>Ga0315336_1001582_pt1 | contig 42221 bp, 36 predicted proteins | sample ASW5metaG_FD_204512 | JGI IMG/M metagenome (GOLD analysis project Ga0315336, IMG submission 204512) | Ammonia-oxidizing marine archaeal communities from Monterey Bay, California, United States - ASW #5 | ecosystem: Environmental > Aquatic > Marine > Intertidal zone | place: USA: California... | reverse complement strand
AGCTCCGCTGCCGTGTAGCCTCGCCGCCTCTTCTTCTGTTTCCTCTGCATCCACTTCTCCTTTCGGTGAAGTGTTGCATCCATCCATTGAGACCACCAGAAGAGTCGCGGCTACTGGCGCGACGTGGGGACGATCGAGGCCTACTACGAGGCGAACATGGATCTGAAGTCCATCGAACCGGCACTCAATCTCTATAACCGTGAGTGGCCGCTACGCACGGCGGAGTATCACGAAGGGCCGACGAAGTTCACCTTCGACGAAGAGGGACGGCGGGGCCAGGCGCTGAATTCGATCATCTCCGAGCGCTGCATTCTAGCCGGAGGCCGTGCGATTGATTCGGTGCTGGGAAGACGGGTTTTCGTCGATAACGTCGATAACGGGGCGCAGGTCAAGGATGCGGTCGTGATGGCGAACTGCCACATCGGGGCGGGTGCGCGGGTGCGCCGGGCGATTCTCGACAAGAACGCTGTGGTCCCGGAGGGTGAGCGCATCGGGTACGACCTTGAGAAGGACCGCGAGAAGTATCACGTGAGCGAGACGGGGATTGTGGTGGTTGAGGGCCGTCGTTCGTCGATTCCGCTGTCACCGCTTACGATTTAACCGGCTTTCGTTCTCATTCGGCTGATTGCGTACTGTCCATCTGAGTCTCGAAGACTCCAGACTCGGCAAGCCAGGAGGCTTGCATCGCATCATTCATACTTGACGAAGAACGGGGATGCCCAGGCGATTTCGGGGTCTCCGGTGGGGTTGTCGGGGTCGCGCTGGAAGACTCGGACGTAGTAGTAGGTGTCGCCCGGTTCGGGGCTCATGTCGCGATAACGAAGTGACGCGGCGTGGCCGCCGGGGCGCTGTGTGAAGGCGTACTCGCCATTCTTGATGATGTCGACGCGGAGAATCTCGTCAGGGGCTTCAACGGAGATATTGATCTCGGGCGGCGCGGTCACCGAAGCGGTGAATTGCTCGCCCGGCAGATGGTTCCCGGCGGTGGCTCGGACGACGATTTCATCGGTCGCTCCGAAGGTGCGTCGCGCGAGCATGGCCTCGAACATGGATTCGCGGGTCAGACGATCCACCCAGACTCCGGCCCAACTATTGTGGGTCGAGCCATGGTCGCTGAATGAGACGAAGCCGTAGACGTTGCCCTTGTTCAAGGCATCTTGGACGAAGTGGCCGGGGTCGTCGGTTTGTGTGCCGCCGCGCTTTTCGGCCGCGGGCATGCGCCAGCGCTCGTAGCTGCCTCGGGCGCCCTGGTAGATCTCAAGCAGGCAATCGAACGGCGCATTGGGCCAGTTCCAATCGGCGAGCGGCCCCGCGGCGAAGGTGTGCGGGACGATGACGGATTTCTGTCCGGCTTGTGTGAGGACGTTGGCGCGCCACCACGACCACATCGCCGGCGGTTGGTTGTCGGGCTCGGGGGCGTTCTTGCGGCGGTCGATGCCGCGCATGGGAGCGCCGCGGCGTAGGAAGAGCGCGTTGCGGTGTCCGCCGGGGCGGGCCATGCTGTGCTCGTAGGTGTAGATACCCCAGAAGTTCGGCTCGTGCGTCATCACGTCTACGAGCTTTTGCGTGACCCACCATTGGTAGTCGCGTAGTCCGTCGGCCCAGGTGCCGCCGATGGCTTGGTTGTGGTCGCTGGGGCCGACGAAGTCGAGTTGCGCCGCGTCGATGGCGTAGCGGTAGGTGTCTTCGGTGGAACCGTCGACGGCACTGTGGCCGCGGATGTCGGTGTGGCGGTGGCAGTCGCCGAGCAGGAGGGTATAGGTCTTGCCGTTGAACGACATCGTCGCTCTCTCGCGGCGTTTGAAGCCGGCGCTGACGGGAGGCACGCTGATTTCGCGCAGGGCAGGGTCACCCGCGGGTTCGCTTTGGGGCAGTGCCGCCGCATAGACGTTGTAATGCAGGGCGTGTTGTTGATCCTTGGGACGATTGTCGGGCGCTCGGAGATCGCTGGAATAGGCCGCGTTGACGGTGCCGGAGCAGTCGACTGTGACCGAGGCGCGTTGGGTGTTGCGGCCGGAGCTGTTTGCGAGCCGCCAGGGTTGCGACCATCCGGAAGCCGTAAGTTTGGTCCCGTAGAAGTGAAACATCTCGTGGGGCTTTGAGATTGTCCAGTGACGGAAGACGAGTGTGGACGTACCGTTGCCGTCGATGGTGATGGAGGGCAATTCGGCGAAGCGCTCCATGCGTCCGCTGAAAGTGCTGGACACGGGGGCGGGTTCGAAGATGCGTCCGTTGGCGTAGACACGGACGCCGATGGTTCGCCGGGCGTGCAGTCCTTCGCTACCCTCGGCGGAACTGGAGGTCGAGAAATCCTTGCCCCAGTTCTTGAGAGCTTCGTCCCATGCGACCCAGACGCGGTCATTGTGGTCGACGGCCACGGATGTGTGGAAGGAAGCACGCGGGTCTGAGGTGATGGCGACGGGTTCGCTCGCCGTCTCACCGTCGAAGGATGCGAGGAAGATGTCGTAGTTGCCTCCGTGATAGCTATCCCAGGTGATCCAGGCACGGCCGGAGCTGTCGAGCGCGATTGCGGGTTCCCAATCGTTCGCTGGGCTGGGTGAAATGCGGGTCTCGGCGCTCCACTCTGAACCGGTCAGGCGGCGCCCGTAGATATCGGCTTGGCCGTTGCGGAAGGACTGCCAGACGAGAGTGACGTTGCCTTCGCTGTCGGCGGTAGCTCGGACGTGGAAGTCGCTGTAGGGCGCGGTGGTGATGCGTTCGACGTTTGTGACTTCGCCTGCCAGGGAGACGCGGGCGGCGAAGAGTTCATAGTTGCCGTCCACCTGCGCGGACCATGCGACGACGGCGTCGCCGGGGAGCGCGGCGATGGAGGGAATGTAGTGGTCCCAGTGACCGTCGTCGATGGCGATGGGGGCGCTCCAGGTATCGTCGGCGCGCTTTCTAACGATGACGCGGTCGGATTGGTCTCCGTCCCATTCGATGTAGGTGGCCCAGAGTGTGCCGTCGGGCGCGGAGCTGACAGCGGGCCAGTCGGCGGTGCGTTCGGGTGGACTGATGCGCGTTGCCGCGATCTCACCGGCGAGATCGGCGGGCGCTAAGCCGTCGGTTTACTCATGGAAAGCAGCGGCGATCGAGTGATAGACGGGCTCTGGCGCCTGAGGTTGTGGGCGCTCGCCGGCGTCGGGAACGGGGTTCTGCGGGGCGACCCGTGAGGCCACGACGGCGTAGGCGACGAGGGCGCAGGCTAAGGCGATGAGAACGGTCTGTTTCGTCGACACGGCTGGATTATACGCCAGCCGGTGACTGGCTGGATACCCAGTATTGGAAAGATTGAGCCTCCACAGCCGGCCCCCTTCGCAAGGCCGCAAGTACGGCATGCCATGCACCTACATTCTCATTGCGGTTCGGTGTTCGTTGTCAGACGTACCGGAAGGAGTTTCGCGATACTCATACACATGGCGAATGAGATTTTCCCGGCGGCTGACGCCTCGCTGTATGAGATACAGACACAGGCTGAGGGGCCGAAGGGGGCGCTGCCGCTGACGGCGGAGATGCTCCGGAACCGGCCGAGTGGCGATATTTTCGGTTGGACGCAAGCGGCCGGGATGGGTTGGGACCCGACGACGTTGGGTTCCAAAGAGGTGTTGATCCTGAGTACGCAGGGCGGGATCCGCGCCAGCGACGGCAGCCCGATTGCGTTGGGATATCACACGGGGCACTACGAAGTCGGCTTGCTGATGGAGGAGGCGGCTTTCGAGTTGAAGTCAAGCGGGGCGATTCCCTATGCGGGGTTTTGTAGCGACCCCTGCGATGGGCGAACGCAAGGCACGACCGGCATGATGGACAGTCTGCCGTATCGCAACGATGCGGCGCAGGTGTTGCGGCGGTTGATTCGGTCGTTGCCAACGCGGCGCGGGGTGATCGGTGTTGCGACGTGCGACAAGGGGCTGCCGGCGATGATGATCGCGCTGGCTTCGATGCACGATCTACCGACGGTGCTCGTTCCCGGCGGAGTCACGCTTCCGGCGAGCGACGGTGAGGACGCGGGCAAGGTTCAAACGATCGGGGCGCGGTTCTCACATGGTGAGTTGACACTCGCGGAGGCCCAGGACTTGGGTTGTCGCGCGTGCGGGTCGCCGGGGGGCGGTTGCCAATTTCTCGGAACGGCCGCCACGGCACAAGTCGTGAGCGAAGCACTTGGGCTTTCGTTGCCGCACACGGCGCTCGCGCCATCGGGGCAACCGATTTGGAGAGACGCGGCGCGAAGGTCGGCGCGGGCCGTGTTGGCGATGGAAGTTTCGGGCCGCACGACAAAGGACATTGTGACGGACGCCGCCGTGCGCAATGCGATGACGGTGCATGCGGCCTTTGGCGGCTCGACGAACTTGCTGTTGCACTTGCCGGCGGTGGCGTATGCGGCGGGGTTGCGGCGGCCGACGGTCGATGATTGGGCGGAAGTGAATCGCAGCGTGCCGAGGCTGGTGGATGTGTTGCCGAACGGGCCGCGGATGCATCCGACGGTTCGGGTGTTTCTTGCCGGGGGCGTACCGGAGGTGATGCTGCATTTGCGGCGGCTGGGTTTGCTCGATACGAACGTGGTGACGGCAACGGGCGAGACGTTGGCTACGGTTCTCGACGAGTGGGAAACGAGTGATCGGCGACAAGCTCTGCGGCGGCATCTGAAGGAATCGGACGGCATCGACCCGGAGGATGTGATCATGTCGCCGGACAAGGCGCGAGCCGAGGGGCTGACGAGCACGATCACGTTCTGCCGCGGCAACCTTGCTCCCGATGGTTCGGTGGTCAAGAGCACGTCGATCAACCCCAGCGTTGTCGACGAGGACGGAGTGTTTCGCCTCACGGGACCGGCGCGGGTGTTCCGGCGGGAAGCCGAAGCGATGGAGGCGATCAAGGCGGGCCGGATTCGTAAGGGCGACATCATCGTACTGATGTGCGCCGGGCCGATGGGTTCGGGGATGGAGGAGGTTTACCAGATCACGTCCGCTCTCAAACACTTGCCGTTTGGGAAGCAGGTCGCGGTGATTACCGACGCGCGGTTCTCGGGAGTTTCGACGGGTGCCTGCATTGGGCATGTTGGTCCGGAGGCGCTGGCGGGCGGTCCGATCGGCAAAGTGCGCGAAGGGGATTCGATTCAGATCGTGATCGACCGCAACACGCTCGAGGGATCAATCAACCTCATCGGTGGTGATGGTCTCGGGCCGGAGGAAGGGTCGCGTATTCTGGCGGAGAGGCCAATGCCTGGTGATCTCTCTCCGCATCCCGATTTACCAGATGACACGCGGCTTTGGGCTGCTTTGCAGGCGGCAAGCGGGGGCGCTTGGGGCGGATGTGTGTTTGATGTGGACGCGATTGTGGGGGCGATCAGAAATAGCTCTAGGTCGAAGAACTAGCGGCGGCTCGACGAACCGCGGGAGCTGCCGGAACCGTCTTGCCTGGGCCAGCCCTTGTTCGCATCGAACCCCTTGCGCGTCCCAGTCCTTCGACGGAAGCCGGCTCGGCGCCTTCTTCGATGAAGGTCCGTTTGGGCCGCCACCGCTTCGTCATGGTAGTCGATGTAGGGGACGGTTATGCGCAGTGGGCCGAGTTGTGCGATTAGGCTCAGCAACTCGGCGACCGCGGCGGGCGGCTGATCGCCGGATTGCGGCGTTTCGGACTGAACGGCCGGTGTGTTTGGCGGGGTCGGCAGCGGGTCCGCACTCAGTAGCAGGGCGGGGAGAACCCAGACAACGACGGAGCAACCGAGAAGACGGCCGGCGAACAACGTGGTCCATGGGAGCCCTCGCATCGCTTTAGATACTACACTATGCAGCCAGGGTTGAATAGCGAGTGACGAACAAGAGGGATATCGCCGGGGGGCGGGAGTGGCTCACGTTTCTTGGGCTGGTGATCGCGGCGGCCGCGTTGTGCGGTGCGATCTATCTCGCTCCCGCGCAAACGTTGCAAAGCACGACGGTGCTCGTTGATCACGACGGCTCGACATCGCTCGTCCGGTTGCCCGTCATCCACCTGTTGCAGCGGATGGCGCTCGCGGCTGGGCTGATTTTGCTCGTGCTCGCGGGGGTAGCGTGGTGGCGCAAGGCGTTCTTTGCCGCGCTCGTTGCCGGGTTTGTTCGCGACACGCGCGAGTTCATCTCAGAGGTCGCCGGGGAGATGCGGACTCTGGCATCGCCGGAGAACCGATGGACGCTGATCACTCTCGGTTTGGTCACGGTGGCGGCGGTGGTGCTGCGCATCCTACGGTTGGACGACCCGATCCGTTTCGATGAGGCCTACACGTTCAACGTGCACGCGTCGACACCGTTCTTCAACCTCATCTCTGACTACACGACCCCGAACAACCACGTTTTTCATTCAGTGATGGTTCGGTGCAGCCATCTATTGTTTGGGGATTCGCCGCTGGCTCTGCGCTTGCCCGCTCTTGTGGCGGGCATCTTAGTGATTCCCGCGACGTTCTGGTGGGCACGCCGCCTGTTTGGAGATGTCCCGGCGGTTCTGGCCTCCGCTCTGGCGGCGGGAGCGTCTTCGCTGATTGGTTACTCGGCAAATGCTCGTGGTTACACGATGGTGACACTGGCTCTGCTGGTCGTGTTCAGCTTGGCGATTGGTCTGCGCGACAAACGAAACCTCTTCGCGTGGATGCTGTTTGTGATCGTGCTGACGCTCGGCTTCTTCACGGTGCCCGTCATGTTGTATGGCACGTGCGTCGTGGGAGTTTGGCTACTGCTCTCCGCTGACGGCCCGCGCCGCTGGCGGATGGTCTTAGAACTGTCGGTCGCGGCGGCGAGCGTGGCGGTGTTGACGTGCGTTCTCTACACCCCCATCGCGGTCCGGGTGGGTGTTGGGGCGATTGTTGCGAATCCGTTTGTGCGGACGTTGCCGATCGACGTCTTCCTCAATGGGCTTCCGGGGCTGGTGACGGGGGTTATGCAGTCCTGGGCCTATCCGGTGGCGTTTCTGCTGGCTCTGCTGGCGGCGGTGGCGGCCTCGGGGGCCGCGGGCGGGCATGTCGGCCAACAATCTCGGCGGCTTCATGTTGCCCTATGGGTGACCGTCGCGGCGATCATCGCGGCTCAGCGTGTTCTGCCATACACGCGGGTGTTGGTGCCGTTGTTTCCGTTGGCGTATGGCCTGGCGGCTGTCGGACTGACGATGCTCGTTGGTCGGCTTAGCCACGTTGAGCGGCGCGTTCCGTCGCGAGCGGTGGTGGTGGGTGTGCTGGCGCTTGTGTTGGCCTGTGGGCCGGCTTTGACGCGAACAGTCGAGGCGAAGTTATTCAAAGATCTGCGGATGATCATCGCCGAACTGAAACCGATGCTTGGGGAGAATGACGTGATTGCAGTGGTGATTCCGCTCAACGAACCGCTGCGCTACCACGCCCGCCGGGCGCAACTTCGGGAGGGCGCGGTTGAGGAACTGCGAATGAGACGGACATTGCTGGATCGCGGCGAGGAGGTGCTGTTCTATATGATTGAAGAGAAGAATCCGCCGTCACGCGTGTTCGTCACGTTTAGCTTGCTCAGGTTCAAGATCGATCATCCCTTTCTGCAAGAACATTTCCAGCAGCCGGAGCAAGTGTTGGAGACGCCCACGACCCGAGTTTTTCGGATGCGGGTCAAGCCTGAGTCAAGGTTGTAGGACTAGCCGCGAGGGCTTGTCGAGAGGTTTGTGAGGGTTTACGTACGGGGCGGCTGTAGACGAATGGCCGGTTCGGCTACAATGGTGTGTTACCAACGTGGGTGAGACGCACGACGTGAAACCACCCGAATTGACTGTGCGTATCTTTCCCATGATTGCTACTAGACGAGGAATCGACTACGTATGTTAGGCCGCCGAGCCCGGCGACCGGTCTTCTTTGGGTGCTTCCTTCTCGTGTCGTTGCAGGTCGCCGTGGCTCCGCTCGCGGGGCAAATTGGCCTGGAAGACACCGACTCCCATTCGAACTCCCTGCCGGCCTATCTTCGACCCGCACCGCCCGCTGACCGCGACGCAGATGCGAAAGGTGCGCCCGTGCTGCTCGCGCAGCAGGCCGCGCCCCCCCAACAGAATCCCCCGTCGCCTTTCGAAGAGGTTTCCGACGAACAGGAACAGAAGCCGGCATCTCCGTTCGAAGAGGTGCCGATCGAGGGACAGAAGCCGGCCTCGCCGTTCGAGGACATCCCCGACGAGGACGAGAAGCCCGCGCCGCTGGCTCCCCGTGGCGACATCATCGAGGATATTCAGTTTCGCGGCACGAGGCGGATTCCCCGAGATGGACTGCTGGCCCGCATCTTCAGCAAACCCGGTGATCTCGTTGACCAGAAGATCCTGCTGCGCGACTACATGGTCCTGTGGAACACGGGCTACTTCGACGATCTACGGCTTGAGTTGGAAGACAGTGACCAGGGCAAGATCGTCCGTTTCGTTGCCACCGAGCGGCGGGTCATCCGCAGCATCAAGTACGAGGGCGTGAAGGCGGCCTCGGTGTCGGACATCCTGGAGCGCTTCAAGGAGCGCCGGGTTGGGCTGAGTGTTGAGTCCCGCTACGATCCCACGCGAGTCCAGCGGGCCGTGGTTGTTCTCCGCGAATTGCTTGGCGAGAGGGGCCGGCAATACGCCGAGGTCCAGCCGCAGGTTTCGCAGATCCCGCCGTCATCGGTGGAAGTTATCTTCAACGTGGTGGAAGGCCCCAAGGTCAAGGTCGGCAAGATCAGGGTTGAGGGCAACGAGGTCGTGTCCGGCAAGAATGTGCGCCGGGCGATGAAGAACCTGCACCCGATGGGCATTCCGAAGAGCATTATCTTCGAGAGCCTCTTCAAGAAGACCTTTGATATACGGAAGCTTGAGGAAGACAAAGAGCGCGTCCGGAACATGTACCAGGAAAAGGGCCACTTCAAGGCCACCGTGACCAAGCATGATCTGGACATGCGCGATCAGACGGGCCGCAAGACCTTCCCTCTACCGCTGCTGTTCAAGAAGAAGGGCAAACGGGCGGACGTCACCGTCCACATGAACGAGGGCGCGGAGTACCGCCTGGGCAAGCTGAGCTTTACCGATGTCGAGTTGTTCCGGAATCCCGCGATTCTCGAACGCGTCTTCCAGATGCAGGCGAACGATATCTTCGACATCAAGAAGCTGCGTGACGGTCTGGATAACTTGAAGAAGCTCTACGGCGAGTTCGGATACATCGATTTTGTCGGCGAGCCGAATTTTGAATTCCGGGACGACGAGGACCCACCCAGGGTGGATCTCAACCTGGCGGTTGACGAAGGCAAGCAGTTCTTTGTCCGCCGGATCAACTTCTCGGGCAACACGTCGACCCGCGACAAAGTGATTCGGCGCGAGTTGCTGCTCGACGAAGGAGACATGTTCAACACGCGGGTTTGGGATCTGAGCATCCTGCGGCTGAACCAGCTTGGCTACTTCGAGCCTCTCGAGGAAGAGGAAGCGACGGATATTCGCCGCGACACGCGCCAAGGTGTGGTCGACCTGACGCTGAATGTGAAAGAGCGCGGCAAGAACACGGTCAGTTTGAACGGCGGCGTGTCCGGTTTCGCCGGCAGCTTCGTCGGGTTCGGCTACGCGACGAACAATTTTCTCGGCCTGGGCGAGACGTTGAGCTTCGACGCGCAGTTGGGTAGTCGCCAGCGCGCACTCACATTCGGCTTCACTGAACCGTATCTATTCAACCATCCGATTCAGGCTGGATTTACGGTCTTTACGAGCCGCTTCAACTTCAACCAGGGGCGGGAGGCATCGATCTTCAGCGGCCAGAACCTCATCCCGTTGTTCAACAATCTCGGACAGGACAACTTCCTCGACTTTCGTCAGAACACGACGGGCTTCACGACGTTCATGAGCTACCCGCTTAAGAACTTCAACCGCCTAAGCCTCACGTATCGCTTGCAGCAAGATGATCTGAAGACATTCAGCGCGGCGGCCGAGAACCTGTTTACGTTCCAGAACTTCCTTGGCGTCTCCGGACCGAACTCGCTCGAAGGCATTACAACCAGCGAGATTGTTCCCGGATTCTTCCACAACACGGTCAACCACCCGATCACGCCGACAGGCGGAAGGAGCTTGTTCGCAAGCATGGGAATCGCCGGCCTTGGTGGAAATACGAACTTCATCAACCCGACGCTGGAAGGCAAGTATTTCAAGTCGGTGGGCAACAGGGGCCATGTGATCGGCATGCGCTTCCTTACTTCGTTTCTCAGCGGTTTCGGGGGCAAAGTGCCACCGCCGTTCCGACGGGCCTACATGGGTGGCGAGACGGACATCCGCGGATTTGAGATCTTCGGCATCAGCCCGATGGTATGGATACCCGACACGGCCACGGTCCCGATTCTCAACGACAACGGCACGCCCCGGACGCAGAACCTGATCGTGGAGGGTGTTGAGCGGCAAGTAGCGCAGTTCACGACTGTGCCGGTTTACCGGCTTTCGTTCCCCGGCGGTGATACGCGGATGGTCTATAACCTTGAGTACCGCATCCCGCTGTTCGGACCGGCGACCTTGGCTCCGTTCTTCGACTTTGGGTTCAACCGGATTCTAATGAAGAACCAGGTGCGTCTCAACAATGATCGAACAGCCGAGCTGAACGCGATGTTCCCCCAGGTGGGCATCGAACAGAATCTCCGAATTATCCCCGAAACACAAGCCTTTCGCGCATCCGTCGGTCTGGAGTTACAGGTGATGATGCCCGTAATACAGGCGCCGTTCCGGTTCTACTGGGCCTACAACCCGCTGCGGGTGGAGACCTTCTTGCAGCCGCCGATTGTGGCGGACCGCTCGTTCTTCCCGAACCGGACTTCGTTCATCAACGGCATCAGCCGGTTCGGTCGGGCACTGCCGTTCTTCGAGAAGCCAAGGGTCTTTCGCTTCACCGTAAGCCGCACGTTCTAAAGGCGAAACACGTAGACGCCTGTGATAAACTGAAGTCACTTTTTGTGTTGTCTCAAACGAGGTTGAACATGCTCCGACGATCCCTTCTTACCGCAACTCTGGCCGCCGCCATGATGCTGCCGGCCCAGGCTCTGGCCCAGGATGCCGGCAGTACCCGTATCGCACTGGTCAGCGTGCAAGATGTCGTCTCGCGTACGCAGGAAGGGCAGGCGCGGACGCGGCAACTGCGTGATAAGTACCAGCCCCAGGAAAACAAGATCAAGGCGAAGCAGGCGGAGATCCAGAGTCTTCAGAATCAGCTAGCCGAAGGCGCCAACGTGATGAGCGACGACGCAAAGCGCAAGCTGCAGCGGAACATCGAGACGAAACGGCGCGAGGCTCAGCGTACTGTCGAGGATGCCGAAACGGCGTTTCAGAAGGAAGTGCAGGCCTTCCAGCAAGATGTATACGGCAAGGCGAAGACCATCATTCATGACCACATGCTGGCGAAGGGCTATTCGCTGATCTTGGATATCTCGAACCCGCAATCCCCCGTCGTCGACGCCAAGACGGAGTTGCTGATCACGAACGAAATCATCGAACTGTACGATCAGAAGCATCCAGCAGCGGCGGCTGGCGCGGCGGCGGCACCGAGCCAAGACTAGTCACAATCGTTGGATGCGAGCCGTTGCAGGAAGGGCTCCGCGATCCTGAGTGCGGCTAGTCCCATTCCATCCCGAAACTCGCCTTCCCGGATCATCCGATCGAGCTCCGGATAACCAACCGGATGAACCGTGATGTGCTCCGTCTTCTCCAAGGCCTGCTCACCGGGTTCCAAGTCTTCGGCGAGAACGACGCTACAGGATTCGTCGGAGAGCCCGCAGTAGACGACGAAATCGCCGAGTTTCCGAACCCGGCCGGCGCGGAATCCGGTCTCTTCACGTAGTTCGTCCGAGGCCGCTTCCAAGGCATCCTGCCCTCCGGTTCCACCCCCGGGCAATTCGAACGAGAACTCGCGGCTCGGGTAGCGGAACTGTCTGACGAGTACGATCTGGTTCCGTGGAGTAACCGCCACGACCATCACCGAGGGGGCCGTGGACAGATAGGAATACGTGAAGCGATGCCCGTCGCCACGGACTTCCACCTCGTGCTTCTGGACTCGGAACCAAGAGGTTCCGTAAACAATCTCGGATTCGATCGTTTTGAAAGGTACAGAGGGCACAGGCGACCAACAAGGGTAAACGGTGTATTATAAAAGTTTTAGAACCTGAGGGGACCACCATGTGGGGACGCAAAGAAGATTCTTCGACGACAACACCCGAAACGCCCGCCGCCAGACCGGCGAGTCCGCTGGATACGTCGCGGCCCAGCCCTTCGGGCGCCGTGGCTAGATCCGCGGCGAGCGGCGACCATTCGGCACGAACCCAGGCGCAGATCGGCAAGACTCTCAAGCTAAAGGGTGAAATGACGGGCAGCGAAGACGTTTACGTCGACGGAGAGGTCGACGGAACGGTTGAGTTGCGTGAGAACAATCTCACCGTTGGCCCTAACGGGAATGTGCGCGCGAACGTAAAGGCACGTTCGATTACGGTGCTGGGGCGGCTGGAAGGCAACGTCCAAGCCGGTGAACGGATTGAGATTCGCAAGACCGGCTCGCTGGTAGGCGATTTGGTGACGCCCCGGATTGTGATTGAAGATGGCGCCGTGTTTCGGGGCAGTATCGACATCTTGAAACAGGGCGCGACGACTGAGAAGCCGGCGCCGCCGCAAGCCGAGAAGTGGCCCGCGAGCCGCCCTCCGACGCCTCAGACGGCGACGGCGGCAGCGAGTGTGGGACAGCAGGCGGCTGCATCAACCGGAAAAGTGAAGGACGTAGCGCGTTCATAGTGGTCGCTGTGTCCGGTGGTATCGAATTCGAAGAGTATCGGAGAGTGGGCGAAGAACGAGTTGGCGAGTTTCTCCCGTAAATCCATTCACTCCAGTTCCTGGCGCTCGGCGTCAACAGGCGCGCCCATCGGCTCGGACCTGTTTGCGGCGACCGGGGAGCACAATTCCTTGCAGCGCCCCAGCCGAGGCTTGAGGTATTTCCTCTCTTCACTGCCTGACCAGGAGCATCTCCAGGTGCTCGACCTGGGAGGCTTGAGTGAACTGAATGTAAATTTCCTCAGTTCGATTGGCTGCAAGATCCATGCGCTTGACCTGCTGTCGCTATTCGATACGTACCGGGCAAGCCTGCCGGGCCGCGGGCTGGGTCCGGGCGACGCCGAGACATTCATCGAAGAGTATCTAGGCTATACGCCGACGGCCTTTGATGCGATTCTCGTGTGGGACGTGTTGGAGTTCTTCGACACGGAGGTTCTCGAACTCGCGGTATCCCGGCTGGGGCAGCTTCTTGCACCCGGCGGATCGATGCTGACGTTCTTTCACACCCAGTCGAAGGGTGAGCTGGTGACCGTGCACCAGTATCAAATCGAAGAAGCGGATCAACTGCGGCTGCGCGAACTGCGGCAGAGGCCGCTCCCGCATACATTCAACAATCGCAGCCTGGAACGGCTGTTCGGCGGGTTCAATTCGCTGAAGTTCTTTTTAACACGTGACAGCATCCGCGAAGTAATCGTCATACGCTAACCTGCGTCTAATAGGGGTCAGTGTTGCGCGCCGTCTTCAAGTTGCGACTCGTTGTTGTGCTCGCGGTGGGAGTGTCGTTGGCTCTCACGGCGCGCGCCAGTGAGACGGTTAACTATCAGGTTCTCGCCCACGAGAGCTTCTACAACCTCGAATACGAAGAAGCGATCCTCGAGAGGAACCCTCGCGATGCGCGGGCACTCTATGCCTTGTCTACGAACTATGGGCTTGCGAGCACACATCAGTTCATGGTGGACATGTCGTACTTCGGCGCGTTACGCAGCGGCAATCGGGCGGATGAGCATAGCCGCCAGCTGATCAAGAGCCATCCGTATTTCGTTGACGCCTATCTGATCGCGGGGACGCACGAGTACGTTGTCGGTAGTCTTCCTTGGGCGATTCGCTATATGGTGGCGATCGGAGGGCTGCGAGGTAGCAAGGCGAGGGGGGAGGAGTACGTTCGGCGAGTTGCCGAGGAGGGCGATCTAGCTCGCGACTCCGCACGCGCGTTGCTCGTACTGCTGCTGCGCCGCGAGCGGCGGCCTCTCGAAGCCATCCCGGTCATCGAGGACATCATCACCGACTTTCCACGCAACTACCTGATGCATCTGGAGCTCGCCGGACTTTACGAGGACGCCGGCAACGACGAAAAGTTGCTCGACGTGTTTCGTTACATCCATGCGAAGGTAAAGACAAATACGGACCGCTTCGGCCGCATGCCGGCGAGGGCACAGCGTGCGCTCGCTCGCAGAATCGCGGAAGTGGAGAAAGAGATGGCGGTCCAGTCCGGCGGTTCGTAGGGCGTCGCGGGTGTTGGGCCGAGGGTACGGTCAGTGTGGACGGTCGCGCTTCTTTTTGATGTCGATATCGAGGCGCTGGATCTTCTGATTCAGCGTTGATAGCGCGACACGCAGGCGGCGAGCGCATTCTGTTTGGTTCCAACCGGACTTTTCGAGCTCCTGGGTGATCAGCCGGCGCTCAAACTCTTCGACGATCTCCGGGAGACTGGCTCCTTCGGCCGGTTTGACGTCAGTCGGGATGTGCAGCCGCCGGATGCCGTTGGACGACAGCAGTGACTCGGGCAGCATTTCCATCGGGACTTCAGGGCCGGTCGCCAAGACGACGGCTCGCTCGACGACGTTTTCTAGCTCGCGCACGTTGCCTGGCCATTTGTGATCCAACAGAAGGTGCATCGCGTCGGTCGCGAAGCGGAGTTCCGACTCTTTTCGTTCGTTGAGGTAGCGTTCGTTCTCAAGGCAGTACTTCGTGAAGAAGTGCTCGATGAGAAGCGGAATGTCCTCGCGCCGCTCCCGCAGTGGAGGCAGGTTGATCTGGATGACGTTCAGCCGGTAATAGAGGTCTTCGCGGAACTCGCCTTTCGCCACGGACTCCGCAAGGTCCACGTTGGTGGCCGCTACGATGCGGACATCGACGTGAATCGTGTCGGTCGATCCCAACGGCATGAACTCGCGCTCTTGGATCACGCGCAGGAGCTTGGCTTGGGTCTCGAGCCCGAGCGTACCGACTTCATCGAGGAAAAGCGTGCCGCCGTTGGCACGGTCGAAGCAGCCTTTCTGGTTCTGGGTGGCGCCGGTGAACGCCCCCCGAATATGTCCGAAGAGTCGTGATTCGAGCAGGTCGACGGGGATGGTGCCGGTGTTTACGGCTACGAAGGGACGATCGGCACGCGGTGAGTGCGTATGGATGGCGTGCGAGATGAGTTCTTTGCCGGTGCCGCTCTCACCGTGGACGAGAATCGTCGCTCGGCTCTTGGCGACCTGGGCGACGAGTTCGAAGACGCGTCGCATGACTTCGGCCTTGCCGATGAGACTCCCGAAGCTGAAGCGAGTGCGCAGCGCCTCGCGGAGGGCGGCATTCTCTTGCTCAAGCCGGGTCTGTTTGATCGTCTGTTCGATCTCAAGCAGTAGCTTGTCGTTGTTCCAAGGCTTGGTGAGGAAATCGTTCGCCCCCAGCCGGATTGCTTTGACGGCGTTTTCGAGCGACCCGTAGGCCGTCAGCATCAGGATGGGGACTTCGGCGTTGGTGCGCCGAACTTCCTCGACGACTTCCAGACCGCTGCGGTCGGGGAGCATCAGGTCGAGCAGCACCAGATCGAAGACTTCGTTGTTGATCGCGTTGATGCCTTCTCCGCCGGACTCCGCGGTCGAAGTCGAATAGCCTTCCAGTTCCAGGAGGGTTTCGAGGCTTTCGCGGATCGCCTCCTCATCGTCGACGATCAGGACGCGACCCTTTGATGCGACTGCTGTCTCGGCGACAGTGCTAGGCATGAATCGGCTTGGCAGCCAACGGGATCTCCACGGTGAACGTGGAGCCTTCACCCGGCCGGCTCTCCACCGTTATCGTACCGGAGTGTTCCTGCATGATGCCGTAGCTGACCGCCAGCCCTAGGCCGGTCCCCCGCTTGGGACCCTTCGTTGTGAAGAAGGGATCAAAGACACGCCGGGCCTGATCGGCGGTCATGCCGATGCCCGTGTCCCGAACGGAAACGCGGGCCATGCCATCTTGTTCGTGGGCGCCGATGACCAAGCGTCCGCCGTCAGGCATTGCATCGCGGGCGTTAAGAATGAGGTTGAGGAGTACCTGCTGCAGTTGACCTTGGTTGCCGAGAACACGTGAGGCTTCCCGCGAGAGATTGGTCTCGACCTCGACGTGCGCGTGGCGAAGCTGCGGCACGACCATATCGAGCGTCTCGTTGATTGTTCGTGACAGATCGAGCGGCGACTTTTCCGTGCCCGATGTGCGCGAGAAGTTCAGCAGTGAGTTGACGATCTCGCTGGCGCGGAAGGTCTGCGACGTAATCTTGTCGAGGATCTCCGCTGTCTTCGGTTCCTCGGCGACCTGGCGGGCGAGGATCTGTGCGTAACTCGAGATAACGGCCAGTGGCGTGTTGACCTCGTGTGCCACGCCGGCGGCCAGCAAGCCGACAGAACTCAGCTTGTCGGCCTGGACGAGTTGGTCTTCGAGCGAGGACCGTTCGGTGACATCGTCGAAGATGATCAAGCGGCCGATGCGGTCGAAGGTCTTCGTCACGAGGGGCGCAACGACGATGTTGAGCACGCGCTGTTCGTCGTCGTGGCTCGCATCGGGCCGGAACTCGGCGGGGAAGTCGCTCGCGCGCAGCCAGAACTTGTAGAAGTTCTGGAGGCTCGTGTCCTCGCGGATCTCATTCAACTCGCTGACGAACTTGGCCGGCAGTAGCTCGCTTAATCGCCGTCCGACAGCCTGTCGGCGCGAGATGCCGAACATTAGTTCAAGAGGTGTGTTCCAGCTTTCGACACGATCATCGAGATCGGCCGCGGAGATGCCCACGCTGAGCGATTCGACGATGTTCTCGCTGTAGTCCTTAAGTCGCTCGTATTGCCGCACTTTGCGGTCGAGTGAATCGTAAAGGCGCGCATTCTCGATCGCGATCGCAAGATAGCCGGAGAGCGCTCGAACGAGTTGCAGATCTTCTGCGTTGAGGAACTCTCCATCGCAGGTCTGCCCCAGCCCCAGATAGGCGATCGTGTGGCCCTTGATTCGACAGGGAACGTAGTCATGGAGGTCAAGGTCAACGAGCGCGGATCGAAACGGAGCGAGATCCGAAGAGATGACCTCCAGGTCTTCGACGTGCAAGTGGGCGGCGGTCCCGTTGGCGGACGCGGCATGAACCGTGAGAAACTGTGTGTCGGCCGCGGTGGCGGACCCATTCAGGCCCACTGATTTCACGAGCTGGAAGTCAGGGCCGGCTGCTGACCAATTCTCTAAGTGCGCGGCGAAGATCGCGATTCGATCGAGGCGTAGCGTGTCGGCAAGACGGTCTGTGATCGAGGCCAGCATCTTGTCGAGGTCCGTCTCGGTCGTGAGCGCGGCGGCGAAATCGGTAAGCGTCCGGCGGGCATCGTAGCGCTCACGGTAGTGGCGCTGGTCCAGCCGGTTCTGCATCCAGGACCGCAACGGCTGGAAGGCTAGGGCACCCGCCAGCACAGACACAACCCAGACGGCGGGGCCGAGGCCTTCAGAGTTCAGGGCCGATCCGCTCCAGGCGAAGAGCAAACCGTAGGCGGCGGCTAGTAAGCCCGCCGCGCTGAGCGAGGCAGCTGTGGCTCGCCGTGCGAACAGTTCGACGTCCATCAGTCGGTAACGGACGATGGCGTAGGCGAATGTCAGCGGAATCAGGCTGAGCGAGAAGACGGACAGAGTTTGAGCAGGGCTCGGAACTTGTCCGGCGACGTACGGCGCCAGATAGAAAATCGCGAAGGGCAGAATGCCCCAAAGCGCGCCGACGGACAGCCATTTCCGCTGCTGCCGCAAAACCGGTTCCTCGGTGTGGGCGGCCTGCTTGCGCAGGATCAAAGCGCCGGCGATGAAGTAGACGCCGTAGAGGCCGAAGGCAATGCGATCCAGCAGGACGCGCAACTCGACCAAAGGCAGCGCGAACTCGATGGCGCCATTCGCTACGAGGTACTGTAGGACCCCCAGGCCGACGACCGGCGTGTACACGGCGACGGAAACAGCGCGCCGGAGCCGTGAAGCCTTATCGGCTGACGGGAAAGTGAGACAGAAGTGGACAAACAGGGCGGGCGCCAGGAGTGTCGCCCAAACATCGGCCCAGTAGACAAGGCGGTCAAGGGCATCGAACCGCGTGGTGTAACTAAAGCAATGAAGAACGAACGAGACCAGCGTAAGAAGGTAAAAATGATGGATCATCGGCCTGACGCCCCGTGACAACAGGACGGTCAGTCCGATCGCCAGGTATGCCAGACCGACGATCCATTGAAAGGAGGAGGCAACCCCACCCTCAGGCGCGGCTCCGACGATGACGCGAGCCTCGATTTGAGTGCCCGCACGCTCGATCACATACGTCGCCGACCTCCAGACCCCAATCTGGGCCAGCGTACGCGGTACATCAAGCGCTTCTTTGACGGTGGAAGAGCCGATCCGGATGAGTTGGTCGCCTACACGGATACCTGCTTGAGCGCCCGCTCCCTCCAGCGCGACATGCAGCGACTCGACCCCGTCAGGGCGGTCGACCCAGACAATGCCGTCATCCGGCAACTGAAAGTCACTGCGGTCGGCGAGGTTCAGCAGGGCGACCATCACGCAGGCCACCGTAGCCAGCAAAAGCAGGCCGGTAACCGCTCGGGATGTCGTGCTCTTTTTCACCGTCGTCATCGAAATCCATGGCCGGAGCCGCGCGGAGACAAACCTCAACCCCAAACGCAGACCATGAAGGTCACCGTCGTTCTAGCACGTCTACTGCCAAACTAGCCGTACGACAGGGATGCGTAAATGCCTGTAAACAATAGCCTATCGGCAATATTTCACTTCGCGTAGACCTGCCGGCCGTCGAGAATCCCGTTTCTGGAACATTCGGCTGTGAAACCTGGGATGTTTTCGTCGTCTATTCGCCACCCGAGCGAGTTCACGACGATCTCGGAAGGGAACTGAACAGCCGTAGCCGACAAACGGCATTCCCGGGTCCGCGGCGGGGCCATCGGAGCCCGTGCAAACCTTCGAAACTGTCTAGACGGCTGGTTCGTAGTAATCGTTGGGAAAGGTTGCTTGCGAGTGTGCTCTTGCTCACGAAGATTCACTTGACGCTCCCTATTTTGGTAGCTAGAATCGAAAGAGGTTAATCTGGCTCGTACTCCTTTCAGATGCTGTGCTGGAAGGGCAGGGGGGCCGGTTAAAGGGGAGACTATGCGACGACTAGTTTTAACTGGCTGGCTTATCGCTTTCAGCGCGTTGTTGCTCACTCCTCCGAAGGTCATCGGCGCCGAGGGCGACGAGCCGAGGCAACTCTCCAAGAAGGAAGAGAAGCGCCGCCTCAAGCGCCTCCAAGATGAGTTGCGTGGTCCGTTCAAGAAGTGGATGCGCGAGGACGTCCGCTACATTCTCACCGAAGGCGAAAAGAAGGCGTTTGTGCGTCTGACGACGGACGAGGAGCGCGAGAACTTCATCGAGCAGTTCTGGCTGCGGCGCGACCCGACGCCCGACACCGTTGAGAACGAGTATCGCGAAGAACACTATCGGCGGATCGCTTGGGCCAATGAGCGGTACGCGTCGGGTATACCCGGCTGGAAGGCCGACCGAGGCCGTATCTACATTACGTTCGGTCCGCCTGACGAGATCGAATCGCACTCCTCCGGCGGCAACTATCAGCGCCCGTACGAAGAGGGTGGTGGATTCACGTCGACGTACCCGTTTGAGATTTGGCGTTACCGCTGGATCGAGGGCGTTGGCCAGGACGTGCTGATTGAGTTTGTGGATCCAACCATGACGGGTGAATACCGCATGAGTCTGGATCCTTCTGAGAAGGATGCCTTGATGATGGTGCCGGGTGCGGGACTCACAACCGCCGAAATGTTAGGGCTTTCCGAAAAGCGCGACCGATTCATGCGCTCCGACGGTACGCGGATGGGCAACCCGGTCTCCGGCGTGCAGGGTATGAGGTACAACCAGTTCGAAAGGCTGCAACGTTGGGCCGCCTTGCAGAAACCGCCGGAGGTCAAGTTCAAGGATCTGGAGACGATCGTCGACTCCAGCATCGAGTACAACACGCTGCCGATTCAGGTCGAGGTGCAGTACACACGCATCACGAACGAGAGCATCCTCGCTGGTGTGTCGGTGCAGTTTGAGAACAAAGATCTGGTCTTTCGCGAAGAGGAAGGGCGTCACCGGGCGATCGTCAACATCTTCGGGCGCGTAACGACGATGACACGCCGCGTCGCGGCCATCTTCGAGGAAGTCGTTACCGTGGATACGACGACCGAGCGTCTGCCCTACGAGTCGGAGCGCTCGTCGCTCTACCAAAAGCCGCTGACCCTGCCGCCGGGCAGGTATCGGCTGGAGGTCATTTCGAAAGACGTGGTGGGCGAGACGATGAGCACGTATCGCGTCGTCATGGAGGTGCCTCAGTTTGATGACGAGCGTCTCGCGTCGAGTTCACTGATTCTGGCGGACCGCATTGAGCGGGTTCCGATGCGGTCCCTGGGCATGGGCCAGTTCGTGATCGGCAGTTCGAAGGTCCGGCCGCGCATCACCGAGGAATTTCGGCAGGACGAGCGTCTCGGCATTTACCTTCAGGTCTACAACCTGGGCGAGGACAATTCGACTGCGGAACCACAAGGCAGCGTGACGTACCAAGTCGCCCGCCTCGATCAGCCGAGCGAGTTGTTGTTGGACTTCACCGAACAGATCAGTCAGATTCGCGGCGCGACATCGAAGCAGATGATTGTGGAGAAGCTGTTGCCGCTGAAGTCGTTGGATCCGGGCGAGTACCGACTGAGTCTCAAGGTGAACGACTCGGTTCGACAGGAAACATTAACGCCCACAAAAACTTTCAAGGTAAAGTAGGGCGGGCGTCAGGACGGAAGCAGCGAACGCAGACCTAATGGCAAACCTAGGACACCGAGCGAAACAAGGCAGAAGCAGCCGAGTCTGTGCACTGCCATTGTTGGTCCTGTTGTTTGTACCCTCTTTACAGGCTTCGTTCCTGGGTTCCATCCGCGGGTTGGTTCATGATCAACAAGGCGTCCCTCAGGTAGGCGCCCTGGTTACCCTGCTGACGCAAGAGGGCAAGTCCTCACGTCAAGTGCGCACGGACTTCAACGGGGCCTTCCTCGTCGACGGAGTTCTGCCGGGCCAGTACTCGCTACGCGTTGCGCTAGACCGGTTCCTGCCGGTGACGCGGGAAGGAATTCAGGTTAAGGCGGGCTTGAATACGCTCCTGGATGTCAGCCTGCGGGGTATCTTCGCAGCGCTGCAAATAGTGTATCCGGCGGAGGGCACGATTCGCGACATGAGCGATGACTGGAAGTGGGTCCTGCGCACTTCCACGTCGACCCGGCCGGTGCTACGGTTCCGATCCCTTGAGACGAAAGAGACGCGGAGCGTGATGCGCAAGGTGGCGGGCCGCTTTAGTGACACGAAGGGCTACGCACAGTTGAGCGGCGGCGGCGTCAAGGCGTCCTCGCTCGCCAACGAAACGGACCTTGGTACGGCCTTCGCCGTGGCGACTTCGATTCTCGGTGAGAACGATATCGTCGTCAGCAGCAACATGGGGTACGGTTCCGCGAACGGTACACCGGCGGCGGCGTTCCGCACAAGCTATCGGCGCGAGTTGGCTTCGGGGATTGCGCCCGAGGTTTCGGTGACGGTGCGGCAGCTCCAAATGCCGATCGCGGCTGGTCAGGCAATCTACGGCCCGGGACGGAACGAGAATGGTCCGACGCTCGAAACGGTGACCGTGGGCTATTCCGACAGCGCCCAACTCGGCGAGCGTACCAGTTTCGACTATGGTTTCTTGTTTGAGTCCGTCCGCTTCCTCGATCGGCTGAACTTCGTGAGCCCGTATGGGCGGCTGGTCTACGAACTGGGCAAGGGCCGCGAAGTGCAATTGCGCTATGCCTCGGGCGTTCCGCATTCAACGCAGGTCACGTCGGTCGGAAAAGATTCGGCTCTACGGCAGGAAGTCTCCTCGTTGGGAATGTTCCCAAGAGTGGCTCTGCGTGGCGGCCGGCCGACCGTGCAGCGTACCGAGCATGTTGAAATCGCCTACCGCGAAGAACGGGGTGACAACCTGCTGGAAGCGGCTGTCTACCAAGATGATCTGAACGACGCCGCGCTCTCGGCGATGACTCCGAGCGGGTACTTTGCCCGCGGTGAGGTGTTGCCCGACTTGTTCTCTGACGGCTCGACGTTGAACGCCGGCAGCTATCAGACGACGGGATACCGCGTCTCCTACGCCCGCCGGCTTCGCGACCGATTGCAGGCCGCTGTTGGATACAGCTCGACCGGCGTTCTGTCGCCCACGAGTTCGCACTTGCAGACGGCTGACGTGGCTGAATTGCGGAAATCGCTGAAAGTGAAGAGGGCCAGTCTTGTGACTGCCTCGGTTTCAACGACACTCCCGGGGGCCGAGACCCAAGTCGTCAGTAGCTATCAGTGGTCCAATCAGCTTGCCGCGATCGCGCCTGATCTTTACAATGACTTCGCTTCGCGGTCCGATCCAGGATTGAATCTAGTGATCCGACAGCCCCTACCGTTCTCGGGCGGTTTACCGGGCAAGCTAGAGGCGACCGGACATATCAACAATCTTCTGAGGGCTGGATACGTTCCTATCCAGACCTTCGATGGACAACAGATCTACCTTCTCCCCGCCGTTCGGAGTTACAGAGGCGCTCTCAGTTTCGTCTTCTGAAACTGGTCTCATCCCGCCGTCGTCGAATAGATCATGAAGACGCTCTTTCTAGGTTTCGTGTTTGTAGCCCTTGTGTTCGTGCCGCCCGTCGACGCCGCCAAGAAAGCTACGACCCGTCTTCAGGTGATCGTGCTGGATGATGACGGCGAACCGGTACCGCGGGCCAGCGTTATCGTCAGAACGGTCAAGGGCAAAAAGAACAAAGTTACCGACACCTTACAACTCAAGACCAGCGAGCAAGGCACGGCGCCGCTGCCCCCGATCCGGCAGGGATCTATCCTGCTACAGGTGCACGCGCGCGGTTACCAGACTTATGGAGAGACCCTCGAACTGACCGAGGCCGAGCAGATCGTCAACGTCACTCTGCTTCCGCCCCAGGATCAGGTAACCATCACGCGCTAGCCTTGCGGACCGGTGCCTGACTCGCTCACCGTATCCCCACAAACCAATGCGTCTTTTTGCAGCCCTCGAACTCAATACCAAAGTCATCACAAACCTCACGGAGTTGGTGCGCCGCCTGCGGCCGAGTGGAGCCATTCATTGGATCCATCCGCGGAACATGCACGTCACGTTGAAGTACATCGGCAACTGGGAAGTGCATCGGGTGGATGCGTTGGTTCGAGCGCTGCAGAGCGTTAACGTAACGCCGGCCCTGAATGTTCCGCTGGCCGGCCTGGGCTTCTTTCCCAATGCCCGGCATCCCAAGGTGTTTTGGGCGGGGGCCGAGAATACGCCGGCGCTACGGCGGTTGGCGAGCAGCGTCGACAGCGAGCTGCAGGCGCTTGGCATCGCTCCTGAAGTGCGGCCGTATTTTCCGCATCTCACACTTGGCAGGATCGTCAAAGGGTCGCCACTCGATGAGCTGTATCGCGGCGTCGAAGACTTGCCGAGCCGTGAGTTCGGGGCGATCTCTCCCGACCGGTTTGTGCTGTTTGAAAGCACGCTGACCGATGGCGGCTCGATCTACCGCAAAGTCGGGGAGTTCCCCTTCTCGAACGGCGCGAGACCCGCTGACGAAATGGAGCCGGCCCCGTGTGGCCTCGGCCCGTTGGTAGAACCCTCAATCAATCCGTAGCTTGACCCGCACGGGATCGCAGGCGGGTTGTGTGATGTTTCCCGAGGGTATCCTGTGCTTCACCGCGGTGCCTGTGGTCGCGCCGGCCAATCCCCATATCGATGCTACTCTGGGACTGAGCCTCGGTCCGTACTGGTACCTGCTCAATCTTCTTTCTATTCGCTCCGAAACTTTTCGTGACAGACCGTGTTTCCAAGATCGTGGGAGTGACCGCCACGTTGGAGCACGATGCGCAGTTGATGCTCCGGGTCAAGGATGGCGATGCCTGCAGCTTTGAGCTGCTGCTGGGCAAGTATCGCCGGCCCGTAGTGAACTACCTATACCGAATGGTCCAGAATCAGGCCATTGCGGAGGAGTTGGCGCAGGAGGTCTTCCTACGGGTCTACCGGGCGAGAACGAGTTATGAGCCTACGGCGAAGTTTACAACCTGGCTCTTTCGGATCACGACGCATCTGGCGCTGAATTCGCTGCGTGATCGCAAGGGCGAGAGGCGGCAGCAGAGCCTGGATGCGGCGACCGAAGATCAGGCGCCCATGGAGGTGGCTGATGTCCGGCGCAACCGCGAGCAGCAACTCGTGGATGATGCGCGGCTCGAATCGGTTCGAGCCGCGGTCGCAGGGCTGCCCGACAAGCAACGGGCGGCGGTTTTGATGCACAAGTATCAGGAGCTTGATTACGCCCAAATCGCGGGCGTCCTGGGTTGCTCGGTGTCGGCGGTGAAGTCGCTGCTGTTCCGGGCGTACGAAACGTTGAGGGTACGCTTGGCTCATCTGGCGGAAGATCAGAAGCAGCGTGCTCTGTAGAGTGTCAAAGAAGGTGTGCTATGACGCGCGAGCAAGCAATAGACCTCATCCTGAGGAATAGGGGGGAACCCCCGCCGAATACGGACGAGCATTGGGAGCTGATGCAGTTTCTCGATACCTCGCCCGAGTGTCGTAAGCTCTACGACGAGCAGCAGGCGACGTGGCAGGCGCTTGACCTGTGGGAGCCGATCGAGCCCTCTTTGGGGTTTGACCGACAAGTCCGAGAGAAGATCGAAGAGCTGGCGAATCGGCAGCCATGGTATAGCCGCTGGTTCGTCGTCCAGCGTCCGAGCTTCGCCGTCGGCCTAGCCGGGCTGCTTCTGGTGGCGGCGTCGGTGCTTCATCAGCCGTCGCTCTCCCAGCCTGATTTGCATTCCGCCGCTTTGAGCGGCGATGACGAAGCGTATCTAGAGGAATTCAACCGAGCGTTGGACGATATCGAGATGCTGGCGCAGTTCGATATCGATCCTGAAGCGCTGACACCCGCGGACCAGTCGTAATGAGAGTGATGGGACTCATCGTCGCTGTGCTGTTGCTGACGCTCCCAAACAGCGTCTGGGCACAGGGAACACGTGCGCGCACTCGTGTTGTGCAGAACAATGGCGGGCCCGGCAAGGCCGGTGTGCGACCACCGCGCAAGCGGCCCCGGCGCAGCGTCAAGAAACGCCAGGCGCCGCGGGTGGGGCCGCAGTTTTTCGACCGTCTGATGAAGATGCCCGCGCCCGAGCGACGAAAGTTTCTCCAGGAAAACCCGCGGTTAGAACGGCTACCGGCGCGGCAGCGACAACAGATCGAGCAACGCCTGCGACGGTTCGACCAAATGGAGCCCACACAGCGAGAGAAGGCCCTGGAGCGCTATCGACTTTTCGATCGCCTACCTCGTAACAAGCAAGCGGAGACCCGCACGATTTACCAGCAGTGGCAACAGTTACCGCAGGGTCGCCGCTCGGTACTGCTGGATGAATACGATGGCTTGCGCGATTCCGGGTCGGACGCGCGCCGGAATCGGCTGAATTCCAAAGAGTTCTCGAAGGCCTACAGCGACGAAGAACAGCGGATACTGCGAGATCTTTCCGGGTTGCTGCCGGAGAGAAGTCAACGGGCACAACCTTAGCGCGAACGAGTTGAGGCCGGGCTAGTTGTCTCGGACTCGACCGATCTCGACCCGCGGGCTCTTTCCCGCGTACCAGGTAGCCCAGAGGCGGCCGTTCCCCGCCCTTTCCATGCCCCGGGGCACGCCCTGCGCACCTCGCGAAGTCTTGACGTGATCCGGTCCAAACGTTGTGAGAACCTGCGGCGGTTGCAGCGCCAAATTGGGAAACGGCCTGCCTCGTTCTCGCACGATGCCTCCATCGATCCGATAGCGCCCCTTTCTTTTGACTACACGGATGCTTCGTACTAGAGTGGAGGGCAATGGGAGCTGCAAGTCGACCGCCAAATGCACTCTCGGGGCAGGTAGCCATGATCCGAAAGCTAGCGATTTTATTCCTTCTTGTATCCCTCAGCAGCATTTTGCCAGCTCAGGACCGAAAGCGAGTCGCCGTGCTGGACTTCGAATACGGGACTGTCGCGAGCTACACAGACGCGATCTTCGGCACAAACTACGATGTGGGTACCGGCATTCGCAACGTTCTGGTTGAGAAGCTCGTTAAGAGTGGCGTCTATTCGGTGATCGAGCGGTCCGCCCTTGATGCGGTCTTAAAGGAACAGAACTTCTCCAATAGCGACCGAGCCAACCCGACCAGCGCGGCGCAACTCGGAAAGGTATTAGGCGTGGACGTGATCATCATCGGCAGCGTCACGCAGTTAGGCCGCGACGATAAGAGTCAGACGATCGGGGGCGCAGCGCTGGCCTCTCGAACTTTCGGTTTCGGCGGCATCAAGAGGAACAAGGCGAAGGCGGTTACCGGCATCACCGCCCGCATGATCGATGTGAATACGGCCGAAATCCTCGGAGTCGCAACCGGGTTCGGCGAATCGGCGCGAAGCGGCGCCACCCTTATCGGCGCGGGTGGAAGCGGCGGCAATGCAGGGGGGGGTGGCTACGACATGACGAGCTCGAACTTCGCGAACACCCTCTTGGGCGAGGCGGTTCACGCGGCGGTCGAGCCTGTGGCGCGTGAGTTGGAAACGTTCTCCGGAAACGTCACCACGACGAAACTCGAGATTGAGGGACTTGTCGCCGATTTCACCGATGGCATTGCGATCATCAACGTCGGCAGCGCCGCCGGTCTCAAGGTGGGTGATCGGCTCCAAGTAAAACGCCCCGTACGGAAGATTCGCGACCCGGTGACGGGCAAGGTGCTCCGCAGCATCGAAGACGCGGTGGGAGAACTCGTCATTACCGAAGTCGATGCAGGTTCCGCGCTAGGACAGTTTTCAGGAAGTCAACCCGCGAAGGTGGGAGATATTGTACGCAACTAGCGCCGAGTAAGCTCGAAACGATGTGACCGGTTACGCCAAGAAGCGGCTGCCCGCACTCGGGCTCATCCTGTTTGTCTGCGGTTTGTCTATGGGGCAGGCCCAGTCGCCGCCGGCCGGCTCGCCCGGCGAGAAGCGTGTCGCTCTCGTCATCGGCAACGATACCTATCAGCATGCCCCGCGGCTCAGAAACGCCGCGAACGACGCGAATGATCTGGGCGTTGCGTTGCGGGGTCTCGGTTTTGATACGGAAGTTGTTGTAAACGCTGACCAGCGTGGTATGGAAACCGCGTTCGATCAGTATATCTACCGGCTGTCACCGGGCTGCGTGGCGTTTTTACACTACTCCGGGCACGGCTTGCAGGTCGATCAGGAAAACTATCTGATCCCGACTGACTACCGCATCACGGACGAAGCGAGTGTGCGATACGACGCCTCTTCGGCGTCGAAGCTTCACGACCGGGTGGCCGGGTCGGGCGTGGCGCTCAACGTGATCGTTCTCGATGCGTGCCGCAACAACGGGTTTCGTACGGCGCGGTCAGCCGGTGCCGGTTTGGCGGCGATGAACGCCGCCCGGGGCAGCTTCATCGCTTTCTCGACGGCTCCCGGACAGATTGCGCGCGATAATCCGAGGGGCAGGAACGGCTTGTTCACCAGCTACTTTCTGGAGGCGCTCAAGGTGCCCGGGCTGAAGCTGGATGATGTCTTCAATCGGGTTCGCAAGCAGGTGTATCAGGCGTCGGGCCAGAAGCAACTCGCCTGGACAAGTTCGAGCCTCATCGGCGATTTTTGTTTCAACCGGACCGGCAGCGAGAGGGGCCTGGTATTTGCTCCGGCCTCGGAAGCAGAGCCCGCGCCGGTTCCCGTGGCGGCGGGGAGGCAAACCCCGGCGCAGCCGTCTCTGATTCACGAAGGAGCGGATGCGGATCGGCACCTGAAGCTCTCGGCCAGAGCGAACAGCGTTCTTCACGGGCTTCAGAAACTCCGTCAAGAACAGGCGCGGATCGGCGTCTCACTTCGAGGCGACATGGCCGCCGCTGGCGAACGAATGACAGCCTACATGGACCAGGCCGAACAGGCCCTGCGCGATGGGAACTCCGCTGGAGCCGTGCGAAGCATGGATTCGGCGGAACGGGAAGTTGAGAAGCTGGAAAAGTTTCTCGGCATGTAGAGCGGCTCGCTGCTTTCCGTGCCGAGAGAACCGTTCCCGGCGGTCTCGATTGACACCCTAGCGCCTGCCTGAAATGATGAGACGAACGTGGGTTCGTCTTTTCAAAAAGTAACGGTCGGGCTGGTACAGATGTCGTGTTCCGCGGATCGGGATGTGAACCTGAACCGAGCGCTGGCCGGAATTCGCGAGGCGGCGGACCGCGGGGCGCGAGTGGTCTGCCTGCAGGAGTTGTTTCGGTCGGTGTACTTCTGCCAGGAAGAAAATTCGGACTGGTTCGACGCGGCCGAGTCGATCCCTGGGCCGACCACGAAAGTGCTGGCGGAAGTCGCGCGGGAGCGAGAGGTGGTCGTCGTTGGGTCAGTGTTCGAAAAGCGCGCCGCGGGCCTCTATCACAACTCGGCGGTTGTGATTGACGCGGATGGGGCGCTGCTTGGCACCTACCGGAAGATGCACATTCCGGATGACCCGCTTTATTACGAGAAGTTCTATTTCACTCCAGGGGACCTCGGCTTCCAGGTGTTCGCGACGCGGTACGCAAACATCGGTGTATTGATCTGCTGGGACCAGTGGTATCCGGAGGCAGCGCGTTTGACGGCGCTGAAGGGAGCGGAGATTCTGTTCTACCCAACGGCGATCGGCTGGCATCCTGCTGAGAAAGAGCAGGAAGGAGCTAGTCAATTCGAGGCTTGGCGAACGATCCAGCGCAGCCACGCCATTGCGAACGGGGTATTCGTGGCCGCGCCGAACCGCATCGGGCACGAGACGCCGCTGGCTGAATCGCCGAATCGCCCGGCTAACTACCAGGGCATCGAGTTCTGGGGCGGCTCGTTTGTGTGCGACCCCTCGGGTGCGGTTTTAGCCGAAGCATCGCGAGATCGTGACGAGGTGCTGGTGGCTGAGTGCGATCTGAGCCGCGTCGATGATACCCGCAGAAATTGGCCCTTCTTGCGGGACCGACGCGTCGATGCGTACGAGGGCTTGCAAGCCCGCTATCTAGGGCCTGGGCAGTAAAAGCATGGCTGGTGACGCCACGCCCCGCGCAAGTGGGTTCCGTATGCCCGCTGAATGGGAGCCGCACAAGGCGACTTGGCTTGCGTGGCCCCACAACCGCGACGACTGGCCGGGGAAGATCGCCGCGATTTACTGGGTCTACGCGGACATCGTTCGACACCTACACCGGCATGAATGGGTCCGGCTGATTGTTCCCGACGCCTCGAAGGAGAAACAGGCCCGGCGCATCCTGCGGCGGGCGGGGGTCGAGGACTTTTCGCGGATCGAGTTCCACCGTTTCTCGACAGACCGCTCTTGGGTACGGGATACCGGCCCGCTCTTCATCACGAACGAGCAGGAAGTCGCTGCAACCTGCTGGCGCTTTTCGGCCTGGGCGAAGTATCCAAATTGGCAACGCGATGACCGCGTCGCGGGCAGGATCGCCCGTCGTCTACGGACGAAAACGTGGGACCCGAAGCACAACGGCCGGCGCATTGTCCTCGAAGGTGGCGCCATCGACGTCAACGGCCGCGGGACGATGCTTGCCACTGAGGAATGCCTGCTCAGTAGCGAGCAGCAACAACGCAATCCCGGCATGACGCGCGACGAGTATGAGACGGTCTTCCGCGACTACCTAGGCGTTGAAAACGTACTTTGGTTGGGCAAAGGTATCGTGGGTGATGATACACATGGTCACGTCGACGACTTGGCGCGATTCGTGGGGCCGCGCACGATCGTGACGGTCGTCAAAGCTGACTCCGCCGACCCGAACTACGAGCCGCTCGAAGACAATCTGCGGCGGCTCAAACGAATGCGGGACCAGGGCGGCCGGCGTTTCAAGATCGTGGAACTGCCGATGCCCCGGCCGCTCACGTTCGCCGGCCATCCCCTGCCTGCGAGTTACGCGAACTTCTACATCGCCAACGGACTCGTGCTGGTCCCCACATTCAACGATCCGAACGACCGCATCGCGTTGGGAATCATGGCGGATTTGTTCCCGGATCGTGAAGTGATCGGGATCCACAGTGTGGACTTCGCCTGGGGTTTCGGGACACTTCACTGCGGCACGCAGCAGGAACCGGTGGCCGGGGCGCGGAAGTAGGCTCGGAAACCGCGAAACCAGTCGGGGGAAAGCGGTCCATCGGCTATAATGACCTCTCTCATGGCTGCTGTTACGAGGGTGCGAGTCCCGGCATCGAGCGCCAATCTGGGACCGGGATTTGACACACTCGGTCTGGCTCTCTATCTCTATCTCGAATGTGCGTTTGAACCCGCCGATGCGCTGAAGATTACGGCCAAGGGCTGCGATCTTGAGTCAATCCCGCTTGATGAAAGCAATCTGATCTGGCAGACGGCCGTCAAGGTCGCCGCGGCGCAGCATCGGGCCATGCCGCCGATTCGCCTGGAGATCTACAACGATATTCCGATCGGCAAGGGCCTCGGTTCGAGCGCGACGGCGCTGGTCGCCGGTGTGGCCATAGCGGCTCGCGCTTTGAATCTCGAATGGGCCGATCACCGCATTCTAGACGAAGCGGCGCGGCTAGAAGGACATCCTGACAACGTTGCGGCGGCGGTCTTGGGATCGGCGGTCACGGCTACGATCGGCGCCGACGGTGTGACGCGCGCCGTTCGGTTGGAAATGCCGTCGGCTTTTCGCGTGGCGGTCGTGTGTCCGAACTTTGTGTTGCCGACAAGCCAGATGCGGTCCGTGCTGCCGGACTGCTACTCGCGCGAGGACGTGATTTTTAACCTACAACGAGCGACGTTGCTCGTTGCCGGTCTCGCCACAGGAAACCGGGAGGCGTTCCCGGAAGCGTTCGAAGATCGCTTGCACCAACCGCACCGCATGGCCAACGTACCCGGCATGGAGCAGATCTTGAAGCTACGTGCTCCGGGTCTGCTGGGCTGTGCGTTGAGCGGCGCCGGACCGTCGATCCTGGTGTTGTACGAAGAGGGTTCGGAAAGCGTGCTGGACCTGGTGCGCGACGAATTCGAGCGCGCGGGCAAGTCGAGCGAGGTGGTCGTGCGCGGCATTGACAAGGAGGGTCTGCAAATCACATGACCGAATCGCGGCAATGGCTTGAGAATAATGGCTGGCCCGGCACAGACCCCCGGGACTGCCCATCCTCGTCAAAGCGCTTCGATGACGGCGCGCAGTACCGGATTGAAATACCGAGCACCGAAGGCCCGCGCTCGTTCCGGGCGGTGCTGGACGAAGCGGCGAAGCGGTCCGTCCCCGTTCACAGAATCAGCCAAGGCAGCGGCGTGATGCTGCAAACCGACGATGAAATCCGCGAGATGGTCGAGATCGGCCGGGCCAACGACATCGAGGTCAATCTATTCATCGGCCCGCGAGCCACGTTTGACATCGGCGCGCAGGTCAAGGCGGATGCGGGTAAGCCGATCGGGCTGAGCCTACGGGGCTCCGATCAACTCGTATTCGCGCTGGAAGACGTGCGCCGCGCGGTGGCGTTGGGCGTCAACAGCATTCTCGTTTCGGACATCGGACTACTGGCGATCATGGGCAAGCTGAAGACGACCGGCGATCTGCCCGCTGGATTGATCATCAAGACCTCGGTGATGATGGCGCCGACGAATGCGGCTTCGGCGCGAGTGCTTGAGGACCTTGGCGCGACGACGATCAACGTACCGTCGGATTTGACTCTTCCGCAGCTTGCCTCGATCCGAGCCGCAATTGACGCACCGATCGATTTTTATGTTGAGGCTCCGGACAACATCGGCGGTTTCATCCGGCATTACGAAGTACCGGAGTTGATCCGTGTTGGCGCTCCGCTGTACGTGAAGCTGGGGCTGCGCAACTCACCGGATATCTATCCCAGCGGTTCACACATTGAGGATCTGGTCGAACGGCTTTCGAGAGAACGCGTGCGGCGGGCCGAACTGGTTTGCGGCATGATCAAGCGCTATTCGCCGGAGGCAGTGATGTCACCGAGGCCGGTTGGTGTAGCGGGGTAGACAGTACGGGGACCGGGCGGGGTGGGGTTCACCGCTCACCTACAATGATTTCGATATGGCGGCTAAGAAAGCGGCAGCGAAAGCGGCCAACGAGCAGCCCCCTTTTGAAGAGGGGCTAGCTGAACTCGAGGCGATCGTCGACCAGTTGGAGCACGGCGAACTTCCGCTTGATAAGTCGCTGGAGCTTTTCGAGAAGGGCGTGAAGCTCAGTGATTCGTGCCGCAAGCAATTGCAGGAAGCGGAATCGAAGGTTGAGATCCTGCTCAAGAAAGAAGGCCGTGTTGAGGCCGAGCCGTTCACGCTGAACGACGGCGAGCCGTCGGCGTGACTCTCGATAACTACCTAGCCGGCCGCCGGGGCCTTGTTGACACGGCGCTCGAACAGGTCGCGCCGTCGGAGCGCGACTATCCCGAAACCATTCACCGCGCGATGCGCCACAGCTTGTTTGGTGGTGGCAAGCGTATCCGTCCGATTCTGGCGATTGCCGCCGCGGAAGCGATCGGATCCGACGTGGGCGCAGTGGAGCGTCCGGCTTGTGCGCTCGAACTGATTCACACGTATTCATTGATCCACGACGACCTGCCGGCCCTCGATGATGATGATTTCCGGCGTGGCCGTCCGACTTGCCACAAGGCCTTCGGGGAGGCGATGGCCATCCTCGCCGGGGATGCCCTGCTCACGCTGGCTTTTCAAGTCCTGTCGGAATTGGAAGATGTGCCCAGCGAGCGGCGCGTCCGGATGGTGGCCGAACTTGCGGCCGGGGCGGGCACCGTTAACGGGATGATCGGCGGACAAGTGGCCGACCTCGAAGCCGAGGGCAAGCAGGTCGACGCTGCGCGGCTTGAATACATCCACAGCTCGAAGACGGGCGCGTTGATTCGGGCGTCGGTTCGGATCGGAGCGATCTATGCGGGCGCGAACCAAGAGCAGTTCGCGGTCCTCAGCAACTATGGAACGCACATCGGACTCGCCTTCCAAATCGTTGATGACATCCTGGATGTTGTCGGATCGACAGAGACGCTAGGCAAGACGGCCGGCAAGGATGCTGCCCAGCAGAAAGCGACCTTTCCGGCTCTGTACGGCTTGGTGGCGTCGCGAGAACACGCGAAACAGCATCTTATCCACGCTGTTGAGGCGCTCGGTCCGATCGGCGATGGCTCGGTCCGTTTGCGGGAAATCGCCGAGCGCATCATCACCAGGAGCGCATGAAACCAGTAGCGAATGAAGTCGGTAGCGACTGAAAACCGGGGCGCATGAAGCAACATGTTCGCATCGATGCTTTGCTGGTTGAGCGGGGTCTCGCCGCATCCCGTGAGAAGGCGCAGGCGATGATTCTGGCGGGCGAAGTTCTCGCGAACGAGCAAAAGATCACCAAGTCAGGCCACAAGGTCGCGCCCGAAACGGACCTCCGATTGCTTGGTAAGAAGACGCGGTTCGTCAGCCGCGGGGGTGAGAAACTGGCGGGTGCCCTGGAATACTTCGCGATCGATGTCGAGGGTAAGGTGTGTCTCGACGTAGGGTCGTCCACCGGCGGGTTCACCGATTGCCTTTTGCAGCACGGTGCGGCGAAAGTCTATGCCGTGGATGTCGGCACGGCGCAGCTCGATTGGAAGATCCGGCAGGATCCTCGTGTCGTGGTGCATGAGCGGGTGAACGCGCGTTACCTCACGGAAGAGACCGTGACGGAACCGGTGGGTTTCGTCTGCTGTGACCTAAGCTTCATCTCGGTTACACTGGTTCTCCCGGCTCTCATGTCATTGATGAAGCACTCAGCCGCGATCGTCGTGCTCGCGAAACCACAGTTCGAGGTTGGCAAGGGTGAAGTTGGCAAGGGCGGCATCGTTCGCGACCCGGCCCTGCATCAGCGGACAGTCGACAAAGTGTGTGACGCCCTGGAGGGATTGGGATTCCTCGAACCGCGGACGATGGATAGCCCAATCCTCGGCGCCGAAGGGAATAAGGAGTTCCTGGTCTATGCCTCGCAACGACAGTGAGCGGGCGATTCGGCGAGTCGGCATCGTGTCGAAGCCCGGGCGCGAGGAAATCCCTGAGCTAGTCGGCCGGTTGGTGGCTTGGCTGGAAGAGCGGGGCATTGAGAGCGAATACGACCTGGTCACGGCGGAGTACCTGCGGCAGGGTGCGGGATTCGACCGGGAGGAGCTGCCACCGCAGCTCGATTTGCTGATTGTCCTCGGCGGGGACGGCACGCTGCTCTCCGCCGCACGAAGCTTGGGACGACACCGGACACCGATTCTTGCCGTGAATCTCGGCGGACTCGGCTTCATGATGACGACCGGTCCGGATGAAGTACTGCCGCAGCTTGAGAGGGTTCTGGCGGGCTACTATGCCACGATCGGCCGCTCTGTTCTCACAACAGAGATCGTGCGCAACGGGGAGTCACTGGGATGTCACAACGCACTCAACGACGTGGTCATCAACAAGGCGGCGGTCGCCCGTCTGTTGCTTCTGGATGCGTATATCGACAAAGAACTGGTGTCAAGCTACCGAGCGGACGGCATGATCATCTCAACGCCGACGGGCTCGACCGCTTACTCGCTCTCGGCCGGCGGCCCTGTCATCTATCCCTCGGTTTCGGCGATCTGTTTGACGCCAATTTGTCCGCACACGCTGACGAACAGGCCACTGGTTCTACCCGATGCAGCGACGATTGAAGTGGTGGTGCGCGGCGGTGACAAGGATTCCTACCTCACGATCGATGGCCAGGTCGGTCTCGAACTTCAACTGAACGACCGCGTGCGCACTCGTCTCGCGGACTACTGCCTCCACATCATCCAGCCGGACCGTCTTAGATTCTTCGAAGTCCTTCGCAGTAAGATGAAGTGGGACTGAGGGAAATCGTAAGGGCCGGTCACCGGGCTGCTAGGCAGCGGGCCGAGCGAGTACCGCGGGGTCGAGTGTTTCGCCTTCAGTGCGGGCGATAAAGCTTGCGCATGAGAGGTCGCCGCTAATATTGGTGGCGGTGCGCAGCATGTCGAGGATGCGATCGACACCCAGAATGAGGGCGATCCCGGCCTCCACCTTGTCGCCCAGTCCTACGGATTGAAGAACGATGATCAACGTGATGAGTCCGGCGCTCGGTACACCCGCGGCACCGACCGACGCCAACGTTGCGGTGAGCACGACCGTAAGCTGCGCCGTGAGGTCGAGCTGAATTCCGTAGATCTGCGCGATGAACATCACCGCCACCGCCTGATAGAGCGCGGTCCCGTCCATATTGATCGTCGCGCCCAAGGGCAGTACAAAGCTACTCACCTGCTTTGAGATTCCGAGGTCCGACTCCGCCCGGCTCATTGTTAACGGCAGCGTCGCACTCGATGACGATGTCGAAAAGCCGAAGACCTGGACCGGAAAGACTCGCTTGAAGAATGCGAGCGGGTTCAACCGGGCGGCGAACCGCACGAGCAAAGCGATCGTCACGTAGGTGTGAAAGGCCAACCCGGCGATTACCGTCAGGGTATAGATCAGAAGGCTCTGCAGCAGGTCGAGACCAAACTGCGCGACGACCGAGCCGATCAGCGCGAAGACGGCGTACGGCGCTAACTTCATCACCCAGCCGATCACAATCATCGAGGCACTGTTGATCCCTTCGAAGAACGTGACGACGACTTTGCGCTGGTTTTCCGGGAGGATGCTGATGGCCGCTCCGAAGATGACGGAGAAGAAGATCAACGGCAGAAGCTCGAAGTCGGCCGCGGCCTGCACGGGGTTGCGCGGAATCATGTTCAACAGCACATCTTTGAGCGAAGGTGCTTGTGCGGCAATCTCGAGCTGCCCCTGTGCCTGGCCTTCGTACTGAGCGGCTAGCTGGTCGCGTGTGCCGGCATCGACTCCGCCGCCCGGCTGGACAATGTTGGCCAATAGCAGCCCCACCGTCACTGCCAAGGCAGTCGTTAAGAAGTAGTAAACGACGGTCTTCCCGCCGATGCGCCCGAGCTTGCGCAGATCCCCGAGCGATGCGGCCCCTACGATCAGGCTGGCAATCACGAGTGGGATCACGATCATCGTGATCAACCGGATGAAGGCGGTGCCGACTGGCTCCAACTCCACCAGGACGTTCTGAAGGCCCTCGATCTTGGCGGCATTGGCGGTAATGCCGACCGCTGTGCCCGCGGTGAGACCGATCAGAATCTTCGTGTAGAGTTGCATGGCCGTAGCTTAGTCGAGAAGAGCCATTCTGATCCGGCGCTTCTCTCTTCGAAGGAACAGCATGGACCGCCCGGTGCCGGAAGCGGCAATCGTTGCGGTCGGCACAGTATCGATTTAGGCTGTCTTCCGTGAAGCGTAGGCCGCGAAGGGCTCAGCAAAGAGGTAGACCCGGAACATCGGTGTTGTCGAGCCGACGCCCCAACGATGGACCTTCCAGTCAACGCGCAAGTAGCGAATATCCGGCTGCGCGTCGAGCGGGCAAAGAATCTGGTAGGTTCCCTCGTAGAACTTTTGAGGGAAAGTTCGAATCGGATCCTCACCCCAATCCTCGCCGTCCGCCGAACCCCAAAGGGCGATGTCGAGGCTTTCCTGCTCGACAACATCGAGGATGCCGAGCGTCAACAAGAGCATCTTGCCGGCCGATTGGCCGAGGTCAATCGGTTCCGTGGAACCTGTGGAGTCAATCGTCGTCTCAGGGACGAGAAACGCGGGTAGCATCGAGGAGTACCTAATATGTTCCAAAGTCGAAGAAGCCCCATTGTAGCAAGGGTTTCGATCGTAGGATCTCCGTCGGGTTGAGTTCGAGTCCAGCGGTTCCTTGGGTGATGGTCCGTTACAATAGCGTGAGTGAGGGCGGCGCTACGCTGCTCGACGGCCTGCCTGCTGGAGTGGCGGAATTGGCAGACGGACTGGACTCAAAATCCTTTCTTGGGGGTTTCCTGGAGCCACGTCAGGGCGTAAGTTGTTGATTGTACTGGATCGCCTTTTCCCCTCGGCCCCCGACCTGGACCCGAGGGTGCTGTCTAAACTAAATCACTGAGGGTATCGGGTCTGGTTGCGAAAAGGTGTGGCTTCGAACCTCCCGCTCCCGAATTCGGACGACCGCGTTGCACCGGGGCGCAAGTCGTTGAATCGAGGCACATCAGGTTCAGGTCACGACGCATAGAAGCGCACTGAAACGCACCGAATAGTTACAGCAATAGTTACACTAGGCCGACTACCGACGTCACCCACCCGGGGGGCAGCACCACGGTCTTTCCATGATGTACCCCTGAGCTCCTGGCAGGCTCCTACCTCGCGGCCCATACTATACTCAACCCAACGCGGGGCGAAAGGGCGTCACTGCCGCATAGATGTCGAGAAATGATTTCCCACTGAGCAATCAGCGATCCGAGCCTGCCTGACAGGCGGTGCAATGGACCGCAAACTGAGTCGCCTCAAGCATCTGAGGACGAAAGGATGTCATAGTTCATGACATCGGTTGTTCGCGACAGCTATCCGCCAGTACCCGCCGGGCTGTCACTATCGACCGAGCGGCTGAAGGGCTTATTCCCTCGACGACCAATTCGGCTGGCGAAGGTTAGCGTCACCTGAATCGCTTGATGTTTTCTCAAGAAGCTGGCCCGGCAAGTGTCGCGCTTCGCCGGGCCAAGTCCTCTTCAAACGAGTTGATCGATCAGTGTTTAGGCGGGCAGAGATACAGTGTCGTGCGATGATTGGAGGTCTGCGAAGCAGGGTGCAAGCAACGTGGTGCGTAAGGGATTCTCTCAATTGGTAGTGGTGGGGAGGCGGTCCGCTCTCCTGGTTGTCGTTAGCGCGGGCCTATGCGCTGAGCCGATCGTCCGTGGATATGAGTCGATGCGCCAGGCCGCCGGCGCCGACGTCACTCAGGCCGGGCTCTTACTACTCGGTGAGTTGGGTTGCACTCATTGTCACGAAGCCAAACCAGTAGCGCAAAGTCTCATTGACGCAAGAGGTGCGCCCCGGTTGAGTGCAGTGGGCTCCCGACTCGAGGGTAGCTATCTGAGGCGCTTCATTGACGATCCTCAGGGCACAAAGCCGGGCACAACCATGCCGCGTCAGCTTCGTCACCTGGTTGAACGCGAGAGGGATGACGCGGTTACAGCATTGAGCAATTTCCTACGCTCGTCAGGAAGGAGCGTTTCAGCAAAGAGGGTTGTCAAGGGCGTTCGCGAGCGCGGGCAGTTTCTCTACCACCGCGTCGGCTGTGTCGCTTGCCATGACACAGATGAGGCTTATCGGCCGGAGGGTTGGACCTCGGACTTTGCACCCCTCAAGCCGGTCGATAGCTCCATCCCACTCGGGGACCTCGGTCAGAAGTACCAGCCAGGCCAGCTCGCTCAATTCCTTCTGGATCCCCTGCGATCTCGGCCGTCGGCACGTATGCCGCGCACGCCGCTGACAGAGACGGAAGCGGCTGACCTCGAAGCGTATCTGATCCACGGCGGGTCGGGCCCGGCTAGGCCCGCTGAATCAGCCCGGCCGAAGTCAGCGGATGGAAGACAGCTGTTCAGCGAGATGGGTTGTGCCGCTTGCCATGAGATGACCGCAAAGGAAACACGGCTGACCTCTGAGCTTCATGCGAAGTCTCTCGCTGAACTCAATGACAGACCGACGCACGGCTGTTTGGCCGAACACCCACCGCCGGGAGCTCCGGATTTCGGATTTACGGAAGAGCAGCGGGAGGCTCTTCGCCAAGCGATCGTTGCTCTCGTGCCGGGCCCGCGCGAGCAGACCTCTTGGCAGAACCCGATCGAATTCAAGCTCAGGGCCCTGAACTGTCTAGCCTGCCATGTCCGAGATGGCAAGGGTGGGCCGAAAGGGGGTCGAGCGGCATACTTTGAGGCTGCCGATGAGCGCGACCTCGGCGACGAAGGCCGCTTTCCCCCAGCATTAACAGGAGTCGGCCGCAAGCTGACATTGAGTGCAATGAATCGCTCGCTTCGTGGTGAAGATCGCACTCGGCCTTATCTGGCAACCCGCATGCCGGACTACGGTGCCGAGCGTACTCGCGCTCTCGCGAAGCTATTTGAGCAGGCCGATCTTTCCGACGACATAGAGCCGGTTGAGCGTAGAGGCCGCAATCGTTACGGCCGCCAGCTCATCGGGCAGTCGGGCCTCGGCTGCGTAGGCTGCCACGATCTCCAGGGCTATAGGTCCCCGGGGATCGGCGCGATTGACCTAGCCCACTCCCCGAAACGTCTGCGTGTCGAGTGGTTCCGCGATTTTCTCATCGACCCTTCACACCTTTCGCCAGGCACACGGATGCCCTCGTTCTGGCCAGGCGGGAAGGCGGTCAATCAGGAGGTCCTGGGAGGTAATACGGCACGTCAGATCGACAGTCTTTGGGTCTATCTAATGGAGATCGACCAAACACGCTTACCAGAGGGAATGGAAGATCAGGAGGCCTTCGAGTTGAAGCCTCGGGAGCGGCCGATTGTCTTTCGAACGTTCATGACCGGAGTCGGCATGCACGCCGTGGCCGTCGGTTTCCCGACGGGGATCCATGCGGCGTTTGACTCTCAGCAGATTCGCTGGGCCCGAGCTTGGCGCGGAGCGTTCCTGAATGCCGAAAGTACATGGGACGACCGCTTTACTCCGCTCACTCCCGCACTGAGCGATGATCTCGTAACACTACCGCCGGGCCCTCCCCTCGCGATCCTCGGGGATAGAGACTCGCCGTGGCCCCTCGCGACTGGCGTCCCGGCGGGCTATCGCTTTGGCGGTTTCCGTCTCGACTCGAGCGGTGTGCCAACGTTTCTCTACGAGTTTGCCGGGCTGCGAATCGAAGATCGGATCGTGCCGGCGGAAGGGGGACGGTCACTGCGCCGCGAGGTACGGCTACGAGGCTCAGTGCAGAGGCTCTGGTTTCGCGCCGGCGTCGGGGAGCGAATCAGGTTGCGCGAGGACGGCAGCTACCAGATTGATGGGAGCCTGGTTGTTCGACTCACCGGTACCGATCCATATGTTCGTCGGTCGAGGTCGGGAAGAGATCCAGGGAGCGCAAGCCGGCATCAGGAGCTGGTGGTACGCGTGAGCTTAACCGACGGCGAGACGATTGTGAAACAGGTGCTCACGTGGTAAAGCTCAGCTCTCGCTTGTGTTGGAAAGAGCGAATCGCAATCAGCTTTGTATTTGCTCTCTTGGCTGTCGGCACAACCTCGGCTCAGTCCGAGGAAGACTACTACAGAATTCTCACGCTGCCGATTCCAATGGACCCCAAACTCGAAGTCAGTGGCTTGGCGGTCCTTCCTGACGGCCGCATTGCAGCGGCCATTCGCAAAGGTGAAGTTTGGATCGTCCATAACGTGTACGACGATCCGCCTACCGACGTCATCTACAAGCAATTTGCAGGCGGCCTTCACGAGCCTCTCGGTCTCGCTTACAAAGACGGCGACCTCTACCTAGTCCAACGAACGGAGCTGACCCGCCTGCGAGACACCGACAAAGATGGGCGGGCCGATGAGTATCTCACGGTCGCCAAGGGTTGGGGTGTGACAGGCAATTACCACGAGTACGCCTATGGTCCGAAGTTCGATAGGGCGGGAAGCATGTGGATCACGCTCAATTCTGGACTCGGGAAGAAGCCGCACCCAGATGACGATGCGTGGCGCGGTTGGAGCTTGAAGGTCTCACCGGATGGCTCCTGGAAACCCGTTTCAGGTGGTATGCGTTCGCCCTCCGGGCTCGGCATCAATGCTCAGGACGACGCCTTCTACACAGATCAACAAGGCAATTGGGTGCCGACCAATACATTGAGCCATATGCGCGAGGGTGTCTTCCATGGCTACGTCGATGCCCTGAAGCACTGCCGCTTGCCGGGCGCTACCTTCTCGTATGAAGGGGAAATACCACAGGAGTTATCGTACCCGGAGGCGGCCGAGCGGATCCCACCTATGAAGCTACCTGCGATCTGGTTCCCGTATCGCAAAGTCGGGATGAGCGCTACGGACGTCGTGCTCGATTCGACAGAAGGGAAATTTGGCCCGTTCGCAGGGCAACTGTTCGTAGGGGACTTTACCCTCTCGCTGATCAGCCGTGTTTACCTGGAGAAGGTGAATGGAGAATATCAGGGTGCCTGCTTCCTCTTCCGTGAAGGTTTTGAGAGCGCCGTAGTGCGCATGGCCTTCGGAGACGACGGTTCCATGCTGGTCGGCATGACGAACCGTGGATGGAATTCGTTAGGCACGCGTTCCTACGGACTGCAGCGCCTTGTCTGGAACGGCAGGATGCCGTTTGAGATCAAAACGTTTGAAGCTCGCCCGGACGGTTTCGAGCTGAGTTTCACCAAGAAAGTCAATGTGGATACTGCTGTCGCGCTCTCTTCCTATCAACTCAGCAGTTACACCTACCGCTATCACCAAACGTACGGAAGCCCTGAAATCGACACGAAGCTACTCCGTGTGGAGTCAGTCACCGTCGCGCCCGGTGGTCGTCGCTTAAGGTTGCGGGTCGACGGACTCCGCGAAGGGTATGTGCATGAGTTATACGCAGAGGGCGTCCGGTCGGCCGATGGCGAAGCGCTGTTGCACCCGAGAGGCTACTACACGCTGAACCAGATCCCAGACTGAGCGGGTACAGTCTTTCGGGGTGAGGATGTCACAACCGCCGTGCGAGCTGCACCATGATGTCCCGACTGGGACGGGGCTAAGTCCACCGTAGCCAACCACATAGGTGTCTATCCGCGGGACAACTGTCGCGAAATCGGGATCGCATGAGGTTCCACCTTGCCCGGGACGGTTTTGACACGACATCGGTCACAGAACAGAACGTTTACCTCTGCGGCTTTCGGTCGCAGCATCGAGGTGCAGCACCAGAGGCTTTTCTGGCATCGCTCTCCGGGCGGCTCGCAGGGCCAGGGGCTCGAGGTAGAGTTCACAGAGAGTGTCCGTCGAAGATCCTCCAACTTGTGCGAGATCCATCCCGGACGTTCTCTCGCTGGGATAGTCGCTCACGAACGCGATTCAGTTGACTGCAAGATTCTCACGATGTGAATTGCGTTTAACGCACAAACCTCCAAAGTGAAACCAGTGACAACCAAGACCTGCACCCGCGAAGAACCACTAGAGAATGGTCACTAGCCCGACTGATCCGGCCTAATGGATTCACTCCACAAGCAGAGCCATCCCGCCTGCTCCGGCGTCG
>Ga0315336_1001581_pt1 | contig 42229 bp, 38 predicted proteins | sample ASW5metaG_FD_204512 | JGI IMG/M metagenome (GOLD analysis project Ga0315336, IMG submission 204512) | Ammonia-oxidizing marine archaeal communities from Monterey Bay, California, United States - ASW #5 | ecosystem: Environmental > Aquatic > Marine > Intertidal zone | place: USA: California... | reverse complement strand
TAACAGTGTTGCAGTTGGTTTTGCGAGGTAATCTGCTCCTCGGCATGCACCCGGGGTTTCGCGACCCACGTCGAAGCCTGTCGCCCCCATCCAGTAGGATTTTAGAGTAAGTATTGGATTTTACAAGGTTTTAGAGACTATTGATCGGTTAGTTTGTTGAATCTTCAGCGCCCCTGATTCTTGAGGGCTCTCGATTTGGCTCGTTCCCAGTCCTGGTCCTTCTTCGCTGCCCGCTTGTCATACTGCTTTTTTCCCTTTGCAAGCCCCAATGCGAGCTTGGCTTTGCCTTTGCTCCAGTGAAGGTCTAGCGGTACCAATGTGTAGCCGCGTCTCTCCACCAGGCCCCGGAGATGGTCCAGTTCGCGACGATGTAGCAGTATCTTGCGGGTTCGGGATGGGTCTGTATTGACATGAGTAGAGGCTGTAGTCAGGGGGGTAATGTGAGCCCCTAGCAGCCAGCCCTCACCTTTTCGTAGAATCACATAGCTTTCTGTAAGTTGCGCCTGACCCGCCCTGAGGCTCTTTACTTCCCAGCCCTGAAGAGAAAGACCCGCCTCAAAGTTTTCATCGATCGTGTAATCAAACCGGGCTCGTTTATTTCGGGCAATCGTTGAAGTACCTGCTTTTCGATTCTTTGTAGCCATCATTCGGTAATGATCCTAAAATCTAAAACAAAAAAACACTTATAGAGTACCAATATGCCTAAATTTCCCAAAGAGCGTCGTTTTTCCCTGCATGGCCAATGGTCATCTCGCCTGGCCTTTATTTTCGCTGTATCAGGATCTGCGGTTGGATTGGGGAATGTCTGGAAGTTTCCCTATATCGCCGGCGTAAATGGTGGGGGAGCATTTGTCTTAGTTTATCTTGTCTGTGTGTTCGTGATCGGGCTACCTATCATGATGTCTGAGATTCTGATGGGTCGGCGCGGCCGGAGAAATCCAGTAGAGACTATGGCCTTGCTGGGACAGGAGGAGGGTGGCACGAGCCGTTGGGGTATCGTCGGAGTCGTTGGGGTAGCTACCGGGTTTTTTATATTGTCCTATTACAGTGTGATTGCCGGGTGGGCAGTCGCTTACATTTTTGAGGGTGCCTCGGGAGCATTTAGGGGTGCTGATGCGCAACAGGTAGAACAGCTCTTCTCCCGCATAAGCGGCAACTGGTTCATAACCGGGTTTTGGCACACGGCATTCATGGCCTTAACTATTTTTGTAGTGGCAAAGGGAGTAAAGGGTGGACTGGAACGCGCGGTGCGTATTTTGATGCCTGCATTGATAGGGTTGCTGTTGCTTCTATTGATATACAGCATGATTGCAGGTGACTTTGCGCGGGGTTTTGCGTTTCTCTTTGAGCCGAAATTTTCTGAACTGACCGGTGCAGGGGTGCTTGAGGCATTGGGGCATGCTTTTTTTACGCTCAGTGTTGGCATGGGAGCTGTCATGGCCTATGGAGCCTATTTACCTGCTGAATCCTCTATCGGGAGGACCTCTATTGCGGTTGTGGTTGCAGATACTCTGATTGCAATTGTGGCTGGTCTGGTCATTTTCCCGATCGTTTTTGCTAACGGTCTTGATCCGGCGGCTGGGCCAGGACTGATTTTTCAATCATTACCACTAGCATTTGGCCAATTACCTGGTGGGTCGTTTGTTGCCGTAACTTTTTTCTTATTACTTTCTTTTGCGGCATGGACATCTGCTATTAGTTTAATGGAACCGGCAGTGGCTTGGCTTATAGAGCGGCAGAAGCTATTACGATCCGTTGCCGCAATCGTGATAGGGGGCCTCATCTGGTTATTGGGTTTTTTGACTGTATTCTCAAACAGTGTCTTATCCGAACTTACTTTTTTTCAGGGTACTTTCTTTGACAATATCGATTTCGTGACGAGCAATATTGCCTTGCCTGTTGGAGGGCTTGCTATTGTGGTGTTTGCCGGATGGTTTATGTCTGCGAGCTCTACCTCTGAAGAGTTGGATCCTGATGCAGGGCTCGGTTATCAACTATGGCGGTTCTCTGCCCGCTTTATTGCTCCTGTCGCAGTGGTGTGTATTTTTTTGAACGCAGTTGGCGTTTTTTAGAGTCACGCGATGAAGATTGATCGCTCTGAGCATGTTCCTTATAGCCCCGACCAAATGTTTGATTTGGTAAATGATATTGAAGCTTATCCAGAATTTTTACAATGGTGTTTAGCCGCAAAAGTAGAAAACCGATTTGACCGAGGCCTTGAAGCGACCATTGACATTGGATTTAGGGGGGTTAACAAAAGTTTTGCCACTCGGAATCGCCTTGATCGACCGCACCGGATTGATATGGAGTTGCTGAGTGGGCCCTTCAGTCATCTGGAGGGCGCCTGGATTTTTTCTGGCACGGCAGGGGTCGGCTCTGAGGTACGCTTGGTCTTGAATTTTCAAGTAACCCGGTCACCATTTAGCAGGGTTTTTGCTCTGTTATTTGAGGAACTTGTGCGCTCTCAGATCAAGGCCTTTTCAGTGCGAGCAAAAGAACTCTATAGTGAAGGGAAATTACTAAGTTGAGGGGCTGATCGGCACATCCTTCTCGATGCGCTCTACTTGGTCTTCAGCGAAATACACTATCAGCCAGCGCTGCTCTATCTCTCTGGATTTTCCTGCTTGGAAATAATAGGTGTAGTCCCATCGGTTTTGGTGGAAGCTATCGGCAACCATTGGGGTCCCGAGCAGGAAACGGACCTGACCACGTGTCATGCCGATCTCTATTTGATCAACTGCTGATTCCTCCAGCAGATTGCCCTGTTGGATATCAATCCTGAAGATGCACCCTGCGACCGCGATAGCTAGGGTAGCAATGAATGCGATTTTAACTAGGTGGTAAGACAATCTTTTGGTACTAGAGAGTGGTGGAGTTTCTGGGTCATAATGGTGGACAAATCATAACCGATTGTTCTGAGGGAGTAGAGCATGGAAGGTCAAGATATTCGGAAAGCGGGACTCAAAGTTACTTCTCCTAGATTAAAAATTCTCGAGATCCTCGAGAAAACCAAGGATCGTCACATGACTGCAGAGGAGATTTACAGGGCCTTGACGGCGGCAAAGGAAGAAGTAGGGCTTGCAACGGTCTATCGTGTTTTGACGCAGTTTGAGAGGGCGGGGTTAGTGGCTCGGCATAATTTTGAAGGAGGTACGGCAGTCTTTGAGTTGGCAGATCGTACTCATCATGACCACATGGTGTGCCTAGATACTGGCAAAGTAATCGAGTTTTACAATGAAGAGATAGAGGAACTGCAGAATAGTATTGCTGAAGCTCATGGCTACAAGATCGAGGATCACAGCTTAGTGCTTTACGTTCGCCCCACAAAGCAGTAAGAGATCGTCCATTTGGCCTGCTAATGCAGCAAGATCCTTGGCGTATACATAGAGATATGACAATTTTTCTCAAGAATTTCATTGGTGAGTCATTGCTACGATCATTTACTGGACCGGGCCATCATTTCTGCAGCATGTGCCCGGGTACGTTCGGTAATTTCAATTCCTCCTAACATTCTGGAGAGTTCCTCAAGTCTTTCTTCGCCCGCGAGTAGCCGAACTTTAGTGATACTAGTTTTTCCGTCAGTAAGCTTAGATACGCGGTAGTGGTGTTGCCCTTGACTTGCGACTTGAGCTAAGTGAGTAACGCATAGTACCTGTCGGTTGATCCCAATTTTTTCCAGTCTTCGACCTACAATTTCAGCGACGCTCCCTCCAATTCCGGCATCAACTTCGTCAAAAACCATTGTGGTGACAGTTCTTTCACCGGTACCCACTACCTCTAATGCTAGGCTGATCCGGGAAAGCTCCCCTCCTGATGCCATTTGGTCCAAGGGGCCTAAAGGTTGACCAGGATTCAAGCTAACCTGGAATTCCACTTGATCCAAGCCATTTGCGTCAGCGTATTCGTTAGTTTTTTGCGTTAAGGCAGCACAAAATTGTCCGTGTGGCAGCCCGAGATCTTTTAGCTGGCTTGAGACGTTTTTTCCTAGGCTGGCTGCGCTCTTTTTTCGAGCTTTGGATAGTTCTTCGGCAGCTTTATGGTACAAACCAGCCGCGTTCCCAACGCTATTTTCAAGGTTTGTTAGGGACGCATCTGCCTGCTCAATCTCTTGGATTCGCTCTGTCACAGTTGTTAGTAATGTTTCAAGTTGAACTTCTTCTACTTTGTAGCGGCGTGCTAGTTCACGGATTTTTGCTATGCGGGTTTCTATCCACTCCAGGCGCTGGGGATCCATATCTAATTGATCACGGTATCGAGAAAGCCCGATTGCTACTTCACGAATATCTATTTCTACGCTATTTAATAAGGCAAGGTTTTCCTTTAGCTCAGGGTCGAGTTCGGCCAGTGGTTGGAGAATTTGCTGAGAGTTTGTGATCAGGGTGTGGGCTGACCCCATTTCACCTTCATAAAGTTTCTCTAAGCTTTGGTTGATTCCGGTTGCAAGGTGCTCGATATTGGCAACACGTCCATGTTCTGCTTGCAGCTGATTGACTTCACCATCTTCAAGACTTAGCGTTACAAGTGCTTTTTCCTGATTTCGAAGGAACTCCAGCTGCTCTTCTCGATCCTCAATACCTTTCCGGCTATCATCGAGTTCAGCCTTAAGTTTTTGCCAATTTTCAAAAAGTTGGCCAACGCTCTCCAGCAACGGCTGATGCTTTCCATGGAAGTCAAGAATGCGTCTCTGGTTTGCTTTCTGTAGTAATGATTGATGAGCGTGTTGTCCATGGATTTCAACCAAGGAAGCACCAAGATTTCGAAGATCTTGTAGTGTTACTGGTTGATTATTAATAAAAGCCCGCGAGCGTCCCTCAGCGCTAATGGTGCGTCGGATCATGCAAGCTTGCTCTTCATCTAATTCGTGTTCGCTCAACCACGTCAGGGCCGGGTGGCTATCGGGGCAATCAAAAGTGACACAGATTTCAGCCCTCTCTTTACCCTTGCGCACAGTGTTCGCATCAGCTCGATCGCCGAGTGCTAATCCCAGCGCATCTACAAGAATAGATTTTCCTGCGCCGGTTTCTCCTGTCAGGACACTCAGGCCAGATCCAAATTCCAGTTCCAGCTCATCGATGACGGCATAGTTCCTAATTCGGATTAGGTTGAGCATGCGCTAGCGTTTTTTTTGGCTCCGAGGCCAACGATTAGTCTGCCCCCAATTGAGTCTTGAGCGCAGTAGCTCATAGTAATTATGGTCTCGTGGATGCAGTAGTTGCACCGTTTCTTTTGCGAGACGGATTCGAATAGTGTCATTCCCCGATATTTCTCCTAGGAGTTGCCCGTCACAGGTAGTGTAGGCGCGGCTATTGGCTTGGGAGTCGATTTGAACCTCAATATAGCTAGAGGCATTTAATACCAAGGGACGATCACTTAGTGTATGGGGACAGATAGGTACAATAACTAAGGCACTCGTATCAGGCTGGATGATAGGTCCACCACAGGACAATGCATAGGCTGTTGATCCCGTTGGGGTAGCAACAATTAGCCCATCTCCACCATGTGTATTCACATACTCACCATCGATTCGGGTGACAAAGTCCTGCATATGTCCTGCTGTGCCCTTTTCCAACACAACGTCATTTAAGGCAATCATTGAGTTACCGGCTTTGCCCCCCGAATAAATATCTGCCTCAAGCATTAGTCGGTCTTCCGCCACGAAATTGCCGGAGAGAATCGCATCTATGGTATCTAGCATTTTTTCAGGCGAAACATCAGTAAGAAAGCCTAGCCTGCCCAGATTAATGCCTAGCAATGGTATCCCTTGTCTTGCGACGGTCCGTGCAGCGTGCAGAAGGGTGCCGTCCCCGCCAATTGCCAAAATAAGATCTACTTTCAGAGGTAGATCATTTTCTCCATAGGTAGGGATACTTCTAAGTTCCTTAGGGATCTGGTCCTGTGACGGGCATGCAATCTCAATACCTTGGTCACGAAGGTGAGAGGCAATAGTAAGCACAGGCTTAGCGACCCTTGTTTCGGCTAGGTATCCCCACAGCCCAATTCTTTTGAATTCCGATTTCATTAAAATGTCCCTGAAGTAGGATTGTACTGAATTCTTAGCCCCGTAGAGGGATGAATAATCAGCCCAAGGCTTTTTGATGTGCCTTGACAGTGCACAGAGCTGGTTGCTAGCGTGCGGCTACTAATACCTCGGTGCAATAAATGCAAGATTCTTTGTCTACAGATCGGGAGAATGCACGAGGGGTCCCTAATGAGCGGGCCCAGCGATTACTTAGGGTGCTGGTAGATAGATATATTCGTGAAGGGCAGCCAGTGGGTTCACGCACGCTTTCTCGCAATGCAGCTCTTGATGTAAGTCCAGCCACTGTTCGAAACATAATGGCGGACCTTGAGGACATGGGATTTTTAACGTCCCCCCATACTTCCGCGGGGCGCATTCCAACTATTAAGGGTTATCGATTCTTCGTGGATACCTTGATTCAGCTGCGGCCACCCAAAGGCGTGGAGTTGCAGCAGTTTCAGGTTGCGCTTGATAAAGTAGCGGCAGATCCGCAGGCATTAGCGCTATCAGCATCTAATCTTCTCTCTGCGGTAACTCGGCTTGCTGGGGTGGTAACGGTTCCGAGAAGACCGCAAATGACACTCCGCCAAATTGAATTTTTACCTCTTGCAGATAGGCGAGTGTTGGCTATTTTAGTTGTCAACGAAACAGAAGTGCATAACAAAATTCTTCAAGTAAACCGTAACTTTGATGAGGATGAGTTACTCCAAGCTGGTAATTACCTAACCGAGCAGTTTGGTGGCCACGGCTTATATAAAGTGCGGGCTAAGCTATTAGAGGAGTTACAGACTACTCGCGAATCGATGAATACACTAATGACGGACGCAATCGAAATGGCCCAGGCAGTTTTGCCAGAAGAGGAGCCGCAGGCAGAATATGTTTTAGCCGGCGAAACTAATCTTATGGGATTGGGTGGCTTGGGGGATATGAGTAAGCTCAAGAGGCTTTTTGAGGCATTTGGTCAGCAACAGGACATGCTCCATCTTCTAGATCAGAGTCTCCATGCCCATGGGGTACAGATTTTTATTGGTCAGGAATCAGGCTATCAGCTTTTGGATGAGTGCAGCGTGGTTGCTGCACCGTATACTGTTGGGGATGACGAAAGTATTGGCGTGCTAGGCGTTATAGGCCCAACACGTATGAGCTATGAGCGTGTGATCCCCATCGTTGATATTACTGCCAAGCTTCTTGGTAGTGCCTTGAAGTCAAAAAACTAGCCCCCATTTCCGAAGTTTAATGGAAAAGCGAACCTCGAAAGGGGCCGCTTGCAGGAGGATTTGAATGGGCAAAAAAGGGACCAAGAAGGAACCAGAGCAAATGCCGGCTGCGGAGAGCAGTCTAGAGGAGGACCCAACCGCCGGAGATTCTAATGGAGAGGCTACACCAGATGTTGCCGAGATAGATAACGAAACGCTCCAAGCAAAAGTAGAGGAGAATTGGAATAAGTATCTTCGTGTTGCGGCTGACCTTGAAAATCTACGAAAACGTGCGGCCCGCGATGAAGAAAACGCCCGTCGGCGCGGCCTTGAGCAACTAGCACAGGCATTACTTCCTGTTAGGGACAGCCTAGAAGCTGGGGTCGCGACTTCTGAGCAAGTTGATGTGGAGGCGCTTCTCGACGGCAAGCGGGCAACGTTGCGCCTGTTAGATAGCGCCTTGACGGCTGTTGGTATTTCGGAGTTGGACCCTATAGGTGAGCCGTTTGATCCCGAAGAGCATGAGGCGATAACCATGCAACCGTCGGATGAGGTAGAGGTAAATACGATACTTGAGGTGATTCAAAAAGGTTACCAGTTGCATGGGCGTTTACTGCGTCCAGCAAGGGTTATTGTTGCCGGCGAGTCGCCGGTGCGGACCTCAGAAGAAATTCCTGAAGAGAATGATTAAGAATAAAGAGTAAAGGGTATGAGGCACCTTGAAATATCTAGCTTTGTACCCCATCTAGAGGTTGAGTTTCTAGCTAACTAGCGTTGAGGTATTTAAGTCATGGGGCGAGTGATTGGAATCGATCTAGGCACGACGAATTCTTGTGTAGCCATTATGGATGGTGATCAAGCGAAGGTAATTGAAAATAGCGAGGGCGATCGGACAACTCCTTCTGTAGTTGCATTCAGCAAAGATGGCGAGGTTCTGGTTGGGCAGATTGCTAAGCGGCAAGCGGTTACCAATCCTATTAACACCCTATTTGCGATTAAGCGGTTAATTGGACGCCGTTTTGACGATCAGGTGGTGCAGAAAGATGTAGATATGGTGCCTTACAAGATAGTTAATGCTGATAATGGTGACGCTTGGGTAGAGGGAAATGAAAACAAGATGGCTCCGCCTGAAATTTCTGCACGTGTGCTGACCAAGATGAAGCAAACTGCGGAAGACTATCTTGGTGAGCCGGTGACAGAGGCCGTTATTACTGTACCTGCCTATTTTAATGATTCGCAGCGCCAAGCCACCAAAGATGCTGGAAAGATCGCGGGCCTAGAGGTTAAACGAATAATTAACGAACCTACGGCTGCAGCGTTAGCTTATGGTCTTGATAAGCAGCGCGGTGATCGGAAAGTTGCGGTTTATGACTTGGGTGGCGGTACTTTTGATGTTTCGATCATAGAAATTGCGGAAGTAGATAACGAGCATCAGTTCGAAGTGCTAGCTACTAACGGCGATACTTTTCTAGGTGGAGAAGATTTTGATAAACGCATCATAGATTATCTTTCTGCAGAATTTGAAAAAGAGACTGGAGTTGATATTCGTAGGGATCCTTTGGCAATGCAACGACTTAAGGAGGCTGCCGAAAAAGCCAAGATTGAACTTTCTTCCCGACAGCAAACTGAGGTAAATCTACCTTACATTACGGCGGACAGTGCCGGACCAAAACACCTAAATATCAATATAACGCGAGCAAAAGTCGAATCTCTCGTAGAGGACTTGATCCAACGAACAATCATCCCGTGCAAAGTTGCCCTGGAAGATGCAGGCTTAAAGGTAGCAGAAGTTGATGACGTAATCCTTGTCGGTGGTCAGACACGCATGCCGAAGGTACAAGAAGAGGTACAAAATTTCTTCGGAAAGGAACCCCGTAGAGATATAAATGCAGACGAAGCGGTTGCAGTGGGGGCAGCAATCCAGGCTGGAGTTCTTTCGGGGGATGTAAAAGATGTTTTGCTCCTTGATGTGACACCGTTATCGCTCGGCATTGAAACACTAGGGAGTGTTATGACTCGTCTGATAGAAAAAAACACAACGATACCCACTAAGGCTAATCAGATATTTTCTACCGCAGAAGATAGTCAGACTGCTGTTACGATCCATGTTTTGCAGGGCGAACGTGAGCGGGCGGGTGATAACAAGTCACTTGGTCGTTTCGATCTTACGGACATTCCCGTCGCACCGAGAGGGATGCCTCAAATCGATGTCACTTTCGATATAGATGCTAATGGTATTTTAAATGTTTCAGCCCAGGATAAAGCGACTGGGAAAGAGCAGAAGATTGTGATCAAGGCATCCTCGGGTCTGAGTGAAGAAGAAATTAAACGTATGGTTTCTGAGGCTGAGATTCATGAGGCAGAGGATAAAATCTTTCGTGAACTCGTCGATGTTCGCAATCAGGCTGATGCGCTTGTTCATGCAACCGAGAAGTCGCTAAATGAGCTAGGAGAGAAGGTAGAAGCGGACGAGAGAGCCAAAATAGAAGCTGCACTTTCAGAGCTTAAGGGAGCGATTGAAGGCGACAATAAGGACATTCTTGAAACCAAGATGAAAGCTTTGGGCGAGGCTTCTGCTGGTATGGCCGAGAAACTCTATGCCGAGCAAGCTCAAAGTGAGTCGGATGCTTCTGATGCAGATACCTCAGAGGCTGAAGATGAGAACGTAGTGGACGCAGAATTCGAAGAAGTTAAAGAAGACGAAGATAAAAAGACTGCATAGAGTGAAAATTTGCTGTCGAAGCAAAGCTGGGTGCAAATCACGACTCTCTAGTATCAAAAGAATACGCCACAGGGGAGGGTGTTACACGCCGTCCTGCTATTGCTATCAAGGATAATCAATGTCTAAGCGGGATTATTATGAGGTGCTGGGCGCTAATAGAGATGCCAAGCAATCGGATCTTAGGACCGCATATCGGCGTTTGGCTATGAAATATCATCCGGATCGAAATTCAGACGATCCAAATGCTGAAACAAAATTTAAGGAAGCTAAAGAAGCTTATGAGGTGCTCTCGAGCGATGAAAAGCGAGCATCTTATGATCAGTTTGGTCACGCTGGTGTAGAGGCCGGCAGAGCCGGAGCAGGCTTCGGTGGCGATGCTTTCGGGGATATTTTCGGCGATGTTTTCGGGGATATTTTTGGTGGTAGCCGGAGAGCTCGTTCGAGGGTGTTTCGCGGCGCGGATCTACGCTATGAGCTTGAACTCACACTGGAACAAGCTGCAGGGGGTGAATCCATCAACATCGAAGTTCCAACCCAAGCAGAGTGCGAGCGATGTCACGGTGTTGGTTCTGAGCCTGGTTCCAAGCCCGTTAGTTGCTCTACTTGCGGTGGGGTAGGTCAGGTTAGGGTGCAGCAAGGGTTTTTCTCCATTCAGCAAACTTGCCCCGATTGCAAGGGAGTTGGCTCTTCGATTAAGGATCCCTGCAAGGATTGCAAGGGGCAGGGTCGTGTGCGCAAGATTAGGACGTTGGCCGTTAAAGTGCCAGCAGGCGTTGATTCAGGTGACCGTATCAGGCTTGCTCGGGAAGGTGAAGCGGGCCGAAACGGTGGGCCACCAGGTGATTTGTATGTAGATATTCAGGTTCAGAATCACGTTTTGTTTGAGCGTGATGAGCAAAATCTATGTTGCGATATACCTATTAGTTTTGCTATGGCTGCATTGGGTGGGACAATAGATGTACCTACTCTAGACGGACAGGTAGCATTAAAGATTCCCGCAGAAACCCAGTCAGGTAAGATATTTAGATTGCGAGGCAAGGGAGTCAGGTCTGTTCGTGCAAGTGGCGTTGGGGATCTTATGTGCAGGGTTCTTGTGGAGACACCGGTGAGACTCAGCGAGCAACAAAAGAAATCATTGACAAGCTTTGATGCCTCTATTCAGGGGGGCGGTACTCGACATAGCCCCAGAGCTCGGTCGTGGTTGGATGTAGTAAGGCAATTTTTTGACCGCACGGAGGTATAGTGATGTTAAATGTTAGTATCCTCGGTGCGTCTGGTCGAATGGGCCGGTCTCTCCTGTCGTGCATTGCAGAGGATAAGAATCTTAGACTGGTAGGAGCGCTGACTGAGTCTTCTGATCCGGCATTGGGACAAGATGCCGGTGTTAGCGCAGGCTTGGGATCACTCGGTGTATCCTTATTGGACAATCGGACTCATGTTTTGGAAAAAGCTGAAGTAGCAATCGACTTCACTCTTCCTGAAGCTACAAAAGCCAATTTAGCTGCCTGCGTAGATTCTGGAACTGCACTTGTAATTGGGACTACCGGACTTGAGGAGGAAGGCTTTAAGTCTCTAAGGGAGGCGACTCGTCAGATTCCCTTGGTATATGGACGCAATATGAGTGTTGGTGTAAATGTTTTTATGGACCTAGTTAGGCGGGCAGCTAAGGCGCTGGGCGAGGAATATGATGCCGAGATTTTGGACGCCCATCATAGTCAAAAGGTGGATGCACCTTCAGGGACTGCCTTAGCCCTAGGAGAAGAAGTGGCAAAGGCTCGGGGACGGACCCTTGAAGAGCTAGGCGTTAAAACCCGGGTTGGTCAGACTGGGCCCCGGGTGCCTAATTCAGTTGGTTTTTCAGTTATTCGGGCCGGCAATATCGTGGGCGATCATAGTGTATTGTTTGCTTCTCCAGATGAGAGAATCGAATTGGTGCATCGGGCCACGGATAGAAGAACTTTCGCTAGCGGTGCTCTGCGCGCCGCCATGTGGGTTCATGACAAGAAGCCAGGTTTTTATAGCATGGGGGATGTGCTTGGCCTGCAAGGAATATGAAGGCAGTAACACAATACTAGCTAGAAAAGGATAGGCTGCCCCCACCCCGAAGAAGAACTAAATATTGCGCATAAGCGCTGACGATATACAATAGCTGCCTGAGCCTCTCACGTCATTGAGGATTGTCTCGCGGGATGAGCTGCGTATAACGCGGTCGTCCCGTTTCGTTTATGTGGGGCGCGTAGTTTTTGTTCCAGATGAAGGAGCTCAGGTTGACGAAGCGGGCGATACTTGCCCTTGAAGACGGCACAGTTTTTAAAGGACTGTCCATCGGTATTTCTGGTAGGGCGGTGGGCGAGGTGGTATTCAACACCTCTATGAGTGGCTATCAGGAAATTCTTACTGATCCTTCTTATTTTCGCCAGCTGGTCACTCTAACGTACCCCCACATCGGGAATGTAGGCACTAATTCTAGTGATTTCGAATCGACTAAGGCTTATGCGGCAGGATTAGTTATCCGTGATCTTTCGCTTCAGGTAAGTAATTATCGATCTGAAAGCTCACTCTCAGAATTCTTGAAGCGTTGCAAGATGGTTGCTATTGCTGAGATCGATACCCGGAGGCTGACCAGACTGATCCGCGAAAAAGGAGCTCAGGGCGGTTGTATTGTTGCGGGGGATAATCCTAGTCCAGAGAATGCAGTCAGAGAAGCTCAGAAATTTCCTGGCCTTAAAGGCATGGATTTAGCCCGGTTGGTTACGACAAAAAAGTCATATCAATGGAGCGAGGGTACCTCATGGAAAACCAGAGGTTCAGTAACAGATAAAAACCAAGGGATGTTTCATGTCGTAGCTTATGATTTTGGGATTAAACACAATATTTTGAGACTTCTGTCAGATGGGGGCTGTCGTGTCACTGTAGTTCCTGCGATGACTACGGCAAACGAAGTAATGAAGCTTGTTCCTGATGGAGTTTTTCTTTCAAACGGACCTGGCGACCCAGAGCCTTGTAGTTATGCTATTGATGCTATTAAAGCCCTCGTGGCAAAAGATATACCAGTGTTTGGTATTTGCTTGGGGCATCAGCTTTTAGCCCTAGCTTGTGGCGCTAAAACCATGAAGATGAAATTTGGGCATCACGGTGCTAATCATCCTGTACTCGAGCTGGGTACAGGGCGGGTATTAATTACGTCGCAGAACCACGGGTTTGCCGTGGATGGAGAGCATCTGCCTGAGTATCTTGGGGCCACCCACCACTCATTATTCGACGGGTCATTGCAAGGGATAGAGCACAGGGAAAAACCGGCTTTTTCATTTCAGGGCCACCCAGAAGCAAGTCCCGGCCCCCACGATTTGCAGCCGCTGTTTAATCGTTTTTTTGCTGCAATGAGGGTTGAGCATAAAACTCTCATAGATAGGTAATAAAATAATAAAATCATAAGTTTATAAATTATTTCTAGAATTTTTAGAGGTTTATGCCAAAGAGAAACGACATTGAGAGTGTACTGATCATAGGGGCGGGTCCCATTGTGATTGGGCAGGCTTGTGAGTTCGATTATTCAGGAACTCAAGCCTGTAAGGCTTTGAAGGAGGAGGGTTATCGGGTCATTTTAGTTAATTCCAACCCCGCCACCATCATGACGGACCCGGACAGTGCTGACGCGATTTATATAGAGCCTATCGAGTGGCAAACGGTGGCTCGTATTTTGGAGAAGGAAAAACCCTCTGTTTTGTTGCCCACCATGGGAGGGCAGACCGGATTGAATTGTGCCCTTGATCTGGATCGCGAAGGAGTCTTGGCTAGGAATCATGTAGAACTTATTGGAGCGTCCCGTGATGCTATCGATATGGCAGAGGATCGGAGACGGTTTCGAGACGCTATGCAAGAGATTGGCTTGGAAACACCTAGTTCTGGAGTTGCCAAGACACTTGAAGACGCGTGGGAAATACAGGCAACAGTAGGTTTTCCTACCATTGTTCGACCTTTTTTTACCCTTGGCGGAAGCGGCGGGGGTGTCGCGTTTAATAAAAAAGAATTTGAAGACATTGTCACGCACGGATTAGATCAATCACCGACCACGGAAGTATTGCTTGAGGAGTCGGTTTTAGGGTGGAAGGAATTTGAAATGGAAGTTGTCAGGGATCGGAATGACAACTGCATTATTGTGTGTTCCATCGAAAATTTGGATCCAATGGGGATTCATACTGGGGATTCGATTACCGTTGCTCCGGCTCAAACCCTAACGGACAAAGAATACCAACGCATGCGAGATGCTTCGATCGCGGTGCTTCGAAAGGTGGGTGTAGATACAGGTGGGTCGAATGTGCAATTTGCAGTAAACCCTGAAGATGGACGTCTGCTAATAATCGAAATGAATCCCAGGGTATCGCGTTCTTCTGCTCTAGCATCAAAGGCAACTGGCTTTCCTATTGCCAAAATCGCAGCAAAGCTAGCCGTGGGTTACACGTTAGACGAGATTCGCAATGAAATTACTGGGGGTCAGACCCCAGCTTCTTTCGAGCCTACCATCGATTATGTGGTTACCAAGGTGCCGCGGTTCAATTTTGAGAAATTTCCAAAGGCCAATGATCGGTTAACTACGCAGATGAAGTCCGTTGGAGAAGTTATGGCAATAGGACGGACATTTCAGGAGTCGATTCAAAAGGCACTTCGTGGGCTAGAGACGGGGACGGATGGACTTAATTCTTATCGAGCTAGCTTACCCGATAATCAGGCTCGGCAGGCACTTGAAAAAGAATTGCAGTGGGCAGGCCCACGGCGCCTTTGGGATGTTGCTGATGCTTTTCGGCTAGGACTGAACATTTCGGAAATAGCCAAACTGAGCGGTATTGATCCGTGGTTTCTTGCGCAATTAAGAGATCTGGTAGAGGAGGAACAGAAGTTTTCTGTGGTTAATTTCGATGCTCTGCAGCCTGATCATCTTCACAGACTGAAAAGGAAGGGATTTAGTGACAGTCGGCTTGCAAGCCTAGTGGGTAAAACGGAAGAAGACATCAGAGAATTTCGTCATAAATACAACTTAAGGCCTGTTTTTAAGAGGGTTGACACATGTGCCGCGGAGTTTGCAAGCCATACGCCGTACCTCTATTCCACTTACGAAGAGGAATGTGAGGCGGAACCTACAAATAAGAACAAGATTATTATTTTGGGGGGTGGGCCGAACCGGATTGGTCAGGGCATTGAATTTGATTACTGCTGTGTTCAGGCTTCCCTCGCCCTCAGGGAAGAAGGCTTTGAGACCATAATGGTTAATTGCAATCCGGAGACGGTCTCTACTGATTACGATACTTCTGATCGGCTGTATTTTGAGTCCCTTACTCTCGAAGATGTTTTAGAAATCACACATAAAGAAAAGCCAGCTGGCGTCATCGTTCAATACGGAGGACAAACACCGCTGAAGTTAGCCAAAGAACTAGAAAGGGCTGATGTTCCCATCATCGGTACTTCGCCTGATTCAATTGATTTAGCCGAGGACAGGGAGCGTTTCCAGCAATTAATTAAGGGACTTGGTTTGACGCAGCCACCGAATTCTACGGCGCGGACTCAGATAGAGGCCCTAGCTATGGGGGATTCTGTGGGTTACCCGCTTGTTGTGCGTCCTTCTTATGTACTAGGGGGGCGCGCGATGGAAGTTGTTCACAATAAGAGTGATCTCAAGGAGTACATTTCTGCAGCAGTAGATGTTTCTAATGACAGCCCAGTTCTACTCGATCGCTTTCTTGATCATGCGGTAGAAGTCGATGTAGATGCTATATCTGATGGGACTGAAATAATCGTTGGTGGGATTATGGAGCATGTCGAGCAGGCGGGGGTGCATTCAGGTGATTCAGGCTGTTCTTTGCCACCGTTTACTTTGGGGAAGGAAGTTGAAGCTGCGTTAGCCTTACAGGTGGTAAAGATGGCAAAAGAACTGCAAGTTGTGGGTATTATGAATACGCAGTTTGCTATCCAAAGGGATATCATTTACGTGCTGGAGGTAAATCCAAGGGCTTCGAGGACCATCCCCTTTGTCTCAAAGGCCATAGGTCAACCGCTTGCCAAGATTGCAGCTAAAGCCATGGTGGGCATAAGCTTTAAGGACCAAGGTATCCGGATAGGTAGCCAGCGACCTTATTTTTCAGTGAAAGAATCGGTCTTTCCTTTTATCAAGTTTCCAGATGCTGATCCCATTCTAGGACCGGAAATGAAGTCAACTGGTGAGGTTATGGGTATTGGGAGAACATTTGCTGAGGCATATGCTAAAGCCCAGCTAGCTTCGGGCGTGCTTTTGCCAAGTCAGGGAACAGCGTTAATAAGTGTACGCGATGCAGACAAGCCAGCAGCAGCTGAACTCGCGGGTATATTGATAAGTCGTGGTTTCGAGGTAGTCGCAACAGGTGGTACGGCCCAAGCTTTAGCAAAAGAGGGTGTGCCTTGTCGAAGGGTAAATAAGGTATCGGAAGGTCGTCCGCACGTTGTGGATATGATAAAGGGCGGGAAAATCACACTAATAGTGAATACAACTGAGGGTAAACAGGCGATTGCTGAATCTCATTCAATTCGTGCTGAGGCGGTTTATCAAAAAGTGACTTACTACACTACGATTGCAGCAGCAAAGGTCACTTGTGATGCACTCGACCATCTTGGCAATCAGGTCGTGTATCGGCTTCAGGATTTGCATAACGAGATGAGTGCTACATGAACAAAATTCCTTTGACGTCCCGTGGGGCAAAACAGCTTCGAGATGAGCTTAGGCGCTTGAAGTCGGAGCGCCCTGCTATCTCCGCTTCCATTAGCGTGGCGCGCGAGCACGGCGATCTTCGTGAGAATGCCGAATATCATGCGGCAAAGGAGCAGCAGGGTTTAGCAGAAGCACGGATAAGGGACATTGAAGGAAAGTTGTCCAACGCGCAAATCATAGAAGTGAGGGATTTAAATAGCCCCAAAAAAGTGGTTTTTGGCGCTACAGTTCATTTGTTCGATGTAGATGGTAACTCTGAGGTACGCTACCAGATTGTGGGGGAAGATGAAGCCGATATCAAAAATAGCCTCCTCTCAGTAAATTCTCCAATTGCGCGGGTGCTTATTGGGAAAGAGCCGGGAAATACCGTGAAGGTAGATGCACCAGGTGGTCAGCGTGTATATGAGATTATTAAAGTTGAGTATATCTAGTAGAACCAATTTGCTTATTCTGAGTTCGAGAATCTAAGGTGGATCGGTTTCCTTTGTTTTTGCCGTGCGATAAAGAAGTGCTACGTTGCCGATTTTCTGGATAATTGCCGCCTCAGAGCGATCTAGTATTTCCTGAAGTACTACATCACGACGTTCTCGGCTTCCGATCCGAATCTTAATCTTTATTAACTCATGATGATTTAGTGCGCTTTCTAACTCAGCTAGTACAGCATCTGTTAGACCGCCCGCGCCAACGGTTACTATAGGCTTAAGGTTATGACCTCGGCGTCGAAGGGATTTACGCTGGAACTCCTTAGGGGGCATGACTCTTAGTATAATAGAAACATTTGGTGGGGTAGTTGGCCGGTCAAAGTAATTCTAGACACAGCTGGCGCAGAGATCAGGCAAAGGATCCGTATTTTGCTCGCGCCTTGCGAGAAGGGTGGCGATCTCGGGCGGTCTTTAAGCTTGATGAGATTCAGGCGCGTCAGCATATTCTATGCTCCGGTCTCACATGTGTAGACTTGGGAGCCAGTCCTGGCGGATGGAGTCAATACATTGTCCGGAAAGTTGGTCCTCGTGGCCAAGTTTGGGCTTTAGATATGCGGCCTATGGAGCCAGTGCCAGGCGTTACCTTTATTCAGGGTGATTTTAATTCCCCCGAGATTTTTGAGCGACTCAAAGACACATTGGCTGGGGCCGCAATTGACCTTGTAATGTCTGACATGGCCCCCAATATTAGTGGTAACTGGAGTCATGATCAGCCACGTGCTCTGAATTTAGCTGAGGGAGCGCTGACGTTTGCAAAAAAAGTGTTGAACCCAGGTGGGAACTTCCTTGTAAAGCTTTTTCAGGGAGAGGGTTTTGAGTCCTATATTGATACCGTGCGACCCAAGTTTGACACCGTGCGGATACTCAAACCCAAGGCTTCTAGGCCAGAAAGTCGAGAGGTTTACTTGCTAGCCAGAGGCTATGGGATGTAGTAGGGTTCAAGAGATTCGTTTTGGGTTTAGTTTTTTGAGGGTAAGCTATTGACCGACTTAGTAAAGAATGTGATTCTCTGGATCGTTATTGCGGTAGTTTTGTTATCAGTTTTTCAGAACTTTAGACCGAACAACCAGCGCATTCTCACAGTTCCCTATTCAACATTTTTGTCATACGTAGAAGATGGTTCCGTTGATGAGGTGATTTTTGAGGACGACATCATTACTGGGGTTCGTCTTGGTGAGGAATTCGTTACCTACAATCCAGAGACAGATAACACTGCATTGATTGGGACTTTAAACCAAAACAATGTAGCGATAGAGGCTAGGCCACCCAAGCAACAATCCTTTCTATCGCAGCTTTTCATTTCTTCGTTTCCCATTTTGTTACTTATTGGCGTTTGGGTCTATTTTATGCGCCAGATGCAAGGCGCAGGTGGTGGGCGTGGAGCTATGTCATTTGGCAAGAGTCGCGCCCGTCTTTTAGGCGAAGATCAAGTGAGTGTTACCTTCGCCGACGTAGCTGGTATTGAGGAGGCAAAAGAGGAAGTTGTCGAGATTGTAGAGTTTTTGAAAGACCCCGCAAAGTTCCAGGGCCTTGGTGGAAAAATTCCCAAGGGGGTTTTAATGGTCGGCTCTCCGGGCACCGGGAAAACATTATTAGCTCGTGCGATTGCCGGCGAAGCAAAGGTTCCTTTTTTTACTATTTCAGGTTCAGATTTTGTAGAGATGTTTGTGGGTGTCGGCGCCTCGCGTGTTCGTGACATGTTCGAGCGAGCAAAAAAGCAAGCACCATGTATTGTTTTTATTGATGAGATTGATGCGGTCGGTCGGCATCGCGGTGCGGGCTTGGGCGGAGGGCACGATGAGCGTGAGCAGACTTTAAACCAGTTATTAGTTGAAATGGATGGGTTTGAGGGAAACGAAGGTGTCATTGTAATTGCTGCTACCAACAGACCAGATGTACTGGACCCAGCCTTGTTACGACCAGGACGCTTTGACCGTCAGGTAGTAGTGCCCTTGCCAGATGTGCGTGGCCGCGAGCAGATTATCAAGGTACATATGCGTAAGGTGCCACTGTCCAGCGACGTGAAACCATCTGTTATCGCGCGGGGAACGCCAGGTTTTTCTGGCGCTGATTTAGCCAATTTGGTTAACGAAGCAGCACTTCTGGCAGCACGTGGAGACAAGCGATCGGTAGGCATGGAAGAATTTGATAAGGCAAAAGACAAGATTATGATGGGCGCTGAGCGCCGCTCGCTGGTAATGAGCGAGGAAGAAAGGAAATTGACGGCCTACCATGAGTCTGGGCACGCTGTAGTAGGTTTGTTGGTCCCTGAGCATGACCCTGTTTATAAAGTAACGATCATTCCTAGAGGGAGAGCTTTAGGAGTGACAATGTTTCTTCCGGAGGAGGATCGGTACAGCTACTCGAAACAGCGGCTTATGAGCCAGATGAAGAGTCTGTTCGGTGGGCGTATTGCGGAGGAGATAGTTTTTGGGCCAGCCTGTGTTACAACCGGAGCTGCTAATGATATCGAGCGCGCAACTGAAATAGCTCGCAACATGGTCACAAAATGGGGGCTGTCCGATCGTCTAGGGCCACTTACCTACAGTGAAGACGACGGTGAGATTTTTTTGGGAAGAAGTGTCACCAGGCACAAGCAGCTTTCAGATATAACCGCCCATCTTATCGATGAGGAAGTGCGTCAATTAGTCGATAATTGCTATAGTGAGGCAAAGAAAATTTTAGAAAAAAACATGAAAAAATTGCATCTTATGGCGGATACGCTCATAAAATACGAGACGATTGACGAGGTCCAGATCAAAGACATCATGGAGGGGCGTGATCCACAACCACCCGATGGTTGGGAGGATTCTGATTCCGGCGGAGAGTCGAAAAATACCGAAGAGGGCCCGGAAAAGGAGTCAACCACTCCCTTGGGTGGCCCTGCCGGGCAGCATTAAGATTAGTGAAACTCCCGGTAACTAAGACTACTACCAGACTCTATTTATCGCTTTAGAGTAGGCGGTTTCCTTTGTTGAGGTAGCTGCTATAGGAGGAGGATTCCTAATGGCGCGGCATTTTTTTGGGACCGACGGTATTCGTGGTCGAGTAGGTGTAGCGCCTATGACCGTTGATTTTGCCCTTCGGCTTTCTAGCGCGGCCGCTCAGGCCCTTGCTCCAACCGGGGGTTCGGTGCTTATTGGCAAAGATACTCGCATTTCCGGCTACATGTTTGAGTCTGCATTAGAGGCTGGTTTTGTAGCAGTTGGAATCGATGTTTGGCTAACAGGGCCACTGCCGACACCGGGCATTGCATATTTAACAAAAAAGCTAGGAGCTGATTTCGGCATTGTTATTAGCGCATCCCATAATTCTTATGAAGACAATGGAATAAAATTTTTCGATCGTGAAGGTAAAAAACTTTCAGATGTATTGGAAGAGGCTATCGAGGGTTTTCTGGAAAGCCCGCCAAAGACGCTTGATTCTCGCGCTTTAGGTCAAGCTACGCACTTGTCGTCAGCGCGGTCTGACTACATGGAATTTTGTAAATCGACAATTCCAGAAAAGACTAATTTAGATGGCCTTAAAATTGTAGTGGATGCTGCTCATGGAGCTGGCTACAAAGTCGCCCCCCGGACTATATCGGATCTAGGTGCCGAAGTAATACCAGTCGGTTGCTCACCAAATGGTCGCAATATCAACGATGGTTGCGGCTCAACTCGACCCGACCTGTTGAAAACGACTGTCAGCGGTGTTCGGGCTAGCGTTGGCTTTGCCTTGGATGGTGATGGTGATCGGCTACTTATGGTAGATGAAGACGGTGGCTTAGTGGATGGTGATAAGCTTTTATATATTCTTGTTCGGGACCGGATTGAGACCAAGTCTTTGTCGGGCCCGGTAGTTGGGACGGTGATGAGTAATTTAGGGCTTGAGCTGGCACTTCGAGAGGCGGGTGCCAAGTTTTTGCGAGCTAAAGTAGGTGATCGCCATGTCCTTGAGATGCTAAAGAAACACGGAGGTGTGCTTGGGGGAGAAACTTCGGGGCACCTGATTTGCCTAGATAAAACTACCACAGGCGATGGGCTGGTCGTAGCTCTCCAGATTTTGTCAATAATGCAAAGAACAGGAAAAACTCTTAAGGAGCTTGCATCGGGTATGAAGCAATTTCCACAGACTCTAATAAATGTTCCTATTGCTAAGTCTGTTGACCTTGAGGTGGATCCAACGATAAAAGATGCAGTCAAGTTAGTTGAGCGAGAATTGGCAGAAAGTGGCCGCGTTGTTCTGCGCGCATCTGGGACTGAAATGGTTATTCGGGTTATGGTTGAGGGGGAAGATGCTGGTCAAGTATCAAAATTGGCAGAGAAACTAGCACAATCAGTACGCGTAGCGGGCGGCGCTCCAGAGGACGTAGTTAATTGATTTACTTACTTAAAATTCGTATCCTCAGCGTTTCTTTAGTGGTAGGAGCGGGATTCTAATGGCTGTGGCTACAAGGGCCCCCCTGATTGCAGGCAACTGGAAAATGCACGGCACTCTTGATGATAGTGCTGAGCTAGTATCGATGCTCAAGAAGGTAGTTGCCAGGCCTAAGGATGCCCAGATGCTTTTATGCCCACCCTTCACATATTTGATGGCTGTTAGAAAATGGCTAAAAGAAAGTAATATATTGCTTGGGGCGCAAAATCTTTCTCACCAGCCAGACCTTGGTGCATATACTGGCGAGGTTCATGGGTCCATGCTCAAGGATGTAGGGTGCAGTTTCGTTATCATTGGGCATTCAGAGAGGCGGCAATTTTATGGTGAGACAGATGATTTAGTAGCGCAAAAATTTCAGGTTGCCCAGGCAGCTGGATTGACGCCTATTTTGTGTATAGGAGAAACCTTGGAGCAACACGAGAAAGGGAAAACTGAGTCAGTTGTTGTTGGGCAAATGTTAGCAGTGCTTAAGACGGTCGGGGTTGCTGCCTTCTCTAATGCAGTTATTGCTTATGAACCTGTTTGGGCAATTGGTACCGGCCGTACAGCTACTCCCGGCCAGGCCCAAAAGGTGCACGCTTTAATTCGGGCAACGATCAGTAAGCATGATGCTACAATCTCAAGTGCTCTACGGATTCTCTATGGTGGTAGCGTAAAGGGTGATAATGCCAAGGTGTTGCTCAGCATGGATGATATCGATGGTGGTTTGGTGGGTGGAGCCTCTTTAAAGGCGGAGGAGTTCGCTGCGATTTTTCAGGCAGCGCTTAATTAGGAATTAAGTCAGGTATTCGATATGTTGCAGTCGGTTGTAATTATGGCTCATGTTGCAGTTGCACTACTCATCATAGGGGTAGTCCTACTACAACGCGGAAAAGGTGCTGAAGCTGGTACAGGCTTTGGTGCTGGTGCGTCAGGAACTGTATTTGGATCACGCGGTTCTTCAAATTTTCTGACGCGGTTGACTGCAGTTTTGGCAACGTTATTTTTTGCTACGAGCTTAGGTTTAGCATATCTGGCAGGTAAGCAGAGTGCTCCGGAAAGTTTACTAGAGCTGACATTGCCAAATGAACAGGATACGGGGATGGTTGGCGCTTCGGGTTTGGATGTAGAGTTGCCGGTTATTCCATCTGAATCTGTCGATTAGGTCTTAGCTAAAGATCCACAGGAAGAGACCAAAATATTTCGGTAATTTCAGAAATTCCCGAATCCTAGTGTATGCTGAAAATCTTATTGCCGACGTGGTGGAACTGGTAGACACGCTGTCTTGAGGGGGCAGTGGCGCAAGCCGTGCCGGTTCGAGTCCGGCCGTCGGCACCAATATCTTGAATGACACTACTCTGTCGGGCCTTTGTGGTTTCATCAGTCAGGTGAGACGAAGGAGAGCGAAAATGCGAAATTTGAGGTTGCTTTTAACAACTATTGCGCTAGCTTGTTATCTGATCGGAACGGCCTGGGCCCATCATTCCCGCGGCAATTTCGACCTCGAGAATACGGTCGAGCTACAGGGCACTATTACCGAATTCACATGGCGTAATCCTCACGTATTCGCGACGCTTGCGATCGATAACGAGGAAGGTGTAGCCGAAGAATGGTTACTTGAGCTCAACTCGATTTCGGTTCTCACGCGTACCGGTTGGGATCGCGACACGCTAAATGTCGGCGACAAAGTCACGGTTGTCGGTAATCTTGAGAAGGAACACATTTCGAATTTTCTTTTCTCCAATTATTTCGTACTCCCCGATGCTAGTCGCATGGTTTCGGCACCGAATTACTCCCGTGGTATACCGATCGCTCGTCCACCCGCCCGAGAAATCGATACCAATGTCCGATCTAAGAATTTCAGCGGTATTTGGCGACAACAGGGCATAGCCCCTTTCTTTGGTGGCATGGGTGGCATGGGTGGCATGGGTGGCATGGGTATGGGCATGGGTGTAGAGCCGGCAGTTAGCTTGGGCAACCAGACGCCGGCACGCGGGTTGCCGCTTACTGCACTAGGTCAGGCCGAGCTAGCCGCATTTGATACCCGGGACAATCCGTGGTTTCGTTGTGAGGCGCGAGGGCTTCCCGGTGTATTTAGCGGGACACAGGAAATCGCATGGCAGAATGATCAGAAGATCATCATTCGTTACGAGTTATTAGATATCCAACGAACCGTCCACCTCGATATCACCGAGCATCCCACACAAGTCGCGCGATCCCGCTTCGGCCATTCCATCGGTTGGTTTGAGGATGAGACACTTGTTATCGATACAGCGCTTTTCGAGCCAGTCGAATGGGGTATCGGTGCCGGAGTCCCCTCCAGTGAAGAGAAACATGTTGTTGAGCGCTATTCCCTGGTCCATGACGGCAATGGCTTGCAGCTGGACCTCATGTTCAAAGACCCTGTTTATATGACGGAGCCTGTCGAATTAGCTAGCACTTTTTTCCTAGATACAGGCTATCAGTGGCAGGAATATGACTGTGATCCTAATGCCAGTAGCCGGCATCTCGACATTGAGTAGCGGAGTAGCCAGCGTTGAGCACAAAGTCCATTCAATAGGCGTCATACATCGCTAAATCACCCCCAAAATAGTTGCTGTGCTGTTACAATGCGGCGGGCTGATCAGGGGCCCCCAGAGGCAGCATGCTCATAAATTACGCACCTATATTGATATTTCTGGTCATCTCGGGAGGCCTAGGCTTCATGCTTTTGGGTTTAGGCTTCGCATTAGGCCGAGGCCAAAAAAACCCCGATAAGCTTGCACCGTATGAGTGCGGTTTTGAGGCCTTTGAAGATTCCCGCATGCGATTCGATGTTCGATATTATCTAGTTGCCATCCTTTTTATCATCTTTGACCTTGAGATCGCGTTTTTGTTCCCATGGGCTGTTTCGCTCGATGCAATTGGCTTGTTTGGGTTGGTTGCGATGGGGGTTTTTCTTTTTCTGTTAGTGGTGGGATTTGTTTATGAATGGCGCAAAGGGGCGCTGGAATGGGATTAAGTCAAAAAGTTTCGGTTGACCAAGATATTCCTATTAACACCACTGAGGTGATGGAGCGTGGCTTTGCAGTGACTCAGTTGGACAAGCTCGTCAATTGGGCACGGACTGGGTCCATGTGGCCCGTGACCTTTGGGTTGGCATGTTGCGCAGTAGAGATGATGCATGCAGGCGCTTCACGATACGACATGGACCGCTTTGGCGTGATGTTTCGACCTACTCCGCGCCAATCTGATGTAATGATTGTAGCGGGTACGCTGGTCAACAAAATGGCTCCAGCTTTGAGAAGGGTATATGACCAGATGGCTGAGCCTCGCTGGGTAATATCGATGGGTTCGTGTGCAAATGGGGGTGGTTATTATCACTATTCCTATGCAGTGGTTAGGGGGTGCGATCGAATCGTGCCTGTTGATGTGTATGTACCAGGATGTCCTCCCACGGCAGAGGCACTCTTGTATGGCATTATTCAGCTTCAACAGAAGATACGCCGCACCCATACAATTGCTCGTTAGATATTTCTATTACCTGATTGCGTAAAGCGGGGGAAGGGATCCGTTTTTGGTTTTCTAAGTAAAAGGACATGATGGAACTCTCACCAAGGTATGAACTACTAGCCTCAAAGATAGAGGCAAAAATTGGAGATAAGCTGAGTCGCAGCCTGAGCAGTACTGGGCAATTGACTTATGAGCTCCCCTCTACAGAGCTTACTGAATGTTGCCGTTTTTTGCGTGATGCTGATGGCTGCAAATTTGAGATGCTGATGGACCTGTGTGGAATTGATTATCTGGAATACGGTGAAACAGAATGGGATACAGCTGAGGCAACAAGCAGTGGTTTTAGTAGAGGTGTACAGGGCAGGGCCAGCGATGACGGTGAACCTCGCGGGGAAGGGGATACGGAATATTCCCCAAAGGGTAGATTTGCCGTGATTTATCAACTGCTATCGATCACGTACAACCACCGCATTCAACTCAAGATATTTTGTGAAGATGATGAGCATCCAATCGTGGATTCGGTTATATCGATTTGGAATTGTGCCGATTGGTTTGAAAGAGAGGCCTTCGATCTTTTTGGTATCCTTTTTCGCGGGCACCCCGATTTACGTCGTATCCTGACGGACTATGGCTTCATTGGCCATCCATTCAGAAAGGACTTTCCCCTGGTGGGTAATGTAGAAATGCGGTACGACCCGGAAAAGGGACGAGTCATCTATGAGCCCGTGTCAATCGAGCCACGAACGTTAGTTCCAAGGGTGATTCGCGCCGACGACAACCGCTATGAACCTCAGCTTAAAGCCCCTGAAGATGCCTGAAATTCAGAATTTGACAATGAATTTTGGTCCACAGCATCCTGCTGCACATGGTGTATTGCGTATGGTGCTCGAGATGGATGGTGAGGTTATTCAGCGCGCTGATCCGCATATTGGCCTTCTCCACCGTGGCACGGAAAAACTTGCTGAGAGCAAGCCCTACAATCAGTCGATCGGTTATATGGATCGACTTGATTACGTTTCCATGATGTGCAATGAACATGGGTATGTGCTGGCGATCGAAAGGCTTTTAAAGCTCACTCCCCCAAAGCGAGCACAGTACATAAGGGTAATGTTTGATGAGATCACCCGGATTTTGAATCATTTATTGTGGATTGGGTCACACTCTCTAGATGTGGGCGCTATGGCCATGTTTCTCTATGCTTTTCGAGAGCGTGAAGATTTGATGGATTGCTATGAAGCAGTCTCTGGAACGCGCATGCACGCAACTTACTATCGTCCGGGAGGTGTATATCGTGATCTTCCAGAAAAGATGCCGAAATATCAGCCATCTCAATATCGCAAGGACAAGGATCTGAAGCGTTTAAATGAGGCTCGCAGCGGTTCATTGCTCGATTTTATAGAAGATTTTACAGATCGCTTCCCTAAGCTTGTGGACGAGTATGAGACTCTTTTGACCGAGAATCGCATATGGCGGCAGCGTACGGTTAACATTGGTGTCGTTTCACCTGATCGGGCAATGCAGTTGGGCTTTTCGGGTCCTATGCTTAGGGGCTCTGGTGTGCTTTGGGATCTGAGAAAACATCAGCCATACGAAACTTATGCTGAGCTAGATTTCGATGTTCCCCTAGGTGTCAATGGTGACTGCTATGATCGTTACCTGGTGCGGATCGAGGAGTTACGCCAGTCCAACCATATCATTAGGCAATGCATTGAATGGCTTCGTTCGAACGCCGGACCGGTCATGATAGATGATCACAAGGTTGCGCCACCCGAGCGCCTAGAAATGAAAGATGACATGGAGGGATTAATCCACCACTTTAAGCTTTTTACGGAAGGCTACTGTGTGCCCGAAGGGGAGGTCTATGCCGCTATTGAGCATCCAAAGGGTGAGTTTGGCGTCTACTTAAGTTCGGACGGTGCTAACAAGCCTTATCGTGTCAAAATTAGGGCGCCCGGATTTGCCCATCTTTCTTCTATGAACGAGATGGTTCAAGGTCATATGTTAGCCGATGTGGTAGCTGTGATTGGAACCCAAGATATCGTGTTTGGAGAGATTGACCGATGAATGGAGGGTCACTTCTTTCGGATCATACTCGCAGCGAGATAGATCGTTGGGTTGCTAAATTCCCTGAGGGAAGACAGCGCTCTGCATTACTCAGCGCGCTTCAAGTTGTTCAGCATGAGAATAAAGGGTATCTCACACGGGACATCATGGATGCTGTTGCGGAATACCTAAAGTTGCAGCCAATCGAGGTTTACGAGGTTGCTACATTTTATTCAATGTTTGAGACGAAGCCTGTTGGTCGACACAGTATTTCTGTATGCACGAATATTTCGTGCATGTTGAGAGGCGCTGATGACATTGTGAGCCATCTTGAGCAACGACTTGGTATTAAGTTGGGCGAGAGCTCAGACGACGGAAAGTTCTATTTGAAGGTAGAAGAAGAGTGTCTAGCTGCGTGCTGTGGCGCACCCATGATGATGGTGGATCATCAGTATTATGAAAATCTTACTGCACAGAAGGTGGATAAAATTATTGAAAAATTGGAGAAACAGGATTAGCGCATGTCATTTGACCAGAAAACTAATCAAATTTGTTTTGAGACACTGAAGTTTCCGACTGAGCCCTGGTCCTTGAAAAATTATTTAAAGATCGGTGGCTATAAGGCTTGGAAAAAAATTTTGGATGAAAAAATTGATCCACTTACCGTCATTGATGAAATAAAAAAATCTGGTTTAAGGGGTCGGGGTGGCGCAGGATTTCCAACGGGTCTGAAGTGGAGTTTTATGCCGAGAGACCCAGGTATTCAGAGTTATTTGGTTTGCAATTCAGACGAGAGCGAGCCAGGGACATGCCATGATCGCGACATTCTTCGGAGCAACCCCCATGCATTAATCGAGGGCATGGCTATCGCTGGTTATGCCATTGGCGCAACAGTTGGTTATAACTATATTCGTGGCGAGTTTCTGGGTGAACCAGTACCTCGCTTTGAGGCGGCTTTGCAAGAGGCATATCAGGCTGGATGGCTTGGTAGGGACATCAAAAAATCCGGAATTGATTTTGAACTACACAGTTTTGTGGGCGCAGGTGCTTATATTTGCGGGGAAGAGACTGGTCTGCTTGAGTCTCTGGAAGGAAAACCAGGCAAGCCACGCTTTAAGCCTCCATTTCCGGCCCAATATGGGCTGTATGGTGCTCCCACCACGGTTAATAATACGCAGACTATCGCGTCAGTACCGGCGATCATGCGCAAAGGAGCCAGCTGGTTTTCAGGGATTGGTGTAGAGGGTTCGGGGGGGCCAGCAATTTTTTCTGTTTCGGGGCATGTTGAAAGTCCCGGCAACTATGAGCTGCCTCTAGGCACTTCGTTCGGTGATCTCTTGAGGGTAGCAGGCGGAATGAGGGATGGCCGTAAGCTGAAGGCGGTCATTCCGGGTGGCTCATCGGTGCCGGTACTCCCAGCGAAGACTGCAATGGAATTAAGTATGGACTTTGACAGTGTGCGTGGTGCGGGCTCAGGTCTGGGTACTGGAGCTACTATTGTTATGGATGAGACCACGTGCATGGTTAGTGTGCTCCGAAGGATTTCCAGATTCTACTTTGCGGAGTCCTGTGGCCAATGTACGCCTTGTCGGGAGGGGACCGGTTGGCTTTATCGCGTTCTGACGCGGATCACTGAGGGTCAGGGCGCTGAAGCTGATTTGGATATGCTCTTAGATGTAGCAAACAAAATTGAAGGACATACCATCTGTGCATTGGGTGATGCGGCTGCGTGGCCAGTACAGAGTTTTCTCAAGCATTTTCGTCACGAGTTTGAATACATGATAGAGCATGCCGGGTGCAGCATAGTGGATGGCGTTTCTGCGGCAGCATAAATCATGGGTAGCAATTTAGTAAATATTGAAGTGAACGGTGTAAAGCTTACGGTGCCAAGTGGGCAGATGTTAATCGAGGCCACGGACCGGGCAGATATTTATGTTCCAAGATTCTGTTATCACCACAAGCTTTCTGTGGCGGCCAATTGCCGTATGTGTTTGGTTGAGGTTGAGAAGGCCCCAAAACCCCTTCCTGCTTGCGCGACTCCGGTCGCGGAAGGTATGAAGGTATTTACTCGTTCAGATGCAGCTATTTCAGCGCAAAAAGCGACGATGGAATTCCTTCTAATTAATCATCCTCTTGACTGCCCAATATGCGATCAGGGTGGCGAGTGTGAACTGCAAGATCTCGCCATGGGTTTCGGGAGGGATGTGGCGCGTTATAGCGAAGGAAAAAGGGTAGTTAAGGATAAAGACCTAGGGCCTTTAGTGTCGACTGACATGACGCGCTGTATCCACTGCACGCGTTGTGTTCGTTTCGGACAAGAAATTGCGGGTATTCAAGAGCTTGGAGCGATTGGCCGCAGTGAACATATGGAGATTACGACCTATGTTGAACGAAGCGTTGATCACGAACTTTCTGGAAATATTATTGATCTTTGTCCAGTCGGAGCGCTGAATAACAAGCCGTACCGATACAGTGCCCGTGCTTGGGAGATGGTGGCTAAACCATTGGTATCACCCCACGACTGTGTTGGCTCTAATACCTATGCACACGTGTTGCGCGGGACATTAAAGCGGGTCGTTCCCCGAGACAACGAACAGATTAATGAATCTTGGATATCGGATCGGGACCGCTATAGTTATGAAGGGATTTACTCCCAAGATCGCTTGCACAAACCTATGCTTAAGCGAGACGAGGAATGGCTAGAGGTATCCTGGGACACAGCCATCGAGGCTACTAGCTCCTTGATATCAAGCACCGTGAGCGGCGAGGGCGATGCTTTGGGCATACTAGCTAGCCCCAATGCAACGCTCGAGGAGTTATATCTCCTTAATGAATTAGCCTGTCACTATGGTTGCAATAACCTTGATCACCGTCTTCGCGTTAGCGATTTTCGTGATCAGAATTTGGATCCTGCTTGGTTATCTCTTGGCTGTGAGATTGCTGAAATTGAGCAACAGGATGGAATTTTGGTTGTGGGTTCGAATATCCGCATGGAGACACCCATTCTGGCGCACCGTGTTCGCAGTGCGGCGCTCCGTGGAGCCTCTGTGGGCTTTATATCACCCGAGATTTATGAGTACCACTTTCCTCAAGCAGCCTACCTGCATGCATCCTCAGAAACATTCGTTAGCATGTTTACGGGCGTCCTGGCTGCTGCTCTGGATATACTGGGTGGTAAAGTTCCTGCATGGATAGCTAGCGCCCTCAAGGGAATTGACATTGAGAGTGTGCATCGAGAAACGGCTGCTGTTCTCCTCAATAAAGAAAACTCTATTCTTTTGCTTGGCCACCTTTCTTTGCGTCACCCGGGCTTTGCTGACATACGTGCAGTAGCTGCTGCACTTACAGAATTAACCGGCAGCAAGCTAGGTTATATTCCCGAGGGTGCGAATTCGACGGGCGCTGCTCTTGCCGGGGTTCTTCCGCATCGTGGAGTTGGCGGAGTCAAACGTAAGGGTCCGCGTGGACTCAATGCCAAAGAGATGCTTAATTCACCACGAAGAGCATACCTATTGTATGGGTTTGAACCTGAATTCGATGTAACTAATCCCGTATTGGCCAATGACGCGCTTAGTGCGGCCGACACGGTAGTGTGCTTCAGTCCCTTCGTAACAGAAAGACTTTTAGATCAGGCGGATGTTCTACTCCCGATTGCAACATATGCCGAGACGGATGGAACATTTGTGAATGCGGCTGGTGCCTGGCAAAGCTTTAATGCGGCAGTCGATTGCGTAGGAGATGCCAAGCCGGGTTGGCGCTTATTGCGTGCATTGGGTAACGCGATTGGAGTGGCAGGCTGCGAATATCGGAGTACCGAGGACATACGCGAAGCCTTAGAGGTCAAACTGGAAGGCCTGAAGTCAAGTAATCGTTATCGCGGGAAGTTTCCCGTGAGCTTGGTGGCACCTGAGATCGGAGAAAGGGCGTTTGATGTGCCTATCTATTCGACTGATGGAATTGTTAGGCGTGGCACAGCACTACAGCAGACGCAAATGGCGCGGGCGGCCGGGTTAGGTGGCGTCAATTCAAAGGTAGAGCAGAGAATTGATGACTGACTTGGCGATATTCATGCTACAGACCTGGGAGGCACTTCCGGAGGTCTTGCGTTTTGTCGTGGTAACTACGCTCAAGATTTTCGGAATTATTTTGCCGCTAATAATTGTTGTTGCCTATTACACCTATGCGGAGCGAAAGGTAATCGCATTTATGCATGCACGCATGGGACCAAATCGCGTTGGTCCTATGGGACTACTTCAGCCTATTGCTGATACGCTTAAGATGCTCCTCAAGGAAATTATTGTTCCGGCGAACGCAAATCGTTTTCTTTTTATACTTGCGCCAGTTATCTCATTAATACCAGCACTGGCTACCTGGGCGGTCATTCCATTAAATGAGACATTTGTTTTGGCCGACATTAATGCCGGACTACTGTACGTTCTAGCTCTAACTTCGATGGGTGTCTACGGTGTAATCCTTGGGGGATGGGCTTCAAATTCTAAATACGCTTTTCTCGGTGCTATGCGCTCCGCAGCTCAAATGGTAGCTTATGAGATCGCCATGGGTTTCGCTTTGGTTGGCGTCCTTATGGCCGGAGGAAGTCTCAATCTCGGTGAAATTATTCGTGCTCAGGAAGGGACGATCTTAAGCTGGTTTTGGTTACCGTTATTTCCGCTATTTTTGGTCTATTTAATTTCCGGGTTTGCAGAAACCAATCGCTCTCCTTTTGATGTAGCAGAGGGGGAGTCAGAAATTGTCGCTGGCTTTCACGTGGAGTACTCAGGGATTGCGTTTGGGGTTTTCTTTGTTGCTGAATATGCAAATATGGTATTGATTGCCGCCTTAACAGCTATCCTATTTTTTGGTGGCTGGCTATCTCCGTTACAAGGTTTACCAGGACTTGAAAATTCGATACTAGCTCAGCCAAGTTTTGGATGGCTTGCGTCAAAGATGCTATTTTTTATGTTTTGTTTTCTCTGGTCCCGAGCCACATTTCCGAGATATCGCTACGATCAGATCATGAGGTTGGGATGGAAAGTATTTATTCCGATTACTATTGTGTGGATTGGTGTTGAGGCCGTCATGTCATATATGGACATTGGGCCGTGGGCGTGAGGTGGAGTATAAATATTGAATATATTTAAAACATTCTTGTTAGGCGAGTTGGCCAAAGGTTTGCGATTGACCTTTGGGTATTTTTTCAGAAAAAAAATTACTGTGCGCTATCCTGAAGAGAAGGCTCCACAGTCACCCCGTTTCCGCGGGCTTCATGCATTAAGGCGATATCCCAATGGAGAGGAGAGATGCATTGGCTGCAAGCTTTGCGAGGCCGTGTGCCCTGCCTTAGCTATCACGATTGAATCAGATGTGGGATTGGATGGCACGCGTCGTACAACTCGCTATGACATCGATCTTTTCAAATGCATTTATTGTGGATTTTGCGAAGAAGCCTGCCCGGTAGATGCCGTAGTGGAGACCCGTATTCATGAATATCACATGGAGGTCAAGGGTGAAAATATTTTGACAAAGGATAAGTTGCTTGCGTTGGGCGATAGGTACGAAACAATGATCGCAGCTGATAAAGCTGCAGACGCGGCATACCGCTAAAGAAATACTGAATCATCTTGATTAACGGAATCCTATTTTACACATTTGCTGCGGTACTGGTATTTGCCGCATTAGGTGTTATTTCCAGCCGTAATCCAGTTCATTCCGTGCTGTTCCTGGTTCTTTCATTTGCTCAAAGTTCTGCCTTGTGGCTCCTTTTGGAGGCAGAGTTCCTCGCCATTGTGCTGGTGTTGGTGTATGTGGGCGCGGTTATGGTCCTTTTTCTTTTTGTAGTCATGATGCTAGATGTTAATGCTGAGCAGATGAGAGAGGGCTTTACTCGCTATCTACCACTGGGATTAACCGTTGCTTTTGTATTGGTAGTGGAGATCGGTTATGTCATAGGATTCAAAATACCTGGATCTCCTTTTAGCTCAGTTCCAGAGGGACACCCTGCTGATTACAGCAATATCAAAGAACTTGGTGCTGTGCTTTACACAGAGCACGTATATGCTTTCGAGTTAGCTGCTGTGATTCTATTGGTAGCTATTGTGGCTGCAATCACGCTGACAATGAGAAAGAGACCCGGCCTTAAAAAGCAGAAGGTTTCTGAGCAGGTGTCCGTAAGGCGTGAGGACAGGGTCCGCCTAGAAAAAATTGAATCTTTTAAGGAATAGCAGTGTGATAATTACGGTTTCCCATTATCTCATTTTAGCGGCCATACTTTTTAGTATTGCGGTAGCGGGGATTTTTATTAATCGAAGAAATGTAATTTTGCTGCTCATGTGTATCGAACTCATGTTGTTATCCGTGAATTTTAACTTCATTGCATTTTCAAGAATGCTAAATGACGAGCTGGGGCAGATATTTGTGTTCTTTATTCTTACAGTGGCTGCTGCGGAAGCAGCTATCGGATTAGCGATTCTGGTAGTGCTTTTCCGTACGCGACAGAGTATCAATGTAGAAGAGTTAGGCGCACTCAAAGGCTAGCCATGGAAGTTGTTTATTTAGGCATTGTATTGGCCCCGCTGTTGGCAGCTTTGATTGCCGGTTTGGGGGGCAGGTTGATTGGCCGTTCAGCTACACACTGGGTCACAATTATCGGTGTTCTGGTCTCATTCTTACTTTCACTCCTGGTGCTTAAAGATCTCATAGTGGATGGTGCTCAGGTATATAACGGGACGGTCTATCATTGGGCGACCATCGGAAATCTTTCTATGGAAATCGGATTTCTGGTCGATCATCTAACCGCTCTCATGGTTTCCGTGGTGACCCTCATCTCACTCGCGGTACATGTCTACACAATTGGCTATATGAAGGAAGATCCAGGGTATCAGCGATTCTTTAGTTATATCTCTCTATTTACCTTTGCAATGTTGATGTTAGTAATGTCTAACAATTTTCTACAACTCTTCTTTGGCTGGGAGGCCGTGGGGGTAGTGTCCTATTTGTTAATCGGGTTTTGGTATAAGCGCCAGGCAGCCATTTTTGCCAGCTTGAAAGCGTTTCTGGTTAATCGGGTTGGAGATTTCGGTTTCTTGCTAGGTATCGCTGTTTTGCTTTGGTCGACAGGATCGTTGGATTACGAGCAGGTTTTTGGTGATGCGGAGCGGTTGTCGGGGGTCTCCATAACAGTGTTTGCTGGTGTTGACTGGTCGATCCTGAGCCTCGCCTGTATCTGCCTATTTATAGGTGCGATGGCGAAATCAGCACAAATACCCCTGCACATTTGGTTGCCAGATTCAATGGAAGGCCCAACACCAATTTCAGCGCTCATTCATGCTGCAACGATGGTGACAGCTGGTATTTTTATGGTGGCACGCATGTCTCCACTTTTTGAATTTTCTGAGACTGCGTTGAGTTTGATTCTGGTGATTGGTGCTACGACAGCTTTTTTTGCGGGGCTTCTGGGGATCGTCCAGGACGACATTAAGCGGGTCGTCGCATATTCAACGGTGTCCCAACTAGGTTACATGACAGTAGCTTTAGGGGTCTCCGCCTACTCAGCAGGTATTTTTCATTTGGCTACACATGCATTCTTTAAGGCATTGCTTTTTCTTGCCGCCGGTTCCGTCATCATGGCCATGCACCATGAGCAGAACATAAAAAAAATGGGTGGACTCAGGAGGCGGATGCCAATTACTTACTGGTCTGCACTTATTGGTACATTAGCATTAGTCGGCTTTCCTGGTTTTTCCGGATTTTTCTCAAAGGATGCCCTAATTGAGGCCGTTCACGCTTCCACCGCAGTCGCCTCCCACTACGCTTATTGGTGCCTGCTTGGCGGGGTTTTTGTTACCGCACTGTACAGTTTTCGTATGTTTTTTCTTGTATTTCATGGTGAGCTTCGAACCGAACTATCTGACAAAAAAATTCCTCAAGAATCTCCTGTGGTGGTGACAGCGCCGCTGATTGTTCTGGCGGTGCTTTCTGTGGTTGTTGGTTGGCCAGCTATCGAACCACTGTTGTTTGGAAATTTTTTCGCTGATTCTTTACGTGTTCTTGATCACCATGACGTACTAGCCATTGTGGGGACGGAATTTCATGGCCCGGCCGCCTTTATCACGCACTCAATGACAACTTCACCAGTAGTCTACCTTGCCGGAGCAGGGTCATTAGCAGCTTGGTTTTTTTATCTGAAGCGCCCAGATTTACGAGACTTAATTAGACAGAGAGTTAGTTTGTTGCATCGTGTGCTGGTCAATAAATACTATTTTGACTACTTGAGCGAAATTTTTCTTCTTCCGAGAGTGAGGTACGCTGCTAATGTTCTTTGGCGCGTTGGTGATGAGAACATCATTGATGGCCGGTTAGTAAATGGAAGCGCACGCACAATAGCCTTTGTGTCCTCAGTCATTCGCAACCTGCAGTCGGGGTATCTCTACCACTACGCATTTGCCATGGTTATTGGTCTTGCGGTACTGACAGGCTGGATGGTGCTCAGGGCTTAGTACATGGATCTGGATCTGCCCATTCTCAGTTTTCTCATTTGGCTGCCTATTTTTGCTGCCGTGATCGTGCTTTGGCTTGGCTCGCTTAACCAGGCTGAGGTCGGTAAATCTGTGGCGCTAGCGGCATCATTGTTTACCTTTGCCGCTAGTATTTTACTTTACACGGGCTTTGACGCTACCACAGCCAGTATGCAGTTCGTTGAAAGAGTTGCCTGGATCGAGCGCTTTAGGGCTGATTACTATCTGGGAGTCGACGGGATTTCAATGCCATTAGTGTTGCTGACTACATTCCTAACTCCCATTGTCATTATCGCGGGGTGGGAGGTAATTCGGGTGCAACCTACCCAATATTTTGCAGCATTTCTTTTACTTGAAGGATTGATGGTGGGCGTGTTTGCAGCGTTAGATGGGCTTCTCTTTTATGTGTTCTGGGAGGCCATGCTGGTGCCGATGTTTTTGATCATTGGTGTCTGGGGAGGCGAGCGGCGTATTTATGCCACGGTCAAATTTTTTCTATATACCTTCCTAGGTTCGGTGTTCATGCTTGTTGCGCTGATTTACTTATATCTACAGGCCGGAAGTTACTCTATTCTTGATTTTCATGAACTTCCACTTGGTATGTTCGAGCAGCTCATGATTTTTTCTGCCTTCCTGCTTGCTTTCGCGGTCAAGGTTCCAATGTGGCCCGTTCATACCTGGCTTCCTGATGCCCATGTGGAGGCGCCAACCGGCGGCTCAGTGATTCTAGCTGCAGTGCTACTAAAAATGGGAGGGTACGGATTCATTCGATTCAGTCTTCCTATCACTCCGGACGCCAGTCAGGCGCTAGATTGGCTCATGATAGGGCTTTCACTGATTGCCATAGTGTACATTTCATTCGTTGCCTTGGCTCAGCAGGACATGAAGAAACTCATTGCTTATTCGTCAATTGCGCATATGGGGTTTGTGACATTAGGATTTTTTGTTGTGTTTTCCGTCGCGCTCAACGGGAACGGGGGGGATGGTGCCAGGCTTGCACTTCAAGGTGGAATGGTGCAAATGATTTCCCATGGATTAATTTCGGGCGCCTTGTTTCTTTGTGTAGGCGTTATGTATGACCGCTTGCACACACGTCAGATCCGTGATTACGGAGGGGTTGTCAATACCATGCCTAAATTTGCAGCGCTAATGGTGCTGTTTGCTTTAGCTAATGCGGGTCTGCCCGGAACCTCTGGTTTCGTTGGGGAGTTTTTTGTGATTCTAGCTGCTTTTCAGGCAAATCTTTGGTTAGCTTTTGTGGCAGCGACCACCTTGGTAATGGGAGCGGCTTACACACTGTGGATGATTAAGCGGGTGGTATTTGGTGACATCACAAACAAATCTGTGGGTGCGCTGCAAGACATCGGTCACCGAGAGTTTGGCATGCTTGCCTTTCTCGCATTGGCAATCCTACTTATCGGGGTCTGGCCAGCGCCGCTCGTAGAAGTTATGGAGCAAACTTTGGGTCAGTTGATCGAGCACGTATTGCAGTCGAAGCTTTAGGGGTAATTGTGGCTGATTTAATTTTAGCAGCACCTGAGATTTTTCTAATTTGTGCCATTTCCGTGGTACTGCTGACCGATGTTTTTCTGCCAGGTGATCAAAAAAATATCACGTACAGCCTCGCTCTGCTCTCTTTGGTCGGCACAGCAGCTATGACTGCCTACTTTAGCGTTGATGAGACAGTCATAGGGTTTAGTGGTAGTTTTGTGGCCGACCCAGCAGGAAGCGTTCTAAAAATCTTTGCTTACCTAATGGTTGCGATTTGTTTCCTCTATTCACGCGATTACCTCGAACGTGCCGGACTTTTACGCGGAGAATTCTTTGTTCTGGGCCTATTCGGGCTATTGGGCATTATGGTGATTATTTCCGGTCACAATTTGTTAACGCTCTATTTGGGCTTGGAACTACTTTCTCTGTCTTTATATACCCTAGTTGCCTTCAATCGTGACTCCGGGATTTGCGCTGAATCTGCCATGAAGTATTTCGTGTTGGGAGCGATTGCTTCGGGAACTTTGCTCTATGGGATTTCTTTTTTATATGGCGTTACAGGAACTATAGAACTTCAGGCTTTAGGCGAGCATTTTAGAGAGTCAGATGTCTTGAGCTTGCCTTTAATTCTTGGATTAACGTTCGTCATCGTCGGTGTTGCATTTAAATTTGGAGCAGTACCTTTTCATATGTGGTTGCCGGATGTTTATCAGGGTGCCCCGACTCCAGTGACGCTCTATGTGGGATCCGCGCCAAAAATTGCTGCTTTCGCACTGGCATGGAGGGTTCTTGCGGACGGTTTAGCAGGCCTGCACGAGAATTGGGCCGACATGGTAGTTGTGCTCGCTGTCTTGTCGCTTGGTATTGGGAACATTGTTGCAATTGCACAGAGTAACTTAAAGCGCATGCTTGCATATTCAACCATTTCCCACGTTGGTTTCATCCTGATGGGCTTTGCCGTGGGGACTGAAGATGGATTGCGGGCCTCTATGTTTTATACCTTAACGTACGTAATTATGGCTGCCGGTGCCTTCGGTATGATTATTCTATTGAGCCGCAGAGGATTTGAGGCGGAAAATCTGGAAGATTTCAAGGGACTGAATGCCCGTAGCCCATGGTTCGCATTTGTCATGCTAATGGTCATGTTTAGCATGGCGGGCGTGCCTCCTTTGGTTGGCTTTTATGCCAAGGTAGTGGTGCTAGAGAGTTTGCTGGCCGTTAATATGTTTTGGCTTGCAGGCTCAGCAGTATTTTTTACGGTCATTGGAGCCTTCTATTACCTGAGAGTTGTCTGGTATATGTACTTTGCTGACCCTCTGAATGAGGAGTCTCTGGAAGCGACCACAGATTTACGCGTAGCTTTGAGCATCAATGGCCTCGTACTTCTAGCGCTCGGGGTGTTCCCAGGCCCCCTTTTGGACCTTTGTGTTCAAGTGCTGTCCTAAAACCGATCAAAGAGATCTTAGTTACCATAAGATTTTTGCCTTGCGGGTCTCTGGGCGCATCGGTATTATCCCACCCCTCAGTTGCGGGGTGGAGCAGTCAGGCAGCTCGTCGGGCTCATAACCCGAAGGTCGTAGGTTCGAATCCTACCCCCGCTACCATTCTTTTTTCGCTCTCCCTTTGTCTCTCTTTTGAGGATGACGGTTTCAGGTCATTCGGGTTTATTATTGAGGAATATAAAATCGTTAATGGAGAAAAGTACATGCCCAATGGTTCTTTTGTACCGCTAGTGGGTCACCACAGGTATTCCTCTGATGAGATGAGGATTCGGTCAAGGGATTTTAATCAGGAGATGCAGCGTCGCCGAACCGTCCGGGATTTTTCTGATCAGCCAGTCCGCCGGGACATCATCGAAAATTGCCTTAGGGTGGCAGGTAGCGCGCCAAGCGGGGCCAATCTTCAGCCTTGGCATTTTGTGGCTATCTCGGATCCCGTGCTAAAGAAGAAAATTCGCATCGCCGCAGAGGAGGAAGAGCGGGAGTTTTATCAGCACCGAGCGCCCAAAGAATGGCTGCGAGCGCTAGAACCCCTGGGGACCAATGAGAACAAGCCGTTTTTAGAACGAGCACCCTATTTGATTGCGGTTTTTGTTCAGAAGTATGCTCTATTGGATAGTGGGCGGAAGGTGAAGCACTACTACCCCACCGAATCCGTTGGTTTGGCAACTGGCATGCTGATCTCTGCAATTCATCATGCAGGCCTAGTTTCGCTTACCCACACACCTAGCCCAATGGCTTTTCTGAACGATATTCTAGGCCGACCACGCAAAACGGAGCGTCCATTCTTGTTGTTGGTGGTAGGTCATCCGGATGAGCAGGCAACTGTTCCCGATATCCAGCGCAAAACCTTGGAAGAGGTAGCGACCTTTGTGTAGTGCAGCTTTAAAAATAGAGGTATAAATTTTTTTCAGTCAGCGATAACTGAAGCTTTGTGTATTTAATATAAAAAACAATTCATACTTAATCGGCTTCTAAGCCCCCTGGAGTTAGGGTGCCTGACACTCGTCTGGTGCGGGATGGTATAAATTTATATTTTTTGAGAGGTTTTATAAATGAGTCGGATTCTATTTTTTCGCTTAATGGCAAGCATGAGCTTAGGTGCCATTGTGTCTGTCTGTTGTGCTGATCCAGTTACTTACATTATTGATCCAGAGCATACTTTCCCGTCCTTTGAAGCTGATCATGCTGGTGGTCTATCAATTTGGAGGGGTCAGATTGAGCAGACAACTGGAGTCATCATTTTGGACCGGGAAAAAAAGGCAGGGACTGTCGAGATCAATATGGATATAACATCCATCGATTTCGGTCTTGAGGCGATGAATGAGCGCGCGATGGAAGAAGACATCCTCGATGTTGCCCGATTTCCAACCGCTAAGTACGTTGGTACATTTTCCGATTTTAAAAGTAACAATGAACCGTCAGCGATCGAGGGTGAGTTTACTCTCCATGGCGTCACGCAGCCCCTCAGGCTAGCTATTAATAGTTTTCAATGCCTCGTAAGGGAGAGGGGTGGAAACGCGGGTGTCGAAACCTGTGGGGCTGATGCATCTGCTTCGTTTAACCGTGACGATTTTGGTGTAGATTTCGGCCTTGGAAGGCACCTTCAGTACGTTAATTTGATGATTATGGTAGAGGCGAATCGGGCTGAATAAGGTATAAAGGGGAGACTGAACGATAATCAGGGTGGTGTCGTGAAAGGAAAAATTGCATTTGAAGAACATGCTGCGATTGAAGAAACTCTTGAGCAAACAAGGAGCTTTGCGGGTGACTCAGGACGATGGGACGATCATGCAGAACAGATTCTTGATCTAGGGGCTCGTCGATTAGAGGGCATGGATCAGGCGGGAATTGAATTTGCCATACAGTCGCTTAACGCGCCTGGAATTCAGGCGATTCTTGATGAAAAAAAAGCGATTAAGATCGCTAAGAAGGGAAACGACACATTAGCCGAAGCTGTTGCTCGCCATCCGAAACGCTATGGTGCCTTTGCGGCTCTCCCCATGCAGAACCCAGATGCAGCATCATTGGAGTTAACACGCTGTGTGAAGGAGCTGGGCTTTAAGGGTGCGATGGTTAACGGCTTTACCCAAAAAAATACCGATGATTCAGCCATCTACTACGACATACCGGAATATCGTAGTTTTTGGGCTACCGTTGCTGAACTTGATGTGCCATTTTATCTTCATCCTCGGATGCAAATACCTTCCCGCGCCCAGAACTACGAGGGCCATCCCTGGTTAATGAGCGCACCTTGGGGCTTTGCAGTGGAAACGTCCATTCATGCTCTTCGGTTATGTGGTTCCGGCCTATTTGAGGACTACCCCAATTTGAAAATTATTATTGGTCATCTAGGTGAATTTATCCCCCATGCTTTATGGCGAATAGATGCACGTATGGCCTATTCGCCTCGCGGGTATCGTGGGGATCGCCCACTAGGTGAGTACTTTTTAAGCAATTTTGTGGTGACAACAAGTGGCTTTTTTAATGATCCGGCACTCAAGAATACCCTTGAGGTGTTAGGGGAAGACCGTGTACTTTTTAGCGCTGACTATCCATTCGAAAGTATGCAGGATGCGGCAGACTGGTACGACAAGACACCAGTTATTTCTGAAGAAGTACGCTTAAAAATCGGTAGGGATAATGCCATCAAGTTGTTTAATCTTGCTCTAGACTAATTGACTGACAGTACCTTTTCTTAGTCACTCAAACCTTTGTAAGTGGCAGCTATACAATGACCGGAGGGGCGCGTTTACCCTATTGGTAGGCGTTCTGGTGATTAGCATTGTTGGCGCGCAGGGATAGCTATGCTGATTTAAGTTTCTCTATCGGCGAAATATCCAAAGAATAATCGAGATCACTGCACTTACTAGAATCATGGTCGTAACTGGTATATAGACTCTCAATCCAGGCCTTTCGAACAAAAAGTCACCTGGTAACTTCCCAAGCGGGAGCTTGTTGAGCCAGGGCCACATAAATCCAGCGATGACCAGGATCAGTCCTATGGTGATGAACAATTTTTGCATGATCCTAATTAACCAAACTTGTTCGTTTGTTGTGGGGCCCAATAGTCTAATGTATAGCTGGGGTATATCATGAAACAATGCCACTATGGTTGCTAGTAGATTGGGATTCAGCTGTGAGGAGGGGGAGTTGCTAAGATTTTTTGTATTGTCTGGGCGCACCCTTCAGAGGGTCACGGCGATTTTAATTTTGAGCCTTAGTTCGGGGATTCTATTTGCGCACCATTCGATACCAGTAAATTACCTTACTTACCAGGAGTCGCCTCTAGTGCTAAGTGGTACCGTGAAAGATATTCAGGTTCGAAACCCACACTCCACTATTGTTCTTGAAGCAGTTGTACAGGACGGGACGGTTACTGAGTGGCTGATCCACTGGGCTGATGGTAATACCCTCCGGCGTCGGGGCGCGACACTGGACAAGATCAGGATTGGGGAGTCACTTACTGTTTATGCAAGAAGGCATAAGCGTGTTCCCAGCGTTGCATACTTCAGGAGTGCATTGCTTCCCGATGGAACACTAATTCCTGGCTGCGCGGGCGGTGTTTACCGGGGAAACGAATATTTTGCGACCTGCGAAAGAGAAGAGGCACACTATGGGGTTCTTCCGGTCGGTGT
>Ga0315336_1001580_pt1 | contig 42231 bp, 34 predicted proteins | sample ASW5metaG_FD_204512 | JGI IMG/M metagenome (GOLD analysis project Ga0315336, IMG submission 204512) | Ammonia-oxidizing marine archaeal communities from Monterey Bay, California, United States - ASW #5 | ecosystem: Environmental > Aquatic > Marine > Intertidal zone | place: USA: California... | reverse complement strand
CGGCGTAAAGACTACAATCGTGAGCGCGCAAGGGACCAGGCGGCTGAAAAAATGCCAACACTGGCTCATTTCGGCTGCGAACGTGAATCCATTCAGTCACAGATGCGTCACCCACCGCTGCGGGCGGACAGGGGCCGTCGCTGTTGGGGGCCACGGCGGCTCAGCGCGCACCGTCGGCCCGTCGTGGACAGGGAGCATCGGTCCGACAACACTGGAGCGCTGCTGTCGGACTTGCAATCAAGTCCGCGGCTCCTATACTGACGCCCGTCTGCTGCGTGCTTCGGCTGCGGTATGACGGGTTCGGCGCTGATGGCTGCGGCCGGATTGAGGGATCGCCGACAGCCGAACCGGCACCAGTGCAGTGGCACGACCATCAACTCAACGGGTGACCCCATGGCTCAAGAATGTGACATTTGCGGCAAGACTCCGGCAACGGGAAACCGCGTGTCTCAGCGTGGCAAACCCAAGTACCTGGGTGGGAACGGCCGCAAGACGACGGGAATCTCGCGGCGGCTGTTTCGGCCGAACCTGCAGAAAATCCGCATTCAAGAAGGCGGCAATTGCGTGAAGCGGCGCGTGTGCACCGCCTGCATTCGCGCCGGACGGATCCAGAAGGCCGTGGTCCGCAAGCCTTTTACCCTGTCATCTGGCTCCTAGCGTCATGAGCGCCCGCTTGACCGTGCAGGATGTCATGAAGGTGGCTTCACTGGCCCGCCTGCGGCTGAGTGAGGATGAGCTGAAGTCGTTTACGCCGCAACTGGCGCGCGTGCTGTCCTACGTCGAACTGTTGGACGAGTTGGACGTCAGCGATGTGGCTCCCATGGCGCATGCGGTTGAGCAGCAAAATGTGCTGCGCGACGACGTGGCTCGGCCGTCCCTGACGCGGGCCGAGGCTCTGCAAAACGCTCCAAAAACCGACGGACGTTTTTTTCTGGTCCCTCCGGTCCTCACGGACGCAATGGAATCCGGATAGTCCCCAGCCGACACTGCCCAGGTCGCTTTGATGTCGTTGACCGCAGCCAACGCCGGACAGTTGCTGTCGCTGATGGAATGTGGCGACGCATCCGCTGTGGACGTCACACAGGCCTGTCTGGACCGGATCGCCGCGCACGATGATCAGATCGGAGCCTTCATTCATGTCGACGCCGCACACGCATTGGCGCAAGCCGAACGCGTGGACGCGCGGCGGACGGCCGGCGCCAGCCTCGGATCGCTGGCGGGTCTGCCCGTGGCGGTCAAGGACATTCTGTGCACCCACGATCAACCGACGACCTGTGCCAGCCGGATGTTGCGCGATTTCCATCCCCCGTATGACGCGGACACGATCAGCCGGCTGCGGGCTGCGGACGCCGTCATCCTCGGCAAGACCAACCTGGACGAGTTCGCCATGGGGTCTTCCGTTGAGAATTCGGCCATGCAACCCACGCGCAATCCATGGGACATCACCCGCACACCCGGCGGTTCCAGCGGAGGCTCGGCGGCGGCGGTCGCGGCGGGCATGTGCCCGCTGGCGGTGGGCACCGATACGGGTGGCTCCATCCGGCAGCCCGCCAGTTTCTGTGGAGTTGTTGGACTGAAACCTACGTACGGCCGGGTTTCTCGATACGGGCTGATCGCGTATGCGAGTTCGCTTGACCAGACCGGACCGCTGGCGAACGACGTCCGCGGTGCAGCGCGGTTACTGCAAGCCATCGCCGGCCACGATCCGCGTGACGCAACGAGTGTGCAGGTTGACGTCCCCGACTACACCGCACGACTGGAGACTCCGATCGCCGATTTGCGGATCGGCATACCGCGCGAGTACTTCAGCGAAGGGCTGTCCGACGACGTAGCGGAGTGTGTCCGAGAGGCCATCGATGTGCTGCGTTCACTGGGTGCTCAAACCGTGGACATTTCTCTACCCCACCTGCGTTATTCCGTGGCCGCGTACTACCTGATCGCTCCGTCCGAGGCGTCGAGCAACCTGGCGCGGTACGATGGAGTGCACTACGGCTTCCGCGCCGACACATTCGACGACATGATCGACATGTATTGCACCGGTCGAGGAGCGGCGTTGGGAGCCGAAGTCAAGCGGCGGATCATGCTGGGCACCTACGCCCTGTCCGCCGGCTACTACGATGCCTATTACCTCAAAGCTCTGCGCGTCCGCCGCCTGATCCGACAGGACTTCGATCGAGCGTTCGAGGCAGTGGATGTGATCGCCGGGCCGGTGGCGCCGACCGCGGCGTTCAAACTGGGCCAGTTTGTCGACGACCCACTGTCCATGTACCTGACGGATATCTACACAATCGGAGCCAATTTAGCGGGCATCCCCGGAGTGTCTCTTCCGGCCGGCGTCACCACCGATGGGCTTCCGGTGGGACTACAGCTGCTCGCCACGCCGTTTGCCGAAGAGACGCTGCTGCGGGCAGGCCGGATGCTCGAACGAGAAACCACCTGGCATACACGGAGAGCCACACTTGAATCGTGATCCCGCTGCGTCGAGCAACCAGCCTGCGAACGATGAATGGACCATCGTGATCGGCCTGGAGGTTCACGTGCAATTGCTGACCAACAGCAAACTGTTTTGCGGATGCGTCAATCGCTTCAATCCGGACCAACCCAACGAACAGACATGCCCCGTCTGCCTGGGCTTGCCCGGCGCGCTGCCTGTGATGAACCGCAAGGCCTTTCAACTGTCGTTAAAAACCGCGCTGGCATTGGACTGTCAGATTGCCGAATTCACGAAATGGGACCGCAAACAGTATTACTATCCCGACCTGCCCAAGGCCTACCAGATCAGCCAGTACGACCTGCCCTTCAGCCACGACGGTTTTCTGGATGTGGAGCTCGGGGACCAACCGGATCAAGCACAACGCATCCGCATCATCCGGGCCCACTTGGAGGAAGACGCGGGCAAGAACATTCACGACGAATCGGGCCGGGGACGCGACAGTCAGATTGACCTGAACCGCTGTGGAACGCCGTTACTGGAAATCGTTTCACACCCCGACATCCGTTCCGCGGCACAAGCGCGCAAATACCTCGAAGAGCTGAAACTCCTCTTAACCTACCTGGGAGTTTCCGACTGCAACATGCAAGAAGGCAGTTTACGCTGTGATGCCAACGTCAACCTGCACATACCCCGCGGCGACGAAGTCGTGGAAACGCCGATCGTCGAAATCAAGAACTTGAACAGTTTTCGCGGTGTGGAACTGGCCTTGGAATACGAGGCGCAGCGGCAATGGCGGGAATGGCAGTCAACGGAGCGGCGTTTGGGTGACGTGGCCAAGGTCACCCGCGGCTGGGATGCCGAGCGGGGTGTGACATTCGCGCAGCGGGGCAAGGAAGAAGCCTCGGATTACAGATATTTCCCAGACCCCGACCTGGTTCCCGTCACGGTCTCCGCGGAACAGATCGCCGACATCTCAGACACATTGGGCGAACGGCCCGCCGCCCGACGTCGCCGCCTGATGTCCGAGTTCGAACTCAATCGCGACAGCGCGCGGGTGATCATTGATCAGGGCGCGGAATTTGCCGGTTACTTCGAAGACGTGTGCGGTGTGTGCGGGGCTGGTCCGCTGACTGCCAACTGGCTGACTCAAGACGTGCTGCGCGTGTTGCATGAAACCAAAGCCCGCATCACGGACTTCCCACTGTCCGCAGACGTGCTGGGCGAACTGCTGACCCGGATCGCCGAGGGCCAGATTACAACGAACAGCGCGCGAGAGGTTTTCAATTCTCTGATCGATGCCAGGCAACAGTCCGGTCCGGCCAGCCCAGAGGATATCGGGCGCCTGATCCAGGAGCGGGGACTGGCCATCGTCTCGGATCAGGCCACAATCCAACCGGTCATTGATGCGATTCTGGCCGAGAACCCCCAAGCGGTGTCCGACTTTCAGAACGGCAAGCAGGGAGCCGTTGGCCCACTGATCGGGAAGGCCATGCAGCACATCAAGGGCGCAGATCCCAAAACGGTGCGGCAGATGCTGATCGATGCCATGACGGGATGAGGCCCGGCGCAGCCGACAGAACAACGGCCCCCGCACGGCGGTCTGCGACACCCATTCCCGGCTGATCACTCACGAAGCTGCCGAGTCGTCCGTGTCCGCATCCGACGCATACGTCTGAAACTCGTCGGCCTTGTAACGCCGCCAGTAATCGCGCAGATCGCGGCGAACGCCCGGACTGAGCAACAGCAGTCCAAGAATATTGGGGAATGCCATCGAGAGGATCATCATGTCGGAAAACTCGAGCACGGCACCCAGATTGACCAGCACACCCACAAACGCCGCAATCACATAGATCACCTTGTAGACCACGGTACTTCGCAGGCCAAACAACCGCTCCCAGCAACGCTCGCCGTAGTAGCTCCACGAGATCAGTGTGGAGTACGCGAACAGCACGACGGCCACTGTGAGCAAGGTCGGGAACCAGGAAATCTCCTCGGCAAAGGCGCGGGATGTCAGCGTGGTCCCTTTGAGGCCCTGATTGACCAACCACTGCTCATTGTTCCAGGCACCGGTGATCAGAATCACCAGAGCGGTCATCGTACAGACAACGACGGTATCGATGAACGGCCCCAACAGCGCCACGGTTCCTTCACGCACCGGTTCCTCGGTCCGCGCCGCACTGTGCGCGATGGCCGCGCTGCCGACTCCGGCCTCGTTACTGAACGCAGCCCGTTGAACACCAACCACCAGAACTCCCAACATGCCACCACCAAATGCCTTGGGCGTAAACGCCTCGCTGAAGATCTGCCCCAGCAATCCCGGCACGTCGGACGCATGCATGGCGATGATGTACAAACAAGCGGCCATGTAGATCAGGCACATGGTGGGTACCACTTTTTCAGCCGCTGCGCCGATCCGCTTGATGCCGCCGATGATGACAATCCCGACCATAAACGCCAGGATCAATCCAAATACAGGCTTAAACACACGCGCTTGTTGCTGCATCGACTGTTGCAATTCGGTTTTTCGTGTCTGGAGTTGCTCCAGTGCCGGGTAATCCTTGGCGTTGGCGGCGGCCTTGATGTCGTCTTCCAGTTTTTCGAGCTGGCGATGATCTTCGCTCTGCACCAGAGACAAAACCTGCTGGCCCGATTGGTTGGCCTGAAACATGTTGCCGCCACCAAAACTTGCCAGGATGCACATCACCGCAAACACGATCGACAGCAGGTAACCCAACGGCCCCAGGCCCATTTCCTTCAGACCGGCATGCAGGTACTGCATGGGACCGCCCAGCACGGAGCCATCCGGCTTGACCTGGCGATACTTCTGCCCCAGCGTGCACTCCACAAACTTGCTGGTCATTCCGAACAGGCCGCAAGCCACCATCCAGAAGAACGCCCCCGGCCCCCCGCTGGCCATGGCAATCGTGACTCCCGCGATGTTCCCCAGACCCACGGTGGCCGACAATGCTGAGGCCAGAGCCTGAAAGTGCGTCACCTCGCCCGGTTCGTCCGGGTTGTCGAACTTGCCGCGCACCACTTCCACCGCGTGCCGAAAGCCCCACAGATTGTAGCCCCGCATGAACAGCGTGAAGAACACAGCTCCCAGTGCCAACCACAACACGACCAACGGAGCACCGCCGGCCGATTCGGTCATCTCGTACGGCTTGGCAACTCCAGCCTTCAGAAGCTGTTGATCGACGGCCAACTCGCCCGCTTCCGCCGCCTGCCGCACCGCCGCGGCGCTCAGAACTTCGGTCGTACTCAGCAAACCGCGCAACGGAAGCAACTTGCGAAACTCTCCGTCCTGCAGGATGTACTTGGCGTCGTTGATCTTGTGCGCCAGAAACTCGACCTGACGCTGTGACGCCTCGTCGGTGCCGATCACTCCTTTGAGAATCGAGGCCCCCGACGCGTCCCGCACGAATTCCCCCAGAGCCACACGACGCTGCACTTCCCGTTTTTTCAGCGACACGTCCGTGGGCTGTCCCCGGGAATCCATCTTGATGAACGGACCGTCACTCCCCGCGTCACGTACGAAGTACTCAGTCTGTTGAAACTGCACATAGGTCCGTTCCCCCTGGCCAACCCGGAAGAACAGAACCTGGCTCATGGCAGCCACCGCCCGAGCAAACAGCTGATCCACCTGGTCCAGCACCGTCGGCGGCTGAGTGGCCTCCGCGATCCGAAACGGCACCTGGACACCGTCGGCCGCCAGCGCTCTGGTTTCGCTCGTCACCAGAGAACAACCGACCCCGAGCACCACCAATCCCACCCGCAGGGAGTCGCGCATCATCACATGCCTAGACTGGGAGAACTGAACCGTCAACCAACCACATCGCTGGCGTCGTCCGGCGGCCACTATAACAGGCAGACCACCCGTGGAAAATGGGGTTGGCCAATCGCCGTCGGCCGACCGGAGTTCCCGATGCATCGCCGCCCGGCAGCGATTTTTCGCACTTTCCATTGTCAAATGTTTGAATAATCCGTATTCTCTGGGCAGACATGGACGATGCACAGTCCCGGGGGCGGCGTTCCCGGGTCACAGCTCCGCTTCAGAAGCTCACGGGAATGGTCCTGGACATGCCGATCCCCAACGGGCCCGGCAGCCGCGAACGTCCCCAGGGCTCCCACCGGGGCCACGGCTGTGAACACCCGTGGTTGATCTATGAATTCGAGTCCCAATTGACATGAAAAGCAATCTGGAAATCAACGATCGGCGGTTTCTGGAGCACCTGCACCGCCTGGGTCCCAGTTCGGTGCAGCAGATCTGCCAGGAACTGAACATCACGGCCACCGCGGTCAGGCAGCGTCTGGTTCGACTGCAGAACCTCGACCTCGTTGCCCGCGACGTGGTGCATGCCAAACGCGGGCGTCCGCATCACACGTATTATGTCACGCACGCTGGCCGCCGTCATCTGGGAGACAACTACGAATCGTTGGCACCGATCCTCTGGGCGGGGATTATGGCAATCGAAGAGAGCGATGTTCGGCAGCGCGTGCTGGGACATATCCGGGTGGAAATGGTGCATCGTTACGGGCGACACATCGACGCGTCGTCAGGATTGGCAGACCGAGTGGAACAATTGCGTTCGGCGTTGGAAGCCGAGGGCTATCAAGTGGAAAGCGACCACTCGCAAGGACTTCCCATCTTGCGCGAGACCAATTGCCCGTACCTGGAACTGGCCGAAACCGATCAGGGAATCTGTGAGTTGGAATGCGACGTGTTCGCCGATGTCCTGCACGCGGAAGTGCAGCGGACGACTCACTGTCTGGACGGCTCTTATTGCTGTGAATTTCAAGTATGTGAATGACAACAGGCCACTCGATTGAAACCCCAACCGCCGATGGTACAGTGTGCACCATCTCATCGAAATCGGCCGCGTTCAAGGCGGCGACCCACGAAGTTGGATACGGGACAACCGACATGACTTGGATCGAAGGCAAATTTGAAGAAAACGTCATCACGACCACATTGGAACAGGCCATGAACTGGGCGCGTGAGTCGAGTATCTGGCCGATGACGTTCGGTCTGGCCTGTTGTGCCATCGAAATGATGGCCACCGGGGCCAGCCGATTCGATCTGGATCGATTCGGAGCCGGCGCATTCCGGGCCACGCCACGGCAAGCGGACCTGATGATTGTCGCGGGAACCGTCACATTCAAAATGGCCAGCCGTGTGCGACGTCTGTACGAGCAAATGCCGGACCCCAAGTACGTCATCGCCATGGGAGCCTGCACCGTAGGTGGCGGACCTTATTTCAAGCACGGCTACCACGTGGTCAAAGGTGTTGACCTGGTCGTGCCAGTCGATGTGTATGTTCCCGGCTGCCCACCACGCCCCGAAGCCTTATTGGAGGGTGTGATGAGGATCCAGGACAAAATCAAAGCCAAGAAAATCACCAAGGACGCCATCGAGCAAATGCCGGTTGCTCACCATACCGGCTACGCCCAAGCGCCCGTTTGAGCAACCGCAACGGTTGCGACCGATTGTGTCCAAGTTCCCAGCACGCAGGTCGGCGACGACCGTCAGCGTTTGACCAACTCAGCGTCTGATACCAGAACATAAAGAGCCCAACATCCATGAGCTGCCGACTGACCATCTCCGACCTGCACGTCAACGTGGCGGATACTCCCATTCTGAAAGGCGTCAATCTGGAGATCCAGCAAGGTGAAATCCATGCGCTGATGGGTCCCAACGGCTCGGGCAAGAGCACTTTGGCCTACGCTCTAGCCGGCCATCCCCGCTACGAGATCACCGCTGGCAACGTGCTGTTGGATGGCACCAGCATCACGGACATGGCCCCCCACGAACGCGCACGACTGGGGCTGTTCCTCGCTTTCCAATACCCGGTGACGATTCCAGGAGTCAAGGTCGCCGACTTTCTGCGGACTGCGGTCTCGAATCTGCGCAATCCCGAGCGTAAGGAAGGCGAGAACCTGATTCCGATGCGTGAATTCCGGCAGGAGATCCGCCAGCAAATGGAACGACTAGGCATGGAAACGGAATTCGCTCGGCGGTATGTGAACGACGGATTTTCCGGCGGCGAGAAAAAGCGAATGGAGATTCTGCAACTCGCCATGTGCAAGCCACGGTTCGCAGTGCTGGACGAAACCGACAGCGGCCTGGACAGCGACGCCGTACGGATTGTCAGCGAAGGACTGAACCGACTGGCCGGCGACGACATGGGAGTGCTCATCATTACGCACCACAAGCGGCTGTTGGAATTCAATCGTCCCCAATTCACGCACGTCATGCTCGCCGGACAGATCGTGGAAACCGGCGACGCCAGCTTGGCTCATGAACTGCACGCGGAGGGTTACACCAACGTCCGTCAACGGCATCCGGAGGCGGCGGCAGAAGAAACCGTGGCCACACCCTCGGCCACCTGAATTCCAAGATCCGACCGGCGGACACCGACCGGCGGACACCGAGCGACGAGAAACCAGCGACCTGAATCACGCAAGGAGACAAATCCAGTGGTAACTGACGCCAAGGCTCAGGTGGAAATCGGCGACTACCAGTATGGTTTTCACGATCCCACCGACAAGTACATCTTCAAGAGCCGCAAAGGATTGGACGCGGAGATCATCGGACAGATTTCCGAGATGAAAAACGAGCCGGACTGGATGCGACAGCATCGACTCGACGCTCTGGAAATCTTCTTTCAAAAGCCCTTGCCGCACTGGGGGGGCAACCTGAAAAATCTGGACTTCCAGAATATCTACTACTACATGAAGGCCGCCGACCAACAGAAACGCGACTGGGATGATGTTCCGGACGACATCCGCAAGACCTATGACCGTCTGGGAATCCCCGCAGCCGAAAAGAAATTCTTGGCGGGAGTCAAAGCGCAATACGAGTCGGAGGTGGTTTACGGGAGTCTGCAGGAAGATCTGGAGAAGCAAGGGGTGATCTTCACCGACACGGATACCGCCGTGCAACAACACCCGGATCTTCTCCGCCAGTACTTCGGCAAGATCATCCCTTCGTTCGACAATAAGTTTGCGGCCTTGAATTCCGCGGCGTGGTCGGGAGGGTCCTTCATCTACGTCCCTCCGGGAGTTCAGATTGAATTCCCGCTCCAGGCGTATTTCCGCATCAACTCCGAGAACATGGGACAGTTTGAGCGGACACTGATCATCGTCGATGAAGGCGCTTCGATTCACTATGTCGAAGGCTGTACAGCACCCACCTACAGCAGTGATAGTCTGCACTCCGCGGTCGTCGAAATCGTCGTCAAACGCGGTGGCCGCTGCCGATACACAACCATTCAAAACTGGTCCAACAACGTCTATAACCTGGTGACCAAACGCGCCATGGCCTACGCGGACTCGCTCATGGAGTGGGTCGACGGCAACCTCGGCTCCCAGTTGACCATGAAGTATCCGGCTATCTACCTGATGGAACCGGGTGCCCGCGGCGAGACGCTGTCGATCGCCTTCGCTAACCAGGGGCAGCACCAGGATGCCGGAGCGAAGATGGTGCACTGCGCACCCAACACATCCAGTCGCATCATTTCCAAGAGTATCTCCAAAGGCGGCGGACGTGCCAGTTATCGCGGACTGGTCAAGGTCAACAAGAACGCCAAGCACTGCAAGTCCAATGTCGTTTGCGACGCCTTGATTCTCGACTCCGACAGCCGCAGCGATACATATCCCTATATCGAAGTCGATGACGACGACGTCGCCATCGAGCACGAAGCCAGTGTTTCCAAAATCGCCGAAGAACAACTGTTCTACTTGATGAGCCGCGGCCTGACTGAGGCCGAGGCATCCTCAATGATTGTCACGGGATTCATCGAACCGCTGGTTAAGGAACTGCCGATGGAATACGCGGTCGAGATGAACCGTTTGATCGAACTGCAAATGGAGGGTTCGGTGGGCTGATCCCAACGGACCCGGATTCCAGAATCGTTTTGCCAGTCGCCGGTGTGTTCGGTCGTCGTGAGCCACCCACCGCTCGTCAACCGTCTTCAGACCTGCTGGCCCCAGCCCGAACTCGATAAATGACATCAAGAGCCAGATTGCCATGAGCGCCAGCGGCACACAGACGGACACAACACCAGGCTTCGGAACCGCCGCATTCGAGTCGTTTCTCGAGACCCGCGATGAACCAGACTGGATCACCGCCCAACGGCGAGCGGCCTTCGCGTGCTACCAGGCATCTCAACATGCCACACTGGATTCTGAGGAATGGAAACGGGTCGACCTGCGCAGGTTTCACCCCGAGCAATATGAACTCTGCGATCAACCTGCCGACACCGCGGCACTGAACCTGGAATCCTTGCTGACCCACCGCACCGAATTCGCCGGCCACGTCACGCATCTCGACGGCCACTGTGTCGGCCAATCCGTCTCCGACAAGCTCCGCCAGCAGGGTGTCCTGTTCGGCAACCTGAGCTGCCTGTTGCGCGAGCACGCGGATGTGCTCCGCCCGCATCTGCTGACCCGGGCCGTCCAGCCAGACAAGGACCGCTTCGCCAGCTGGCATTCGGCATTCTGGACCTCGGGAACGGTTCTGTATGTGCCTCGGGAAGTGGAAATCCGCGAACCGTTGCACAGCTTGATCGCGTTGGCGCGTGACGGAGCCACGGATCTGGGACATACACTCGTGATTCTCGAAGACGGAGCCCAAGCCACTCTGCTGGAAGAAACGCTGTCGGCAGGTCCACAAACTGCGGGACTGCACGTGGGCGCGGTCGAATTGTTGGTCGGTCGCGGTGCCCACCTGCAATACGTGCAATTGCAGAATTGGAACCAACAGGTTTTCCACTTCGCCCATCAGGCAGGGTGTGTCGCCCAGAACGGACAATTGCAATGGACGGTGGCCGGCCTGGGTAGCAAACTGGCGCATGTGCATCAGGACGTGACGTTGGAGGGGCCCGGCGCACGAGCGGAGGTCAACGGTGTCACATTTGCAACGGAACGACAATTGATCTCGTTCTGGACCCAGCAGACCCACCAGGCTCCGGAGACCGAGAGCGATCTGCTGTATAAAGAAGTACTCCGCAACCGGGCACGGGTGGCCTGGCGCGGCATGATCCGTGTCGACCCGGATGCGCAGAGAATCAGTGGCTTCCAACGCAACGACGCGCTGTTGCTGGATTCCGACTGCCGTGCCGACGCGATTCCAGGACTCGAAATCGAAGCCGATGATGTGCGCTGCTCACACGCTGCCACGGCGGGCCAAGTGGACGATGAGCAGTTGTTCTACTGTATGTCCCGCGGCATGCACCGCCGGGAAGCCATGCACATGATCGTTGAAGGCTTCTTTCACGACGTTTACGACCGCATTCCGGTTGAGGTCGTTCGTGATACGCTGAGAACAGCCGTCGAACGGAAACTGGGGATCCTCAACTGATGTCCGAATTTGAACGGGTCGCCAGGGCAAGCGAATTGCAGTCCGGTGAACGAAAAACGGTGGTCGTCGACGATACGCCCGTCCTGCTCCTGCGTACGGGGGACGATTTCCACGCCATCGAAGACATCTGCACACATGACGGGCAGCCGCTGGCAGACGGTCCGCTGGACGAAAACCTCATCACCTGTCCGCGTCACGGCGCGAAATTCGATGTCCAGACCGGCCGCGCTGTGTGCATGCCCGCTACGGAAGCCGTGACCACGTTTGAAGTTCAGGTCGTCGGCGACGACGTCCTGGTGCGTCCGCGCAGTTGAATTCCACAACCCGAAAGATATCGCTCATGGCCGATCAGGACCAGTTGCTTCAAGCACTACGGAACGTGATTGACCCCGAATTGATGATCAACGTCGTCGATCTGGGACTGATTTACGCGGTCGAACAGGATGAAAGTACCGTCAATGTCGACATGACATTGACCAGCCCAGCCTGCCCCGCTGGCCCCCAACTGATGCAACAGGCAAAACTCGCACTCGAGCAACTCGAGGACGTCGAACAGGCCGAAATCCGCCTGACCATGAGCCCTCCTTGGAGCCCTGAGCGGATGACCGACGATGCGCGGGACCAGTTGGGCATCTTCTGAAGCAGACGGAGGCCAACACGTCGGGGATGGTCCGCCCGCGGGTGGCCCCGGTGAACCGTGCCGTCGCGACGCGGCCTCCCGGAAAACTGAATCGCCACGGCGGCTCAACAACCGCGGAATCGCCATTCCACAAACACAGCCCGCGGATCAAGTCGCGCAATGCGGCCCAAGGATGTCGAAAACCGTTTGCGTTTTGTCAAGAAGTTGGTAATTGTATACCGCATCACGTCTCGGGTTGTTCAGTCCTTGATACGTATCTTTCGCGCAGGAATCTGTTATGCCCCAATCTTCGCGGTGTCCTGACTGCGGTCCAATTGCTGCTCACCCCATGAACCGGAGACAGTTCGTTCGCGCCGTAGGCGGAACGGCCGCCGCCGCCACCATGGTGCCGAGCCTGGATGCAGGACAACCGAAAAAGCAGCCGGTGTCGGAAACGCTGGTTGCCAAGTTGTACAACGCGTTGAGCCCCGTTCAAAAAAAACAGGTCTGCTTCGACTGGAACCACCAGAACAAGGATGGTCTGCTGCGGCAACACGTCAGCAACAACTGGAACATCACCAAGACACTTGTGGGTAGCGACTTTTTTACACAGGACCAGAAGGATCTGATCGAGGCCATCTTTTGGGGGTTGTACAATCCCGAGTGGAAAGACCGTATCAAGAAACAACTCCGCGACGACGCCGGAGGTTACGGTAAGCGGCAGGCCATCGCCTTGTTCGGCCGTCCGGGCAGTGGACAATTTGAATTCGTCATGACCGGTCGCCATCTCACAATCCGCTGTGACGGTGATTCGACAGACCACATGGCCTTCGGCGGTCCCATTTTCTATGGACACGCGGCGCAGGGATTCAACGAAAAACCAGACCACCCCGGCAATGTCTTCTGGCCTCAGGCACTCAAAGCCAACACGCTGTTCGAGATGCTCGACGGCCGGCAGCGCAAGCAAGCCCTGCTCACCAATGCACCGGCAGAGGAAGAAGTGCACTTCCAAGGTGCCAACGGCGCATTCCCGGGTATTCCCGTTACAGAATTGAGCAGCGATCAGAAACAGCACGTCCAGCGCGTGTTGGAGAGTCTGATCGAGCCCTATCGCAGTCGGGACCGAGCCGAAGTGCAATCCTGCCTGGCGGCTCAAGGAGGCCTGGATCGTTGCAGCGTCGCCTTTTATACTTCGGATGATGTGGGCAAAGACAAAGTATGGGACACGTGGCGCATCGAAGGTCCCGCGTTTGTCTGGCATTTCCGAGGAGACCCGCACGTTCATGTGTGGGTCAACGTGGCCGATCGTCCGTCGGCCAAAATCACAACAGCGGGCTAGCCCGTGATTGCGTTGGTCGACATCGGAATTCCGAGTCGGCTGTGACCTATTCCCAGCGGTTGCGCGATCCGTGAAAGCCGCTTTGCTTTTCGATACTGAAAGTCCGCCGTGTCCGGAAATCTCGCCCCTCAGCAACACGTTCACGTCGCCAAATCGAACCCCAATCCCGTCGCGAGCGGACATGCACCCGTCGCCGCGATCGCGTCACAGCTCTCGATTTCTCAGATCACCAGCTACCACTGGTCGCTGCCGGAAACAGTCACGGCTTTGAAGAGACTGGGCATACCGGGTATCGGATTGTGGAGACCACGGGTTGCCGACTTTGGCGAAGAACGAACCGTGGAACTGCTGGCAGACTCGAATGTGCGCGCCACCAGCGTCGCCTGGGCCGGAGGCTTCACAGGCTCCACCGGACTCTCTTTCAACGAAGCGGTCGATGACGCCTGTGAGGCGATTCAATTAGCCGCCAGTTGCCGGGCAGACTGTGTGCACATCGCCTGCGGTGGTCGACGCGGCCATACCATCAATCACGCGCGGCGGTTGGTGATCGACGCGCTGCGACGGCTCGGTGATTACGCCGGACAACGCCAGGTCACGCTAGCGCTCAGACCCATGCCCGATGCCTATTCTCGGCACTGGTCATTCCTCACTCAGGCTGATGAAACTCTCGACCTGTTGAACCAATGCAACCATTCCGCGGTCAAACTTGGGCTCGGCACGTGCCAGCTCAGCCCGCGAACGGAGTTTTTCGAAAGACTGCCGGAAATCGCCGACTGCGTCGCCAGTGTCCAACTGAATGACACCCGACGGCAACACAACCGGACGGAAAACGACCACTGCATGATTGGTACCGGACTCGCTCCGCTGAAGCACGTCGTTTCGGCGCTGAAAACAGCGGGCTTCTCCGGGTTCTTTGAGATCGATCTCTGGTCCGAGACGATCTGGAAACAGCAAGATTACAGCCAGACCATCCAGGACGCACGTCGCCGCTTCTTGACACTCTGTGAATCTTAGTCCCCCCCCGCATTCTCTCCAGAGAATCCGTCCGCGCAGCCAACCCCACAACACGCCAAATGCACGCCCCCCAGATTGTGCAGCCAGCGGGGCCCCTGGCGACGAACCAACCGACCGGAAATCCATCTGATCTCGTTCACGCAACTTGCGAGCATACGCTTGATGTCTCACGAGTGGTACAGCATTGATGAGTTGGCTCGCCAACTCGGCCGAGATCGACGCGAAATCGACAAATTGGTCAACCGTGGTCGCATCCCCGGTCGCAAAATCTCGGGTGAATGGCAATTCCATCCGATGCAGATCACGCACTGGCTTGAGCAAGAAATGCGCGAATACAGCGATGGAGAATTGCAGCAGATTGAACACGCGCAGCAGTCGGAAGAGCTGGATCGAGACGAGCCGGTCACCAGTCTGTTGACTTTGGAAACGGTCCAGGTGCCACTGGAAGCACGCACCAAACGCTCAGTGTTGGAATGCCTGATCGAAGTCGCGGGGCGTACCTGGCAAATCTGGGAACCCGCGGTCGTGCTGCGTGCCATTCGCGAACGCGAGGACATGCTGTCCACGGGGCTGGAAGGCGGTCTGGCCATTCCTCATCCGCGAAACCCACTGCCTGACGCCATCGGACAATCGTTGATCGCTTTCGGTCGCACGATGTCGGGCATTCCATTCGGTGCGGTGCGCGGGGAACTATCCGATCTGTTTTTCCTAGTGTTGGCCAGAGATTCACGGACGCATCTCCAGATACAGGCTCGACTGGCGCGGATAGCCAACCTGCCGGGGTTTCTCAATCGACTCCGCGAGACGCAAACAAGTGACGAGGCTTTTGAGTGCATCTGTGAAGCGGACGAGTGTGTTACCGGAGGCAGTTAGGGTACAATCGTACGCGCGTTGGGGGGCGGGACATCAACCGCTCCGCCCCACCATCGTTGACTCCGGCGCGCGACCACGATGCAGACCACCGTCATGGCCACAACACCGATCCCTGAAATCTCGTCCGAGCACGAAGATCCCTGCCCGACCCCTCTCGCGTGGCGCGATGTCCTGAACGCATTCCGCCGGGAAAGTGCATCCTGGAGCGTGGCCCTGGAATCCGCTCGTGTCCGGGGTCAGACCATCGGTCAGGGACCACCGCTTTACTTTCTCAATGGATTCACCGGAGACCTCGAACTGTTCTCGCTCACCGTCTGGCTGTTGCGTGAGGACTTTCGCTGCGTGCTCCTGGATTATCCCGACCCACTCAATCTCACACCGCGCGAACTGGGGCGGATGTTGCTGCGGGTAGCAGACGATCAGGGAGATGAACAATTCGACGTCTATGCCACGGCATTCGGCGCTGTGCCGGCACTGACCGCTGCACTCGATGCGCCTCAGCGTATTCGACGGATGATCCTCCAGGGTGGCTTCAGCCATCGCAGGCTGTCGCTGTCCGAACGCATTCTGGTGCGAGGGTCCCGATATCTGCCAGAACGGATACAACTCCAGTCAATCCGCCAGCGGATCCATCAACAGAATCATCGCCATTGGTTCCCCCCTTACGACAACACGCGCTGGCAGTTTTTCCTGCAGAATGCGCTGCAGGTTCCGCTTCGCCTCCTCGCGTCGCGGGCCGCAGTTCTGCAACACTTCGACGTACGAGCGCAACTGTCACAGCTGGCAACTCCCCTGCTGGTGCTGCGTACCGAGGGCGACGGACACTCCGCAAATCGTGATCAGGACGCATTGTCCCGGCAATTGCCCCAGGCGCAAATCGAGAGCTTGCACACGTGTGGGTTGTTGCCATTCCTGACCCACCCGCACCGCCTGAGCAAGTGTATCGGGGATTTTCTTCTCCAACAGGACCGCCAATGAGTGCCGAACTTCCCGAAGCCTTGGATGTGATCGCTGTGGGAGCACACCCCGACGACGTCGAAATCGGTTGCGGGGGCTGTCTGGCCAGGATGGTTCAACAGGGCTACCGCGTCGGCATCGTGGACTTGACCGACGGTGAACCGACCCCGGGCAGCCCCAGTCCCGAAACCCGGCTGGCCGAAGCCCAACGGGCTGCTGAAATCCTGGGAGTCCACATGCGGGAAACGCTTGAGTTTCCCAATCGCCGGCTGTTCGACGAGTTTGAGGTGCGCGTCGCGTTGGCCAAGGTCTTCCGTCGTTACCGTCCGCGCCTTGTCCTGGGCATTGCCGACCGTACACCCATGGCCTCTCCCGACCACTGGCAGGCCATGCAGATCACCGACGCCGCCGTGTTCTACTCCCGACTGACCAAATGGGACCCACAATTCGATCACTTGCCAGTCCACACCGTGAGCAGACAGCTTTGGTATCCACTGGGATTCAGCAACCTGCAACTGCCGCCGGTTGGCAGCCCGTTTGTCGTCGACATTTCGACCACTCTGGATACCAAGCTGGCCTCGATTCGTGCTTACGAGACTCAGTTTCCGCCGCACAAACAACGCGTGTTCCAACTGGTCGAGAGCCAAAGCCGATTGCTGGGAACCAGTGCCGGGTTCACCGCTGGTGAAGCCTTGATCAGTACAACAACCCTGGGAATCCGGGATGTCGTCTCCGCAATTTGTCCGGAGATCCCTCGACATTCGCCCAGACATTAAAAACAATGGCATTTGAGTGTTTTGCAACCACCCACTTGCTGAGTGGCTCGCAGAGCTCTTTTTTGGTCACCGAGCTCGTGTATTGAGGGGACGCCGTGCAGTTTCTCCATGGCTTCATGAGTATCACCGGGAATTTCCGGGAGAACAACGAAGACGCGTGCGTGTCCGATTCTCGATCGCGGTTCTTTATCGTGGCCGATGGAATGGGAGGGCAGAGTGCGGGAGAAAAGGCCAGCGCAATCGCGGTGGAACTCATCCCTCAAAAACTGGAACAGCTGATCGACTTTGACGAGGAGGCTCCGCAAGAGGTGTTGCGCAAAGTTGACGTGGCCGTGGAATACGCCAACGCCGAAATCATGGCTCTGGGTGAAGTGGAATCCAATTGCAAGAACATGGGAACCACACTGACTTTCATCTTGAACGTCAACCAGCAATTCTACATCGGCGGAGTGGGAGACAGTCGCGTTTACCGCTGGCGTGACGATGTCTTCGAACAACTGACGACGGATCACTCGCTCACACAGGCACTGCTGGATGCCGGAACCATCTCACCGGCCGAGGCAGCCACGCATCGCTATCGCAATGTGCTCTACCGCTACCTTGGCACCAAGGAAGGGGGCACGGGAACACATGCGAAACAACTGACTCCTCAAATCGGCGATCGATATCTTTTGTGCTCCGATGGTGTGACCGACGGCATTGACGATAAGATGATCTCCCGGCTGGTGCGCGACAATGATGATCCACAGCTGGCAGCCGAATTGGTTGTCGAATCCGCTCAAAATGGCGGTTCCAAAGACAACATCACCAGCATCGTGGTCCACGTTATCGACTGATTGCGCGACGCGTCCCCGGTCTGCACAGGCGGCATCGTCGTGACGATCTCCCGAAATTGGAGACCTGCGTGGCAGACAAATCCGGCACGGGCGCGTGCAAGGGCGTATGCTGCGATGTAGAATTGGCTAACGGACCGTCGGCACAGTTTGCAGCGGTTGAGACGGTTTTCTTCAAAATCGCGTGGAGGCTCCACACATGTTCATGCGGATTGTTCCAACTCTCATCGTTTGCCTGAGCGTTTCTGGCATCGGCCCCCATATGGCCCTCGCGCAGACTCCGACCACGACGCCCAAACCGGCGGTAAAGAAACCAACTGCAACTCCGCCATCCAAACTGGCCAGCCTGACCAAAGGCATGAAGAAGGTCAGTGGCGTCTGGACGATGTACCACAACGATCAGAAGTTGTTGGTCCTGATTACGTCCGGCCAGTTGAACAAGGATGTCATGGTCGTGACGTCCATTGCCCGCGGAATCAGCAGCGGCGACGTCCTGGGTGGGATGAGCTGGGGCTTTGGAAATGACGCGTTGTGGACCTTTCGCAAAGTCGGCGACAAGCTGCACCTGCTGCGCCGCAACGTGCGTTTCAAGGCCAATTCCGGCACGCCGGAAGCCAACGCAGTCAAACTCGCCTACAGCGACAGCGTGCTGTACGCTCTGCCGATCCTGACCTCGGTGTCCGGCGGCTACCTGGTCGACATGACCAAAATTTTCATGAGTGACGATCAGCGGATTGGCCAGTCGATCGGCTTTCGCTTCGCCAGCGATCGCTCGACCTGGGCTAAAGTCAAAGCATTTCCCAGCAACGTCGAACTCCAGGTCGCCGCCGTATACACCGGCACACGCAACCTGGATACCGTTGCCGATTCGCGCGGTGTGCAGGTCAACGTGCACTACAGCATCAGCACGCTGCCCGCGACAGGCTACAAGCCCAGATTGGCCGATGATCGCATCGGTTACTTCTTGACGGTGGTCAAAGATTTTTCGGATACCGGGGACGACGAGCACTTCGTACGCTACATCAATCGCTGGGATCTTCAAAAAGAAGACCCCAAAGCCAAACTGTCGCGACCCAAGAATCCGATCCGTTTCTACGTCGAGAAGACCGTGCCCAAGGAACTTCGGCCGTACGTACAGGAGGGAATCGAAGAGTGGAACAAGGCCTTCGAAAAACTGGGATACTACAAGGCGATCGAGGTCTTTCAGCAGCGTGAGAATGACGATTGGGATCCGGAGGATATTCGCTACAACACGTTTCGCTGGATCACAGCCGAAGCTGGATTCGCAATGGGGCCGTCCCGCGTCAATCCGCGGACTGGCCAGATTCTGGATGCGGACATCATCTTTGACGCCAGCTTCCTGCGCTACTGGTCTCAGGATTACGAGACATTTTCACCAGAAACAGCGCGGCGACTGATGGGACATCAGGATTCCGACAGCGTGGCCTACGGCCTGTTGACTCCATCCCGAAAATCACAACACGTCTGCCGGCTTGGTCAAGGCATGCAACAGCAAATGGGTTTCAGCGCCGCGGTGCTGATGGCCCGAGGCTTGGCCAACGCCGATGGCAAGTTACCTCAGGAATTCGTCAACCAGGCACTGAAAGAAGTCGTGATGCACGAAGTGGGTCACACCCTCGGCCTGAGACACAATTTCAAAGCCAGTGCCTGGAAACCACTTCAGGACATCGAAAACTCAAAACCCGGAAACTCGGAAGCCACCGTCGCCAGTGTCATGGACTACGCACCCGCCAACATCGCCACCAAGGCGGATAAGCAAGGCCTGTATTACACCCAGTCGATCGGTCCTTACGACTACTGGGCAATCGAATACGGATACAAAACTCTGTCGGGCAACGCCGCCGCCGAACTGGCCAAGATCGCCGCCCGCTGTAACGAGCCAGGCCACGATTACGCCACCGACGAAGACACACGGTTCTCAGACTCTGACCCGCTGACCAACCGCTTCGATCTGGGAGACAATCCAATCGCGTTTGCCGAGCGGCAAATGAAGCTGTCTGCCCAGTTGATGCCCAAGATTCTGGACCGATCCGTCAAGGATGGAGACGGCTACCAGAAGGCCCGCCAGATGTTCGGCATGTTGTTCAGCGAATATTGGCGTACCGCCATCTTCGCGGCTCGGTTCCCCGGCGGAGTGCATGTGCACCGCGACCACAAGGGTGACAAGAACGGTCGCCCCCCGTTTCGTGTGGTTGACGTCGATCAGCAGCGAGCCGCCATGAAATTGCTGTCCGATTTGGCGTTTTCCGCCCCCCAGTACGACCCCAAGACTCTCAATTACCTGGCGGCCACCCGCTGGAGCCACTGGGGCATGCGTTCATCCACACGACTGGACTATCCCATCCATGAAACCGTGCTGATGATGCAGGACCTGCTGCTGGGCCGGTTGATGAACTCCTACACACTCGCTCGGCTCCATGACAGTGAATTGAAGGTCGCCGCCGACGCCGATGCCTACACACTTGCGGAGCATCTCAAACGCCTGGTCGACACACTGTTCACCGAATGGACTCCTCAGGCCAAGGCGGGCAAATACACGAATCGCAAGTGCTATATTTCCAGCTTCCGGCGCAATTTACAGCGCCGAGCGCTCAAGCGATTCGCGGCGTTGGTGACAGCCGGATCGGGCCTTCCGGAAGATGCGCGCACACTGGCCCGCATGCATCTCGTACAAATCGACGCGAACATCACGGCATTGCTGGAAAAGAAAGACGTGGAACTCGACGATTATTCCCGCGCGCACCTGCTCGACAGTCGTAACCGAATCCGACAGGTGCTCAACGCAGAATTGGACCTGCGTTCGATTGACTGAGTCGTTGGCTGCCGTAACCAGACGATTGCGTCCCCGCATGCGGGGCGACGATTCTTGCGCCGATTGAACGGCGAAATGCGAAACGCAATGGCAGCCTCTTCGATCAAGGCCCCAGCGGATCCCAAAGCCAGCCGTCGGCTGCGCCGACGATATGCCGGAATCCTGGCGGCCTTGCCCGTGACACTCGCCGTCTTCTGGTGGACCGAACTGCCACTGGGAGTCGACGGTGAATGGACTTGGCAACGGCTCGATCACCGCTCCACACTCAGCCTGCTCGGTTCTCTGACCATCGGCGGATTGGCCACCGCCGCGTATCTGGGGATCGTCACCATCGCGTTTCGAAGTTTGGAGCGCGTCTCACAAGCCGTCGTCTTCTATCGACTGGCCGCCATCTCCGTGATGGGCTTCATCTGGTTGAGTTGCGTCCAGCAGTGTGGCCCTCCGGAGTACGTCGATGCCAAGTCGATGTGGGTACTCTACGATCCCAGTTCGTCCGGATATTTCTTCGAAGTCTGCTACCGTGTTCCGAACCTGCCTGAGTTTCTGGCCAACTACGAAAACCGGATGTCACAAGGCGACGTCCTCCACGTGGGAACACATCCGCCCGGACTGTTTCTGTTTCATGAATTCCTGCTTGAAGCCTGCCAGCGATCTCAATCACTCACCGATTTCAGCCTGTGGACGTCACCCAGCCAGATTCAAGACACATTTCAGTTCGTGGAACGCTCAGCCCAACTCCACCCCATCCCGTTGACGAGCCCGCAGCGAGCGGCGTTGTGGCTCGCTGTTCAGACCACCCAGGCCTGTGCGATCCTGACCCTGTTCCCTGTGTACTTGTTGCTCAGAACCCGATACGGCCGGCAGACCAGCTTGCTGGTGGCTGCCCTCTGGCCGCTGACACCGGCGTTGGCGGTGTTCCTGCCCAAGTCGGACGCCCTGTATCCGCTGATTGGAACCACATTCCTGGTCTTGTGGCTCGCGGCCCAACGCCGGCACAGCCGCTGGTTGGCCTTGGCCGCCGGCTTGGTCATGTTCTGCGGCCTGAGCCTGAGTCTCGCTCTGTTGCCGCTGGTCATTGTGGCAGGTGTGGTCAGCGTGATGCGTGCGCGGAATTCCATGCGGGACCGCGGCAGCGAACAGACGCGGCCAGACATCCTGTGGCGACTGGCACGCGATATCGGCTGGGCCCTGGCGGGCTTCGGCATTCCCGTACTCTCAGTCAGCGTGTTGACTGATCTGGATTTCATTCCGGTTTGGCACTGGAATCTCAAGAATCATGCGGCATTCTATGGGGAGTACGAGCGGACGTACTGGAAATGGCTTCTGATCAACCCCGTGGAGGCCGCTTTGGCGATCGGTCTTCCGGTGACGTGGATGGCGGTCTGGTCCAGCCTGTACGACCGCACACACGCGAAGTCTGCCGAGACCGTGGCCTGGAGTGGAACGTGGGGATTGCTGTGGTTGTCAGGCAAGACAATGGGCGAGGCGGCCAGGCTGTGGATCGTGATGTATCCCGGTGCACTCTGGATGGCGGCCCCCGTCCTGGATCGCGAGGCCCATCGCAAGCTGCGCTGCGGCCTGCTGGTTCTGGGCATCCAAGCCTCCTGCACATTGGCCACTGTCGCCGGCGTGGCCGGATTCCACGCCCTCAGACTTTGAACCGATCGGCATGCTGGCAAAACCCACGCGTGCGGAGGCCGACACATCCGATTGTATCGGTCGTGCGACCCCGCTGTCGGGTATTCGACTCATCAACCATCACTGAGTGATCGTGTCCCGTGAATCCATGTCGACTGGAAACCGATATCAGACTTAGGGACAGACCGACACATGCTGCAGCCCAATCGGACCGTGGAGCGGCCAGCGCCGCCCGTTTGCGAAATTCTGTGACGCCCAAGATGCCATTTGCGGCTTTCTCCCCCATAAAACCTGGTCATGAACTCGTCATGAATACGACGCACCCGCCCGCGACCTCTCGGCCTTTATCACACACTGTCGCACCAATGCGCTACAGGCAAAAACGTCATTCCCATGGCTTGTTACTGGCCTGTGTCGCTCAACTCCTGCTCAGCGGGTGTTTCGATCAGCGCGTCGAATTCTCGGCAGTCAAACGGATGGACGAACCAATTACCGAGCCGGAAATCCAGTCGTTTCTGGCGATCGTCGAGGTCCTTCCGGATAAGAAGAGTCCCGCGGTCCCTCCCATCTATTCCCCGGTTCCCACCTGGAGTCTCCAGAGAACTCCTCCGGTCAATGAACTGGTCGAGCAAGAACAAGGTGATCTGCGCAAGAAATGGGCTGATGCTCAAGACGCGACCAAGTTTGCCCGAAATCGAAGATTCAGTCGAGCGTTGAAACGCGCTGGCATGACTGCCGATCAGTTTGCTGGTTTGGCGCTGGTGATCGGTACGAGTTTGAGTCGCTCCGCCTTGAATCCAGAATTCGACTTTTCGCCGCTGATCGAACAGGGGACCAAAGCGGTCACCAAGTTGAAAGAAGAGAAGCGGTCGTTTGCCACCCTGCCCGAGGAAACCAAGTTCCGCATCATTCGCCAAGCCACCTGGTTGGCGCGTTTGGATCGTGCTCAGCACCTGGAACGCATCCCGTCCGACAACATACCGCTGGTCCTCAAGTACCGTGAGAAGCTGATTCCGATCTTTCCGAAGGATTTTGAACACAATCCTCTTGCGCAAATCGCTGACCGCCGAGAACTGTTGGGCATTCCGTTCGACGAACTCGCCGACGACGAAGCATTTGCGGACAATTTCGGTTGGGATCCACACGATGCGGTTTTCGGTTCCAACCGCGACGCATTGCCATAGCGGCCAGCCTGATCACCGCATCGCCGCGCGGCACGCGACATACCGACCCCAGCTGCCGCGGGATACTCCCGAACCAGCGCCGCTGAATCGTCGGACAACGACCGGCAATGCACCATGTAGGAACAAGCCGATTCGGGAGTTGGCACATACTGACGCCACCCTTCTATAGTCCGCCAAAATCCACCTCGGAAACAAGCATGATTACCTGCCAGGCATGGACAAATCGGCTTCCGGCATTCGGATGACGATGGCTCATGCTTTCCAACGCTTGACAAAGGTCGCCGGCTATATTAATGAGATGGCGTTTGCTAGCTGACGCTGGTAGCCCCGTCATACCAACCGTTACACAAAGGGACTCGAGGACTCATTGTGAAAGCGACAGATTTGCTCATGCCATTTCTGGGTGAATTGAACCTTCAGATAGATCGTGCAAACAACCCACTACGCCGCGTCGGCATCGCACCGCAGATCGAGGTGTTGAACTCGTCCGACTTCGGTGAAGAAGTGGAAGAAAATGAAGACGAGGAAGACGAGGAGTTTGAAGACGAGGAATTCGAAGAGGAATTCGACGACACCGAAGAGGAATTCGAAGAGGACGAGGACGAAGAACTCGAAGAAGAAGAATTCGAAGACGACGGCTTTGGCGACGATGAGGATTTCTAAGCCGGCGCTCCCTCCGCCGATGTCTTTCGCTTCCCCACGCCGGCAGTAGGTCATGTCAGGATGAGCGTGTAGCGCAGCCCTGAACGTGAATTTGGAGCAGACTGTGAAGCGGTTACCCCAGCTGATTTTAGAGGCGGCGGCGATGATCCGCAGTCGGTGGTCCGGCGTGCCGCGCGTGGGCATGATCCTGGGCACCGGCCTGGGCGACCTGACCAAACAGATTGAAATCGTCTCGACGATCCCCTACGACGAGATCCCGCATTTCCCGGTCTCAACCGTCGAGGAACATGCGGGACAATTGGTTTGCGGCGTCTTGGAAGACACCCAGGTGATTGCCATGGAGGGCCGCTTCCATTACTACGAAGGGTACTCGCTACAGCAGGTCACCTTTCCGGTCCGTGTGATGCGGGAACTCGGTGCTGACATCTTACTGGTCACCAACGCCGCTGGTGGCATGAACCCGCAGTTCGCATTAGCCGACATTCTGATCATCGAAGACCACATTGATCTGCTCCCGGACAATCCGCTCAGAGGAGTCAATGTGGCTGATCTGGGGCCGCGGTTCCCGGACATGAGCCAGCCGTACGACCAAGCTCTGCTGAACACCGCCAGCCACGCCGCACTGGAATTGGGAATTCCAGCCCACAAGGGCGTGTTTGTGGCCGTGGCGGGACCCAACCTGGAAACCCGCGCTGAATACCGCATGCTGCGCGGTTTCGGAGCGGATGTTGTGGGCATGTCGACCGTTCCCGAGGTGATCGTGGCCCAGCACTGCGGAATGCGTTCATTGGGCTTTTCGGTCATCACCGATCTCTGCCTGCCCGACGCATTAGAGCCGGCGAATATCGAAGAGATCGTGCGCGTGGCCGGACAGGGCGGTGACCGCTTGGCTCGGCTGATTCCGCACATCGTCCGGCAACTCGACTGAGCCTGATGACCACCAAGCCGGCGGTCCACATGGCCACGGCCTTGGAACTGGCACAGCCTCTGCGTAAACTCGTCCAGCGTTGACACCGCTCGTTGCTCGCAGCCAGGAAATCGCACCGTATGTTTGAACACGTCAGCCAAGCCGACTTCATTTGCGGCGAGCATGAGATTCTCAAGTTCTGGCAAACGGAGCAAATTTTCGAAAAACTGCGTCGGCAGAACGCGGGCAATGAACGCTGGAGCTTTCTCGACGGACCGATCACCGCCAACAACCCGATGGGCGTTCATCACGCCTGGGGGCGGACCTACAAGGACGCCTACCAGCGGTTCTTCGCCATGCACGGCTATCAGCAGCGATACCAGAACGGATTCGACTGCCAGGGCCTGTGGGTCGAAGTTGAAGTCGAGCGCGAGTTGAACTTCACCACCAAGGATTCGATCGTCGAATACGGCGTTGACCGTTTTGTCAATGAATGTAAGAAACGCGTACTGCGGTTCGCCGCCCGCCAGACGGAACAGTCCGTGCGGCTGGGATACTGGATGCAGTGGGACTGTCCCGATCAACTGCGCAATCTGGCCGCCGCATTGGGCACCGAGAACGATGTCGAACTCAAGACTCCAAACGGCCAGACTGTCCGTGGCCCCGCGCATCAACTGGTGGCTCGCTTGGGCAACCCGGAGTGGGGTGGCAGTTATTTCACTTTTGCCACCGAAAACAATGAGACGATCTGGAGCTTCCTGAAAAAGTGCCACGAGCGAAACAAGCTGTATCACGGCTTCGACGTCATGCCCTGGTCCGGCCGGGGAGGCAGCGCCTATAGCCAAATGGAGATTGCCGAAGGCCGCAAGTTGACAACGCACCGTTCCGTGTTTGTCCGCTTTCCACTCATCGGGCGGGACAATGAGTTTCTGCTGGTCTGGACCACGACGCCCTGGACGCTGACCAGCAACGTGGCCGCCGCCGTCAACCCGGATCTGAAGTACTTGAAGATCCGCACGCGCCGAGACGATGCGCTGTACTATTTCGCGGCCGAAAATCTGAACTTCCAGCGTCTGGAACGGGAATTTAAGGAGGGGTTTGGACGACCGGAATGGCGCTGGCCCAAAAACGTTCCCAAACTCAAAACGCTGAGCCAGATCTTCAATGAACACGGCGGTTACGACGAAGAAGGCTCGATTCTCGGAGCGGAGATGGTCGGCTGGGAATACTCAGGGCCGTTTGACGACCTGCCCGTCCAGCGGCAAGCCGGTGGATTTCCGACCGACGACCACCTTGCGGATCATTGTGGCGTGTCCTGCCATCGGGTGATCGACGGCGGTCGCGATTCCAAAGGCCATCCGCATGTCGTGGCCGGTGAAGGCACCGGAATCGTCCACATCGCGCCCGGATGTGGCGACGTCGACCATCGATTGGGACAACAACATGGCCTGGTCAGCATCGCGCCTCTGGCCGAAGACGGCCGTTTTTTAGAAGGCTTCGGAGACTTCACCGGCCACGAAGCCATCGACCCCGCAACCGCGGAACGCGTGTTTGAAGCGCTGGGTCAGCGCAACCTGCTGCTGGCGACCGAAACTTACCCCCACATTTATCCCCATTGCTGGCGAACAGGAGACGAACTCGTCTTTCGACTTGTCGACGAGTGGTTCATCAACATGGACTGGCGGGATGAAATTAAAGATGTGACTCGTCAAATCCGCTGGTTACCCGACACCATCGACGGCCAGGAGCGTGAGCTGGAATGGCTGACCAACATGAGCGATTGGATGATCTCCAAAAAACGCTTCTGGGGGCTGGCACTGCCCATCTGGGTCGATGAGGTCAGCGGCGATTTCGAAGTCATGGGCTCGTTGGCCGAGCTTGAGCAGCGCGCGGTGCAAGGCTGGAGCTCCTTCTCCGGAAACACGCCGCACAAACCCTGGATCGATCAGGTCAAAATCCGCAATCCGAAAACCGGCAACTTGATGTCGCGGATTGCCGACGTCGGAAATCCCTGGCTGGATGCCGGCATCGTGTCTTTCTCAACCATGCAATACAACACAAATCGCGATGCTTGGAAGGAGTGGTATCCGGCCGATCTGGTCACCGAGTGTTTTCCGGGACAGTTCCGCAACTGGTTCTACGCCATGCTGTCGATGGCCACCATGATGGACAACTCGCCCCCCTTCACCACGCTGCTGGGACACCGACTCGTCACGGACGAAGACGGCAGACCGATGCACAAGTCCGAAGGAACCGCCATCTGGTTCGAAGAGGCCGCCGAACAGCTGGGTGTCGACACGGTACGCTGGATGTATCTGGCCCAGAATCCCGCCGCTGATTTGCGTTTCGGCAAACGGGATCCCGAGCAACCCACTGTGCTGCAGACACCGGAAGGCCCCCGCTCCGAAACACCGGAAGGCTTTCCCATTTGCAAGGTGGTCAGTAAACCAGCCGATGAAGTGCGCAGGAAAGTCCTGATTCCCTTGTGGAACTCGTACGCGTTTTTCGTCAACTACGCACGGCTGGATCAGTTCGACCCCACAAGTGAACCCGTTCCAGTTGCCGAACGTCCGGAGATCGATCGCTGGATATTATCCAACCTGCAGTCGCTGGTCGAAATCGCTAACCGTGATTTTCGCGCATTCCATGTCGCTCGGTTCTGTACAGCAGCCGCCGAATTCATTGACGACCTGTCCAACTGGTACATTCGCCGCAACCGCCGACGCTTCTGGCGTTCGCGCGACACGGGTGACCGAGACAAGCTGGCCGCCTACCAAACACTGTTGACCGTCCTCGAATGCCTGACGCGACTGCTCGCTCCATGCATCCCCTTCTTGACCGATCGCATGTATCGCAATCTGGTACTCGGCTGGAACAAGGACGCGCCGCAGAGCGTGCATCTGTGCCCGTATCCGCAAGTCGATCCCGCACAACTGGACCCCGACTTGAATCAACGCATGGCAACCGCTCAGCAAGTGGTCAAGCTGGGACACAAACTCCGAGACGATGCCAACATCCGCGTCCGTCAGCCATTAGCGGAGCTCAGGTTTACCGCGCGGGACGAACAACAGTGTCAGGCCGTGTCGTCATTGGACGACGTCATCCGCGAAGAACTCAATGTGAAAACACTCACCGCCCGCGAAAATCTGGACGACCTTGTATCCTACGAATTCAAGCCCAACCTGAAGACTCTGGGGCCCCGTTACGGAAAACTGCTGGCGACAATCCGTCAATCCCTGCCCCAGTGCGACCCGCAGCAACTCGCGCCGCTCCGTCGAGGCGAGTCCATCGCGATCGACTTCGACGGCACCCGAGTAGAACTCGCACCCGACGACGTCCTGGTCAGTACCCAACAAACCGCGGATTGGGTCTGCGCTGACGAGCAAGGCATCCAGGTTGCATTGTCCCTCGCCTTGTCACCCGAACTCATCAGAGAGGGAATGGCTCGCGATTTCGTGCGACACGTGCAACAACTGCGTAAGGACGCGCACTTGGAGATTCAAGACCGGATCACGGTGAATTTCACCACCGACGCCGAGGATGTCATTGTGGCCCTCGACGAGTGGAACCAGTATATCGAGACGGAAACGCTGGCTGATCGGCTGGAACGTGACCATCGCCCCGCCAACGAGACCGGGACATTTACGATTGGTCAGTTTCACGTCCACATCGGGATCCAGCGCTCTCAAGACGCCCCGTGACCACCGTTATGGACAGTAAACAGCCCGTTCTGCACGTTGTACTCTACCAGCCCGACATCCCCCAGAACACGGGCAACATTGGCCGCACATGCGTCGCCATCGGAGCGAAACTCTGGTTGATCCGTCCTCTCGGATTTCGACTCGACGATCGCTATCTCCGCCGCGCCGGTATGGACTACTGGCAGCATCTGGATTGGGAAGCCGTCGACAGCTGCGACGAACTCGAGCAGAAACTGGCTCACACCCGTTGGTGGCACCTCACCAAATCGGGTCAGCGGTTGGTCTGGGACGCGGAATTCCGCACCGGTGACGTTCTGCTCTTCGGCAGTGAGTCACGGGGGCTGCCCCAACGACTGCTCGACGCCGACCCGATGCGGAACCTGCGGCTGCCGATGCTCGACAACGTCCGCAGCCTCAATCTGGCCAGCACGGTCAACACCGTGGCCTACGAAGCGATTCGCCAGCTGGGAGGCCTCGGCCCTGCGACAGCCTAGGCCAGCGGCGCCGGAGATTCGCACCCCAGGCGGCGCCATGCGAGCCCAGCTTGGTCAACGCGACAGCAGTCGTTAGGATGTGCGGTCCAACACCGTGCGACCGACTCCGGCCTATGGCTCCGCCACTGCGATCGCCTGTCCAGTCCTCCATGATCTTGTGCCCCCTCGAATCACTATGTCGTCCGAATCACCCATTTCGATGTGGATCGACGAACTGAAGGCCGGCGACCCCCAGGCGGCCCAGGTAATTTTTGAACAGTACTTTCAGCGAGTCATCCGGCTGGCCCAGCGCAAGCTGCAGGGAACACCGCGTCGCATGGCCGATGAAGAGGATGTGGCGCTGAGTGCTTTTCACAGTTTCTGTCGTGGCGCGGCGCGGGGTCGGTTCCCGCAACTCGACGACCGGAACGATTTGTGGACGATCCTGGCCATGATCGCTTCCAGAAAATCCGTCGATCAAATCCAATATCAGCAACGGCAGAAGCGCGGCAGCGGACGCGTCCACGGCGAGTCCATCTTTGTTGCGGCCGGAGACGACCAACCGCAGGGGCTGGCGGATTTCGCACCCGCAGTCCCGCACCTGGACGGCCTGGCAGACGAATGCGAGCATCTGCTCGACAAACTGGACGACGATTCGCTGCGGGCACTGGCGCTGCTCAAGCTGGAAGGCTACACGAACGAAGAAATCGCTCAGAAACTGGACTGCGCACGCCGCACAGTCCAACGTCGTCTGCAATTGATCCAGGACATCTGGTCTGAGGAATTGAACGCACCCTCGGAACCCGATGCCGAGGACGCGCGGCCGACGTGATGTGTGCCTCGCAGCGTCAGCGTCTCAGCGGCCGCGGCCGCTGACCGGATAGGCCGCATCCTGAAATCCAATTCCGCTATGCTCGCCTGCCGGCACCAGGCTATCCACGAACCGCTCGTCATCCGCAGTGATCGACACTTCCAGACTCTGCATGTTGTCGTCGAACTGCTCCATCGTCCGGGGACCGATGATTACGGAAGTGAGTATCGGGTTGGCCATACACCACGCTAACGCGAATTGGGATGCCGCCACCTGTCGGTCCGCACAATAGGCCGCCAGACTCTGTGACAGCGTTAGGCTGGCGTCGCGCCACTCCGCCTGTTGCATGCGGACGTCGTTCCGCGATGCACGGCTGCCCTGGGGTGCCTCTTGTCCGGGTGCGTATTTGCCGGTCAGAATGCCTCGGGCCAATGGGCTGTAGCTGACCACACCCACCTGGTGTTCCCGGCACAAGGGCAACAATTCGACTTCGATGTCCCGGTTTACGATATTGTACAGCGGCTGAACGCAACAGAATCGCTCGAGTCCCAGTTGGTCGCTCTTCCACAGCGCTTCACACAATCGCCACGCTCGAAAATTGCTGCAGGCCACGTATCGCGTTTTCCCACTTCGGACCATGTCGTCCATGGCCCGCAGAGTCTCACAGATCGACGTGTCGTAATCCGGAGTGTGCGTGTAGTAAATGTCGACATGATCAGTATTCAGGCGCCTCAGGCTGTCATCCAGCGCCCGCATCAGATGCAAGCGGCTTCCGCCGTTGTCGTTCGGTCCGGTTCCCATGGGCTGTCGCCCCTTGGTCGCCACAACGAACTGGTTGCGTCTCCCGGCAATCGCCTTGCCCACCACAATCTCTGACTCACCCGCATTATAAATGTCGGCCGTATCGATAAAGTTCAGCCCCGAGTCCTGCGCCTGGGCGATAATCCGCAGCGATTCGTCCTCACTGGTGGGTCCCCCGAACATCATCGTTCCCAGGCAGAGCGGTGACACGCGAACACCGGTATTTCCCAACAGTTGATAATCCATGATTGTGTCCTCAATGAATGCAATCGCCGAACTCGCCACCGGCACTCAGACCCCGCGGGCCAACAGCATATCCGAAACCCGGCCGGATTGCAGACCGCCGGTCTGCGATCCCTGCTCAGCCCGCCGATTTGTAACTGTTGAAGTATTTTCGATGGGTTGCTATCGTTGAGGCTGGTTGACGCGGATGTGATGCGTCTGTTTGATTGCTTCAGGAAAGTTCGCGGTTATGGGCACGAAGAAAACTGGCAAGGGTCGGCGAAAAATCGGTAGAAAAAAACGCAAGATGCGTAGCAAAATCCGGCACCGAAAATAGGCCGTACCTCCCGTCGACGGCCGACCAACGCTCAATCCGCTCAATTGGACTGAGCCGCACATTCTACCCGGAGCACCCAGTTGTGCTCCGGGTTTCTGCTTGTCGGTGCCCTGAAAATGTGGAATACTTGACAACTCCCACCACGCACGGGATCCTAGACCTGTTGCGGCACGCCAAGTTGAATCACTGTGCCCGCCACAACGGATACAAGACACACAACAACGACAAACCGTGCAAGCCGATTTGTTCACGCGTTTGACAACGCCCAACTCCCACATGGCTTGCCAGAAGCACAGCGACCCTGCCCGAGCCATCACCGCGCCAGCCAACTCAACGGCGCCAGCAAACTCAAGACGAGGATTCAATATGCGTTCAACCATGGCGGCCGCCCTCGCGCTTTCCCTGAACGTTTCCCTGGTATGCCCCGGGGTTATTTTGGCCGACGAGGCCACGGACAAGAAGATTGCCGAGCTGGAAAAAACGGCGGGCGAAGCCGAACAGCAGCGCGTGAAATCGGCGGAGGCGCTAAAAGCCGTGCAGGCGACCGTGACGGCAGCTCGAACCACGATCTCCAATCTGAAGAAACAGTCCGCCGCGGCGGCCAAGACGTTGAAGGACACCGAGGCCAAAGTCAAACCGCAGACCGAAGCGATGACCAAGGCCACAGCTGCACAGAAAGCAGCCGAAGCCAAACTTGCCACCGCCAAGAAAGCCGAAGACGCCGCGCGGGCAGCCGAACAAAAAACCCAAGCCGCCGTAGCTCGTGACCGCGGCATCGCGGAAGCCACCGGCGCTGCCGAAGCGACGGCCCGCGCCGATCGCGCCACCGCGCAATTGGCGGCCACCGCCACCCGGGGCACGGCCTTGGAGAAACAGGCGGCCGAACGCGCGCAACAGACCGCGGGAAATGTGGAAAAAGCGGCAGCGATTGCCGCCACCACCGCCGCCACCGCCAAGAAGTCGCTAGACGCGCTCACCCCACTCACCGCGGCTCTCAAAAAGGCCGTGGCGGCCACGGCTGTCGAACAGGAAGCAACCAAGAAAATGGTGGCCGCAACCACCGCCGCTCAAGCCGAGCTCAAAAAGACTCAGGATTTGATCGCCGCCACCAAGAAGCAAATTGCGGATTACCCCAATCAAACCAAAGCGGCAGAAGCGGAATTGGCCAAACGACAGCAGACGCTCAAAACCGCGCAGACCGCATTGGAACAAGCCACGGAAGTCGCCATCAGTAAACTCAAACTCGCCGAAACGGCGCTGATCGCGGCCGGCAGACTGGTGTCCTTTACCCACAAGGTCGCCCCCATTTTCGCCAAACGTTGTCTGGCCTGCCACAATGCGCGAACCGCCAAGGGTCGATACAACATGGAGAACTTCGCCGGCATCATGAAAGGTGGCGAATCCGGTGAAGTCGTCGACAAAGGCGACGGAGGGGCCTCGACTCTGTTCGCACTGCTCGAAGACGGATCGATGCCTAAAGACGCCGACCCCTTGACCAAGGAAGAACTTGCGTTGGTCAAGAAGTGGATCGATACCGGCGCCCGTCTGGACGCAGGCGTCAACAAGAACGACCAATTGATCACCATCATGCCCAAGCCGCAGCAGCCCACCCCACCCGAATCCTACCGAGTGCCGATTGCCGTCACATCGGTGGCCTTCACTCAAGATGGAAAAACTCTGGCAAGTTCCGGATATCACGAAGTGATCCTCTGGGACACCGCGACTGGCAAAACGGTCCGCCGCATCACAAACGTGGCCGAACGCATTTATGACATCGATTTCAGCGCGGATGGAAAACAACTGGCGGTCGCCGCCGGAACACCGGGCCAGATGGGCGAAGTGAAACTGTTCAATGTCGCCGACGGCAAACTTGCGGCCGATCTGGTGACATCTCCCGATTCGATCTTCTCCGTCGCGTACAGCAACGATGGAAAACGTCTGGCCTGTAGCGGAGCCGATCGCAGCATTCGCGTGTTCGACGTGGCCACACGCAAACAGCTGGTGGTGATCGAGGATCATGCGGACTGGGTCATGGACGTGGCCTGGTCACCAGACAACACGCTGCTGGCCTCGGCCAGTCGCGACAAAACATCCAAAGTCTTTAACAGCACCAGCGGCGATTCCCAGGTGACCTTCAACGGCCATGGGCAACCGGTGTTCGGTGTGGGCTTTTCCAAGGATGGCAAGCAGGTCGTCACCGCAGGTTCCGACAAACAGATCCGAGTCTGGAACACGGCCGACGCCAAACAGGCGCGGGCCATCGGTGGATTCGGCAACGAAGTGTTTCGCATTTCCGTCACTGCTGACAACCGTGTGTTCAGTTGCAGCGCAGACAAATCCGCTCGACTGCACAACATCGCCGACGGAAAAGAACTCAAGAAATTTGACGGGCATAGCGACTGGGTTTACACCATCACGTTTCATCCCGAGTCCAAACGCATCGCCACCGGCAGTTACGATGGTGAGATCCGCATCTGGAACTCCGAGGACGCCAAGACCACGGTTTCATTCATCGCGGCACCGGGATACAAGGCTCCCGACGCCGCGGCGGCCGCCAATTGAACAACCGCATAACCCGCCATTCAAAGTCGGCCAGAACCGCTGAACTCAACCGGCCGACTTTGAATCTCGGCACCCGTCGAACATAATCGGGCATGCTTGATTTCGCCGACGACCCGCGATCCGACGCAATCCATTCCGCTGCACGCCGCCGGTTCCTGTTTCATTCCGGCGCCGGCCTGGGCGGGCTGGCTCTGGCCAGCCTGTTGCAGACGGATCGCCTGAGCGGCCAAACGGCGGCGGAACGCGGCCGAGACGCCCCGCTCCGCAGCCAACCCGCACATTTCCCCGCACGAGCCAAACGCGTCATCTATCTGTTCATGCACGGCGGCCCCAGCCACGTCGACCTGTTCGACCCCAAACCGGATCTCGTGAAATTCGCCGGTCAGCCGCTGCCGGCCAGCTTCGGAAAGGTGATGACGCGTCGCAAGGTGGCTCAGAACCCGCTGATGCCCCCCGTCAAACCGCTGCGGCCCCGAGGGGAATCCGGGCTGGAAATCAGTGATCTGATGCCCCACCTGGCTGAAGTCGCCGATGAACTGTGTGTGTTGCGCAGCTGTCATGGTGACAGCGTCAATCATCCCCAGTCCGTATACCAGATGAATACCGGTTCGATCCTGATGGGCAGACCCTGCCTGGGCAGCTGGGTCGCTTACGGCCTGGGAACCGATAACCAGAACATGCCGGCCTTTGTCGTCCTGCCGGATCCCGGTGGCGGGCTCAAAGGCGGACCTCCGGCGTGGGGCAGCGGCTACCTTCCGGCAGTCTACCAAGGCACCACAATCCGTCCCGGTCGGCATCCGATCTTGAATCTTCAACGGCAACCGGAAGTCTCCGCGGAAGATCAGGCCGCAAGTCTGCATCTGCTGCGGCAACTCAACCGCCAGCATCTCAAAAACCGAGCGTTTGACGGCGAACTCGCCGCCCGCGTGAACGCCTATGAGCTGGCTTTCCGCATGCAAACCACCGCCCCAGAAGTCGTAGACCTCAGCCAGGAATCACAGGCGACGCAGGCCCTATACGGTGTCGACCAACCGGAGACGCACGAGTTTGCCGTGCGTTGTCTGCTCGCTCGCAGAATGGTTGAGCGCGGTGTGCGTTTTGTCCAATTGTACTCGGGAGACACCGGAGGCTGGGACGCGCACAAAAATGTGGCCAAAAATCACGGACGCTACTGCCGGCGAACCGATCAGCCCATCGCCGGCCTGCTGCGCGACCTGAAGCAACGCGGCCTGCTCCAAGACACGCTCGTCATTTGGGGAGGTGAATTTGGGCGGATGCCGATGAGCGAACAGGGAACCGGCCGCGATCACAATCCGTGGGGCTACACGCTGTGGTTCGCCGGCGCAGGTGTTCGTCGAGGAACGGCTCACGGCGCCACGGACCCCATTGGACTGCGGGCCGTTGAGAACCGCGTTCATGTCCACGACATCCACGCCACGATCCTGCATTTGCTGGGCCTGGATCACGAGTCGCTGACGTTCTTCCATAATGGAAGAGAAGACCGATTGACCGATGTCGCCGGTCGGGTCGTTCACCAAATCCTGACGTGAACAGGCACCCGTACGAGGCCCCGATATGCGACCGCCGAATGCATCTGACCAACTGACGGCCACCAGACCGCGGCGGCGGGGCATCCGCTTGTTGAGCGGCCTGCTGGCCATCTGCGTCTGCTCGACAAGCTCCGCACAATCGCCCTCGACCACGGCGGAACCCGAACTGGACCCGCATGCCAGGGATCACTGGTCCTTTCGAAGACTGCAACGCCCACGGTTGCCCGATGTCCGCGATCGGAGCTGGCCCCGGAATCCAATCGATCGATTCATCCTGTCGCGGATGGAGTCGGCCGGACTTGTGCCTCTGCCGGCCGCGGATCCGGGAACCCTGATCAGACGTGTGACCTTTGATCTCACGGGCCTGCCACCAACCCCGAAGGAAATCGCGGCCTATGCGACGGATCCTCGTCCTGATGCCTACCGCCGCCTGGTCGACCGGCTGCTGGCCTCGGATGCCTATGGCCAGCGCTGGGCACAGCACTGGCTGGATCTGGCACGTTTTGCCGAAACGGATGGTTTCGAGTTCGACAAAATTCGTCCCAATGCCTGGCGCTACCGGGACTGGGTCATCGGGGCCTTGAATGCGGACATGCCCTTCAATCGCTTCGTACAACTGCAATTGGCTGGTGACGAGATCGCTCCGGATCAACCAGCAGCGCACATTGCCACAGGCTTCCTGTTGTGTGGCCCTGACATGCCTGACATCAATCTGCAGACGGAACGGCGGTACAATGTCCTGAATGAAATGACGTCCACCGTCGGGTCCGTACTGCTGGGGCTGCAGGTCGGCTGTGCTCAGTGCCATGACCACAAGTTTGACCCCATCAGCCATTTGGATTTTTACCGACTCCGCGCGTTTTTCGACAATGCCGACCTGTTTCGGGAACATCCCATCGCCACCAGCGCCCAACGCCTGCAGGTTCGCCAATCCCAACAGAAAACGGCGGCCCGGTGGCAGCAGGCCCAGCAACAGCTTGCCAGTTTGCACAAACGTGTGCGCGACAGACTGACGCTCGACGGCCGCGACGTGTCCAGCATCGCGGATCGTCAATTGACAGCACTGATGACACCTAAAGAACGACAAGACCATACACAGCTCACACAACAATGGAATCGCATCAAACAGCGCAAGCCACTCGAGTTGCCCATGGGCCGGGTCATGCGGCAACGGCCGGATGATGCTGGCCAGAGTTTCAGCTACATCCGCGGCGACTTTCGCCGCAAGGGCCCCGCTGTCCAGGCCGCATTTCTGCGAATCATCAATCCCGACAATCAGACCGTGCAGGCCGTTGACTCAAAGTCGCCCAAGGCCGGACAGCGCAGCCAATTGGCGCGGTGGATCACGCGGCCCGACAACCCCTTGCTGACGCGAGTCATCGTCAACCGGATCTGGCAACATCACTTCAGCCACGGCTTGTCTCCCACCGACAGCGACTTTGGAGTCATGGGAGATGAACCCACACATCCACTGCTTTTGGATTGGCTGGCCAACGAGCTGCCCGATCGAAACTGGAGCCTCAAACAGTTGCACCGCCTGCTGGTCACATCAGCCACCTATCGCCAATGCAGCCGCCCCACCGGTGTCGGCTGGAGTGAGAATCGCATTCTGCAAATCCGTGACCGCTGGAACAAAAACATGGACATCGATCCACAGAACCAGATGCTGTGGCGAATGACGCGCCGCAGGCTGGAAGGCGAAGCCATCCGCGACAGCCTGTTGTTTGTTTCCGGTCAATTGAACCATCGACGTGGAGGTCCGGGTATTCGGCCGCCACTGCCACCCGAACAGGTGGCCACCCTGCTCAAGAACCAATGGCCGGTCACCGCCGACACCCGGGATCATTCACGGCGTAGCATTTACCTGTTTGTCCGCCGGAATCTCAGATTTCCGATTCTGGACGCCTTCGACAAACCTGACACAAATACAAGTTGCGGGCGCAGAAACCGCTCCACCACGGCTCCGCAGGCCTTAATGCTGCTCAACGCCCGCTCGTCACTCGTCGCCGCCCAACAGCTTGCACGGCGGATTGCCGACGCTTCCACACAACCAGCAGACCAGATCACCGCCTGCTACGTGGCCGCCTTGGGCCGTCCACCGAGTCCCGTGGAACAGAGATTGGCTCTGCGGTTTCTCACAGGACCGCGTCCGCAAGACAAGTTGGCAGTTCGCTCCACGGGTGGTGATGAGCAATCTCCAACAAAGCTCGAGCACAGCACCCGTCAGCTGGAAACGCATCGATTGACACAACTGGGTCTGACTTTGTTCAATCTCAACGAATTCATCTATATTGATTAGCAGCGGGAGCGAAATAGTGAATCCGACCACTGGCCGCACTCCAAGCGGCAACCGACTGTCGCGCAGGTTGTTCCTCAACACCCTGGCCGCCGTCTCGGCCTCGTCGTCCGGCTGGTGCGCGGTCCAGAATCCAAATCAGAAGATCGACCGTTACGACAAACTCGAAAGTCGGAACTTCCTGGGGCCGGTTCAGGTCGAAACACGCGTCCACAACACGCAAGTGTTCACCGAGGGTCCGGCCGTCGATCGATCCGGCAACGTGTATTTCACCAATGTTCCCATGGAGCAGATTCTCAAATGGGATCCCCGTCGCAAGAAACTCACCGTTTATCGTGAAAAAAGCCTCAAGGCCAATGGGCTGTTGTTCGATCCTCAAAACCGCTTACTGGCCTGTGAAGGCGGCGCGGGGCGGGTCACCCGTACGAACATGGCCAGCGGCAAACGCGAAGTGTTGGCCGACACATACAATGGATTCTCCTTCGCAGCGCCCAACGACCTGGTTCTCGACAACCGTGGACGGCTGTATTTTACGTCGCGACCCGGTGTTGAAGATCCTACGAAAGGCAACCCGAATGCCGTCTATCGCATCGACCCGGATGGTCGGGTCACACGATTGTTGTGCTGGCCCGACGTGCACATGCCCAACGGAATTGTCATCTCGCCCGATAACAAGACACTGTACTTGATCGAAGCGCATCCCGATGCAAAACACAACCGCAACATTCTGGCGTTCGATCTGCAGGCCGACGGCTCTCTGACCAACCGTCGCGTCCTGATCGACTTCTACCCGGGACGCAGTGGCGACGGAATGTGTATCGACTCCAAAGGCAACCTTTACGTAGCCGCCGGTTTGCACAAACAACGGCAGACCAGCGAGACCCTCGACACACGACCCGGCGTTCATGTCATCGCTCCAGACGGCCGTCTGGTCGCCTACGCGGAAACGCCGGAAGACACGATTACCAACTGCAGCTTCGGCGGTCCGGACGGCAAGACACTGTATGTCACCTGCCAAACATACCTGCTGAGCATCCGCACCACGATTGCTGGATTGCGGCCCACGTTCGCCACATCCTGATTCACAACAAGACTGCACGCAGGTCAACCATGCAACTCCTACCGGCAATCGACATCCGTGGTGGAAAGTGTGTGCGTCTGAGACAAGGCGACTACGCACGTGAAACCGTTTTTGCCGATGATCCCAGCGAGATGGCCCGGCGCTGGGCGGATCAGGGCGCGGCATGGCTGCACCTGGTGGATTTGGACGGTGCCCGTGAAGGTCGACCCGTGAATACCGATGCCATTCGCAGGATCGTGACCGCCGTCGACATCCCCTGCCAGTTGGGAGGCGGACTCCGCGACGCAGACGCGATTCAGCTCATGTTGAACGACGTGGGCGTGACCCGCGTCATCATTGGAACGCAGGCTTTGAAGAATCCGGACTGGTTTCGCGAAATGGTCGCCACCGAGCCCGATCGACTGATCCTGGGAATCGACGCGCGTGATTCCATGGTGGCCACCTCCGGCTGGCTGGACGTGTCCCAGGTGTCGGCCATCGATCTGGCGCGGCAATATGCGGATTTGAAGCTCGCAGCCGTGGTGTACACCAACATCGCCAACGACGGAATGATGCAAGGCATCGACCAACAGACTCTCGACGACTTGATTCAGCTGACCACGCTCGGATTGCCTGTCATTGCTTCTGGTGGAGTCTCGACCATGACCGACATCAGCAACCTGGCTCAAATCCACCAACAGCATCCCGGGCTGGTGGGAGCCATCGTGGGGCGCGCCATATACGAAGGAACCATTGACGTTGCACAAGCTGTGGCCAGTCTCGCCTCCGAACTGACCTAAGCGTTCGTCCCGGTCGTTCAGATGGCCGATGGATCAAGGGGCGGCTCGGAAGCCCGACCGGCAATGCAACGCCCTGCGCCAGGGAACACACCGTCTGGCAGGCCTGTAAATCACGGAATCGCGATTGCAAAACTGGCGAGGCCAATCCATATTGAAAACAAGTTCTCTGCCAGACAACACGTAGACGCATCGCGCGTGGCGAAAGAATGCCAATGCCACCAAATCCAGAATCTGATCCGCCGACCCGAGATGACTCAACGGATGACACAGAGCAAGAATCTGTCCGGGGATTGTGGCAGATTATGCAAAGAGCCGGTGACAACCGGGAAGCACCTGACGACTGCGAAGAGGGTCAAGCGGAATCGATCCCCGAAACCGAAACTCCGCCAACACCCCCCAACAGCCTCTGGAGACTGATGAACCGGGATGCGACCGGTTCCGTGAGTGCCGAACTCGAACACGACGGCGTCACTCCGACCTCGACATCCGAGGAGACTGAGACCAGCTGCCGCGCAACGGAGTCCAGACCGGATCAGGAAGTCAGCGCGGAAGACGCTGCGGGACAATCACCAGAAGACAGCACTCCGCTGCGAGGCCTGTGGAAGACCATCGGAGAATCGCCGTCCGCGTCCACCGACCCCACAGAAGTGCGACCCGTTGCTACCGAGCCGATCAAAACGGCGGCCGATGATCCGCCCCGGGAACGATTCCAAGAAGCGCACACCGCATTCCTGGACGTCAATCCCACCAGCGGAGTGGATGTCGAGTCGTTCGGCTTCGTGACATCCCAAGCCAGCCCGCGTCGAGTCATTCGCGCGGGCTGCAGCCGCAATGCCAAACTCAGTTTGCTGCTGGGAACGGCTGCCTTGCTACTTGCATTGTTGGCCGGCCTGCCCACGATCTGGTCCAAGATCCCCTCACCTCTGCTGGGATGTGCGGCTTTGACCTGGGGCTATGTCGCCTGGCAGGATATCCAGAGATCCCAGGGCCGGCAGACCGGCAAATCGCTCGCCTTATGCGGAATGGTGTGTGGAGTGATCGGAGTGTTTGTGGGGCCATTGGTTGTCGCCCCCTGGACCCAACGGCTGCAACGCAGCCAGGCCAGCCAACAACGGCACACGCATCTTCAGCAAATCGGCAACGGTCTCAACGCCTATTACACAACACACCAGGTGTTTCCCGCCGGTGGAAGTACCCAAGCAACCGACAGCGGTTCTCCACAACCGATGCACGGTTGGATGACCAATCTGTTGCCGCACCTGAATCAACAGGCCGTGCACCAGAGTATCAACCTGGATCTGCCATACAATCACCCCAGCAACCTGGCCCCGTTCCAGCAACAGATCGATATTTTCCTCGTTCCCGGTGGCAACACAAACCGCGTGGGGCAAGGTTACGCTGTCAGCCATTGGTCGGCTCTCGGTGGCAGCGTGCTGGGCCCAATGGGCACGGTTCCCATCGGAGTGATGTCCGCCAACTCCCGCGTGACCCGCGGCGATGTCACCGACGGACTGTCACAGACTCTGGTGGCCGGAGAGATTTCTGACAGGATTCCAGCCTGGGGCAGTGCCACAAACTGGCGACGGATTGGTAAGGGACTCAACCGTGAGTATCATGGATTTGGCAGCGTCACCGGTCAGGGCGCCATGTTTCTCCACGCTGACGGATCGGTACGCCACTACAACAGTCAAACGAGTTCCGACGTCCTGCGGCGATTGAGTACCCGCAACGCCGGCGATTGAGTCACTCGGCAGCCGAGACGCATCGCCTGCTGTCACCGGTCGAACTCGATCCTTAATCCACGGCGTGCGAGGCGGCTACCGCCAGTTCATCACAGCGTTCGTTCTCCGGATGTCCGCTGTGACCCCGCACGATCTGGAATTCAACCTCGTGTCCGGCAAGCAACTCGTCCAATTCCTGCCAGAATTCGACATTCTTCAGTTCCACCCATTTTTTTCCTTCGCGACGGCGCCAGCCCGCCTGTTTCCAACGCGGCATCCATTCCCGCGCCCCCTTGGCGACATAGGTACTGTCGGTGATGACTGTGACCCGTGCTGGACGCTTCAACGCTTGCAAACCCTCGATTACGGCCTGCAATTCCATCTGATTGTTTGTGCTGGCTGATCTCCCACCACTCCCTTCGCGGGTGGCCCCGGTCGCGGGATGCTTCAGAATAAACGCCCAGCC
>Ga0315336_1001579_pt1 | contig 42245 bp, 33 predicted proteins | sample ASW5metaG_FD_204512 | JGI IMG/M metagenome (GOLD analysis project Ga0315336, IMG submission 204512) | Ammonia-oxidizing marine archaeal communities from Monterey Bay, California, United States - ASW #5 | ecosystem: Environmental > Aquatic > Marine > Intertidal zone | place: USA: California... | reverse complement strand
CCGTCAGGTTCGTCTCAGTTGCTAGTCTGAAACGCGCTCTTCGCGGGCACGAAATAGAGCATTCTGCTCTAGGAGAGCGTGGAACCCAATCCCACTGAACGCGGAATCTGTTAGGGAGAATCGACAAGATGGCCGAACGAAGCGCATGGACACAACCACATTACGGTTGGTTCGCACTGGTGGTCGTTTTGTGCGGAATGATTACCGTCCCGCTTACCGAGCGTTCTACGACGGTGGCAGCCGAAAAGCAGCGCCGGGGTCGTCCAAAGCCGATCAAACTACGAGATGTTGACGTGCGCGGGTTTCGCGCCGAACTGCGTAAAAATCGTGGCAAGGTGGTTGTCGTCGACTTCTGGGCCACCTGGTGCGTACCGTGCATCAAAGCGTTTCCTCACACACTCGAACTTGCCAAAAAGTATCCGGCGAAAGATCTCGTCGTCATCTCGATGAGCATGGATGACGCCGACCCGGAAGTGCGCGAGCAGGTTCTCGAATTCCTCACCGAGCAGGGGGCGACGATCACGAACCTGGCGAGCAAGCTTGGCGGTGAAGAAGAAGCGATGGAGGCTTTCGCGATTGACGAAGGAGGCCTACCCCATTTTCAGGTCTACGACCGCAAAGGCAAGCTGATTACGAAATTTGGTGCCCAGAACGAAGAGGGATTCGATTACAAGGACATCGAAGCCGTCGTGAAACAGGCCATTCGTCGCTGACCGACGGGTCACATGTGTGCCTCACATATCTGTTTGATGGGTGGTTGAGGAAGCGCCGATTAGCCGCCGAGCAAGCCGGCCTGTTTCAAAAGCGGGGCCAGGTTGGTGTAACTCTTGCGGGCACTGGCCACAGGATCGTAGCCCGGCTTACCATGAATCTGGCCGCTCACCTCGACCGTCACCGCGCCTGAGTAGGCGTACTTTTTCAGCAGACCGAAATACTTCGAGTAGTCGATGTCTCCCTCGCCAGGGAGCAGGAACTCGAAGTCTCCGGGTTTGCCTCGCCGATCTTTGACGTGAATGAAGACGGCGTCCGCGATCATGGTCGAAAGCGAATGATCCAGCGAGAAGCCGGCGAGTTGAAAGTGGCTGTAGTCGTAATTGAGTTTCAGCCACGGGCTGTCAATCTGGTCGTGGAGCCATTTGGCGTCGTCGGGTGTGTGAAGTGCTCCACCGATATGAGCTTTGATAGCGATGATCGTTCGTGAGGCTTCGCCGACCTTCGCCCACGTGTGCAGCCGATCGGCCATCGCTATGTGCGTTCGTTCCCATTCGTTCGAACGACCGCCGAGAACCGTTTCAATCACCGGTTGCCGGTCCGGCGAAACAGCGTGACCCAGTTCGGCCGCCGCTTTCAGGCGGTCAAGATTCTCGCGATGTTTTGAATCCGCCGCGAGTAGTCGCAGATTCTCCATCAGACAGGGTACCGCCAGGCCCTGATCAGCAAGCTGTTTGCGAATGTCTTGCCGCGCCTGTGCGCTGAGAGTCTGAGGATCACAGGACCAACCGCTCGTCGCGACGAGTTCAACACTGTCGTAGCCGATCATCGCACAGGACTTGAGTGCCTGCGCGACCGTTAGCGACCGCATACCGTAGAGACTGAATCCGAAGTTGACTGTTGATTTTGCTTGGCCGGCTGCCCGTGCGGGCCTGCGACAGGCTGGCGCCACGGCTCCGATCAGGGCGGACCGCGTGAGGAATTGGCGACGTGTGAAGGCGAGGTCCTGTTGGCGGTCGGTCATTTCGATAATTCTCCCACTCCAAGACGGTCCGACGTTGGCAATTTCCAGTGTCGTACTACGACGCTCGGATCGCAGGTTCGTGATGAGCCCGTTCAAAGGACACGTGCCGTAAAGAGTGACAGGAAAGTGGGACTGTTTCAACTTGAAGCTGCCAAGATGGCAGCTTTCATGCCGACCAAATGATGGGAGTGATCTGTAAAGTTCTGGAATGAAACCACTTACGTAAGTCAGCACCTCTTGGCACGGGGGTTGCTAAAAGTGAGCAGGGTCGATGACGACATCCGTCTTTGATGAGCCGTTGCACAAAGGGGTTGGCCCAGTTGGCGTGAGCGGGCTGTTTTTTGGCAACGGTAGGCAGTCTGTTGGTTGTACGACCATTAGAACGAGATAACGAATTGGGGACGGGGCGTCGCCCGTACTTGACGCGTTCACCGCGCGGACAGGATGACTGTTCAGACAATTATCACTCAAGCGGATTTGAGGAGTAGCTGTGGCAAAACTGTTGACCTTTGATGAGGAAGCCCGGGGCAGTCTCTTGGAAGGGGTTTCCAAACTCGTAAAAGCGGTCAGTAGCACTCTTGGACCACGCGGTCGCAACGCCGTTCTGGATAAAGGTTGGGGTGCTCCGAAGGTGACCAAAGATGGCGTGACGGTTGCCGAAGACATCGAACTGGAAGACCCGTTTGAGAATATGGGCGTTCAGTTGGTCAAGGAGGCCGCTTCGAAAACGAGCGACGTTGCCGGCGACGGAACAACGACGGCAACAGTGCTCGCTGAAGCGATATTCCGCGAGGGATTGCGGTACATTGCCGCAGGCGCCGATCCCATGTCGTTGAGCCGAGGTGCCCAAAAGGCGGTCGGCACAGTCGTGGAAGAGTTGAAGAAGCTTGCCAAGCCTGTCGATGCCAGCGACCGCAAAGCCGTTGAAACGGTAGCGACGATTGCCGGCAACAATGACAAGGAAGTCGGGAAGATCCTGGCCGATGCCCTGTTGAAGGTGGGCAAGGATGGTGTGATCACCGTCGAAGAGGGTCGCCAAATCAGTACGGACGTTGAACTGGTCGAGGGAATGCAATTCGAACGCGGTTACCTCTCGCCACATTTCGTGACCGACGAAGACTCTCAGGAATGCGTTCTCGAAAACTGCCGTGTTCTGATCTTCGAAGAGAAGATCAGCAGTGCGAAATCGCTGGTGCCGTTGTTGGAAGCGGTTTCGAAGGCGGGCGTCTCGCTATTGGTGATCGCCGAGGATGTCGAAGGTGAAGCGCTCGCAACGTTGGTTGTCAACAAGTTGCGCGGCATCATCAAAGTGGCGGCCGTCAAAGCGCCGGGATACGGAGACCGTCGCAAGGCAATGTTGGAAGACATCGCCGTGCTCACCGGCGGACGGGCGATTTTCAAAGACCTGGGAATCAAACTTGAAAACGTCGAGTTGAAGGATTTGGGTGTCGCCAAAAAACTTCACATCGACGCTGAGAATACAACTGTTGTGCGGGGCGCTGGTGCCAAGACCGCGATCGAGGGTCGGGCTGAACAGATTCGGCATGAGATCGGTGAAACGGAGAGCGAGTACGATCGCGAAAAGTTGCAGGAGCGACTGGCGAAGTTGGCTGGGGGCGTTGCCCAAATCAATGTCGGAGCGGCCACCGAGACGGAGATGAAGGAGCGTAAGGACCTCATCGACGACGCCCTGTCGGCAACGCGTGCGGCGATCGAAGAAGGTGTCGTGCCCGGTGGCGGTGTGGCCCTGCTTCGCTGTGTTGGGGCGATCGCAAAGCTGAAGCTCGAAGGCGATGAAGGCCTCGGAGGCAACCTTGTCGAGCGCGTGCTCGAGATGCCCCTACGCGTCATCGCGGAGAACGCGGGGCTCGATGGAGCCGTCGTTGCGAATAAGGTCAAGAAACTGAAGAACAAGTCCCATGGCTATGATGCCCTCAACGAAGCGTATGGCGACATGTTCGACTTCGGCGTCGTCGATCCGACGAAGGTCGTTCGGTGTGCATTGCAGAACGCCACGAGCGTTGCTTCGCTGTTGATCACGACCGATTCGATTGTGGTCGAAGAGCCAAAGGAAGAGGAAGACGGCCACGACGATCACCACCACGACATGGGCGGCGGAATGCCGGGCATGGGTGGTGGAATGCCTGGAATGGGCGGTGGCATGCCTGGAATGGGCGGTGGCATGCCCGGCATGGGAGGCATGGGTGGAATGCCCGGCATGATGTAGGCGTCGGCCATTCTTGAATGTGATCTTTTTTGGACGGAGAAGCTGAGCAGTCGTTGGTCCAAGAGAAATCATCCCAAAAATATTATCATTGTGGCCGTTAGAGGCCCTTAATGTTACGGAGAGTGGAGTCAATCGATATGCAACTGAAGCCTCTTGATGATCGTGTTGTTGTTCGGCCGTTGGACGCGGAAGAAACCACCGCAGGTGGGATCGTGCTTCCCGATTCGGCTCAAGAAAAGCCTCAACGGGGCAAAGTGTTGGCCATCGGCCCGGGCCGGCTGCTCGATAGCGGTGAGCGATCGGCGGTCGCGCTGACGGTGGGCGACGAGGTGTTGTACGGCAAGTACGGCGGAACCGAAATCGAAGTGGAAAGCGCCGAAGTCAAGATTCTTCGCGAGAGCGACATTCTGGCGAAGATCGTCTGAAGGTTGGCTTCACGCAAATCGGGATAAACGCATGCGCGCACCGGAAAACGGTGTGGCAAAACCAGAAATCATCAGCACACGTGAAATGGGGAGTTCTCAGGCGTGGCAAAGCAATTACTGTTCGAAGACCGGGCTCAGATCAAGCTTCAGCGTGGCATCAAGACGCTGGCAGACGCCGTCGCGGTGACGATGGGGCCGACCGGTCGAAATGTGATCATCGACAAGAGTTTTGGCAACCCGGTTGTCACCAAGGACGGAGTGACCGTCAGCAAAGAGGTCGAGTTGGACGACCCGTTCGAACACATGGGCGCCAAACTTGTCAACGAGGTGGCCACCAAAACCAGCGACATCGCCGGTGACGGAACGACGACCGCCACGGTGTTGGCGCGTGCGATCTACAATGAAGGCCTCAGAAGCATTAGCCTCGGTTCGAATCCCATGATTGTGCGGCGGGGTATCGAAAAGGCCGTCGGAGCGGCGATCGCCCATCTGGAGAAGGCGTCCAAACCTGTCAGCAGTAAGGAGGAGATCGCACAGGTTGGTGCCATCTCGGCCAACAACGACACGGTCGTCGGCGAGTTGATTGCCGAAGCGATGGAGAAGGTCGGCCGTGACGGTGTGATCACCGTGGAAGAAGGCAAGGGAAGCGAAACGACGCTCGATCTCGCCGACGGCATGCAATTCGACAAGGGTTACGTTTCACCCTACTTTGTTACAAATCCCGAGAACATGACCGCCGTTCTTGAGGACTGCTACATCCTGATTCACGAAAAGAAGATTTCGAATCTTCGAGAGTTCGTGCCGCTGTTGGAGAAGGTCGCGCAGACGGCTAAGCCGTTGTTGGTCATCGCCGAGGACGTCGACGGTGAGCCGTTGACCGCTCTGGTGGTGAACCGGTTGCGTGGCGTTCTCAATATTTGTGCCGTCAAGGCGCCCGGTTTTGGTGACCGCCGCAAGGCCATGCTCGGTGACATTGCCGTGCTGACCGGCGGAACACTCATTTCGGAAGACTTGGGAATCAAACTCGAGAGCGTCGAGGTTAGCCATCTTGGCCGCGCGAAGAAGGTCGAGATCACCAAGGATTCATGCACGCTCATCGACGGCGGTGGCGACACCAAAGACGTTCAAAAACGCGTGCTACAAATTCGTACGCAGATTGAGAACACCGAAAGCGAGTACGATCGCGAAAAATTCCAGGAACGCCTGGCGAAGATGACCGGTGGTGTCGCGATTATCTCGGTGGGTGCAGCGACCGAAGCGGAAATGAAACAGACCAAAGCCCGCATGGAAGACGCGCTGCACGCGACCCGGGCCGCCGTCGAAGAGGGCATTTTGCCCGGCGGTGGCGTCGCCTTACTGCGCTGCATCGAAGTTGTCGACGCGGTTAAGGGCAAAGGTGATGAGCGGATCGGTATCGACATCGTCAGTCGCGCATTGCAGGCACCCATCCGCCGCATTGCCGAGAATTGCGGAGTCGATGGTTCGGTGATCGCCGACGAGGTGCTTGGAATGTCGAGCGCCACGGGGTTTGACGCGAACAATGGTGAATACGTCGATATGTTCAAGCAGGGCATTATTGACCCGGCCAAGGTTGTTAAGGTCGCTCTACAGAATGCGGCTTCGATCGCGGGGCTGATGTTGACGACGCAAGTGCTGGTCACACGAACCGATGACCTCGAAGGGGGCGCCAAGGCGAGTGTCGAGGGAAGCATTCGCTGAGTCGGTCTGGCTTATTTGAACATGACAGACCGAAGTCGTTAATCGATTCCAAGCGAGCCACCCTCGGGTGGCTTGTTTTGTGTCGCCCCAAGGCAGGTGGAAACGGGTGCTGCCCAACTTGAGCTTCAACCGTCATGATCATCTCGTTACCATTCCCCTCGTCCGACACTGATTGTTGGCCCGGCGTGAAACGAGCGGCGAGCCAGCTTCCCAACCCCCCAAGCGAACATGGTATCAATGTCCTCGAAACGTGATTACTATGAGGTGCTCGGTGTATCTCAAGATGCTGCGTCCGAGGAAATCAAGAAGGCCTACAAGAAGCTCGCGCTGGCCAACCATCCTGATCGCAACCCGGGTGACGATGACGCCGTCCAGCGTTTCAAGGAAGCCTCGGAATCGTACGAGGTGCTCAGCGATCCGGACAAACGCGCCCGTTACGATCGATTCGGCCATGCCGGCGTTTCGGGCAACGGCGCACGGGGGGCCGGGTTCTCCGACGTCAGTGACATCTTCGAGGCCTTTGGAGACCTGTTTGAAGGCTTCGGCGGCTTCGGAGGCCAGGGGCGTGGGCGCTCTCAGGCGCGACGAGGCAGCAGCCTGAAAACGTCGACTACGATCGACTTGCTCGAAGCGGCTTCGGGTTGCTCGCGCGAATTACAGATCAAGCGACATGAGCCTTGCCAAACGTGCGACGGTTCGGGTGCCGAGCCGGGAACCGAACCGATTGCGTGCGATTACTGTCGTGGAAACGGCAAGGTCGTGCAGTCGCAGGGTTTCTTCCAGGTACAAACAACATGTCCGGCCTGCCGCGGTGCCGGGCGGATCATTCGTGAGAAGTGCGGTGATTGCCGGGGCGGGGGACTCACCACAGAGAGCGTTCGCCTCGACGTGACCATTCCCGCGGGCATCGACAACGATATGCAGCTTTGCCTGCGCGGCGAGGGAGAGCCCGGCTCGAATGGTGGACCCCGCGGCGACTTGTACGTCAACGTGCGGGTCAAGGAACACCCGCTGTTTCAGCGGGAAGGGGATGATCTGACGTGTCGGGTGCCGATCACCTACTCACAGGCGACCTTAGGGGCTGAACTGGAAATTCCCGTGATCGAGGGACGGCACGAACTGACCATTCCCGCCGGCACCCAGCCGAACGATCATTTTCGATTGTCTGGATTGGGAATGCCTCACGTCCACGGTGGACGCCGGGGCGATCTGTACGTGGAAGTCCAGGTGGAAGTGCCCAAGAAACTGAACGAACGTCAGGAAGAACTGATGCGCGAATTGGCAGAGATCGAGCACGCGAATGTGAGCCCGCATCGAAAGTCGTTTTTCGAAAAACTCAAGGACTACTTCGCGCCCGAACAAGATGCGATAGACTCCGACACGTGACGTTTCGAAAAATGTGTGTACCAGCCAGTAGTTTGTCGCTAGTTACGATTTGAGCGGACCGGTACTGCTTCGAACATGAACGTCGCTGGGTCAGGCTCGGACATTGACCACAATCCCCAAGAATTAGAGCCCCGTACAGGGCACCAGACATTTTTCACTCCCACGAATAGTCACTACCGTCCAGAACGATCATGAGCATGCCGGACAAAAACCCACAAGAAGATCTTGCATCCAGCGACGATTGCACAGCATCCGAACCGTCCGCCGCAGTCGTCGGTGACACCGATTCCGTTACGGCGCAACCAGTCGATTCGGAATCAGATGCCGTGCCGCGGAGTTCGTTGGACGAACAACTGGCGGCCGCCAGTGCCGAGCGAGATGAGAATCATGAGCGATGGCTGCGCGCGCAGGCAGAACTCGAAAACTACCGCAAGCGGGTTCAGAAGGAATCTGAGGAACAACGCTTGTATCGGGCTCTTCCCGTCATTCGCGATCTGCTTGGACCGCTCGACAATCTGCGCCGCGCCATCGCCGCCGCGCAGACGTCCCGAAACGTTGATGATGTCTTGCAGGGTGTCGAAATGGTCGTTCGGCAGTTGGAAGAGGCGCTCAAATCGCATTCTGCCGTACCGATTGAAGCCGTCGGCCAACCGTTCGATCCGAATCTGCACGAAGCTGTCCAACAAATTCCATCGAACGATCAGCCGGCAATGACGGTCATGGAAGAGGTCGAGTGCGGGTACAAACTTCATGAGCGCGTGGTGCGACCGAGTAAAGTTATTGTGTCCAGCGGTCCACCGCCCGAACAGGCGTAATCGGCCGGGACATGTAACCTGACAATCCGTTAAGTCAACTGGACGTCTCAGATGCCAACATACGATTACACATGCAAAGGCTGTGGCCATCGGTGGGAACAATTCCAATCGATCACGGCGAAGCCGTCTCGCAAATGCCCCGACTGTGGCAAGTTGAAGGCCAAACGAGAAATCGGTCCGGGTGCGGGAGTCATTTTCAAAGGGTCGGGTTTCTACCAGACCGACTACCGTAGCAGCGCCTACAAGAAGGCGGCCGAAGCCGACAAGAAATCTCAGTTGAAAAGCGACAAGCCGGCCAAGTCGGACTCAAAGTCGGACTCCAAATCGAGTTCTTCGGGGAGCACGACCTCGACCGATTGACAAACAGCGCTCGTCACATCTTACGTTGTTCACTTCTCAGAATGGCCGAACGTACTCGGCATTTCGTGGGCTCATGCGACAGACGGGTCGCCGGCGCTCGGTTGCAATTTCGGCGCAGTCGTGCGTAGGATCGACGCCCGAGAGCGTGCCAAAAGGCCGCTGACAAATTGCCGGCGTAGCGTCAGCACGTGACCGAGCAGGGGGCCATAACATGATCCGACCGCAAACTTGTCCGATCTGCAACACGGAACTGGCAATCGCCCCGGCTCAATCCGCGCACTTTCCGTTTTGTAGCCAGCGATGTAAGCAGATCGACATGCACCGCTGGTGCGAAGGCAAATATGCGATCCTGGAGCCGCTCGATCTGCACGCAATCGAGCCTGATGACGGTGATCACGAAGGCTAGATCCCCTTCCGGATAGCTATGGCGGCTATCGGACGATTTTTGGTCTTTGAATATCGTCTCTACACTGCCAGAACCCGCTACACTTATGTCGAATGCGCTCTAGAGCGCGGCTCGCGAAACGGTAGCGACTCAAGAATTCGCATTTCAGCGTCAATCACGTCCAAGCCGTTACCACAAAACGAGACATGGTCTAGCCATGTCTGCACTCTCGCCTGACACTCAGACGGAGCGGCTGTGGCCTGCGGACACGTTCCGTTCGCGACCGACCGGAGCGTAGCGATCGACATTCACGGACATGCTGCCCGTGCGATTCGACTGGCAGCGGCGAGACATCTGTCGCATCACGCACCGCGTGCAAGAGATGGCGGAAGGAAGGACGTTACTGGGCGTCCACCGAGATCCCCGAGCCTTCTTCGTGCTCCTTCTTGATCGCTTCGTAGACTTCCTGGCGATGGACGGTGATTTCCTTCGGAGCGTCGATTCCTAGGCGAACCTTGTCGCCTCGAATCTCGATCACCATGATGGTGATCTTGTCTCCGATGATGATCTTCTCGTCCTTTTTTCGGCTCAATACTAGCATTGCGAATCCCTGCAGCGCGGGGTTAGTACGGATTTTCCTGTTCACGACTTCCCCTAAGTGTAAAAGACAATTCGCGAAGTGTCGCCGAAATCCGATGCATTTTGATCGGCGATCACCGATACGCGTTCGCGCTGTAGCAGTCGTGACGGTCATTCCACCTTCCTGGCCACGAGTTGCTGCCATCGAGCGCCGTGTTGAGGCCAAAACACGCGTTCGTAGGGAATCGACGATGTACGCCCGTCACTGAAAATCGGCCCGCGGGCGACTGTCACGTATCGCTCCCATGGTCGTGACGAGGCGATCTCGTTGGACGACAAATGGCACTGTATGCACGTAGAGGCGAGAGTTGAGTGCGAGATCCCGTTCGGGATAACTGCGGCGGCGATCGGACGATTTTTGGTCTTTGAACATCGTCTCTACGCCGTCAGAACCCGCTAAACTTATGCCGAATGCGCTTTGGAGCCCGTCCCCAAACCCGGCTGTGGTGGTCCTTCGACTCTACAGATTGAGGGTCAACGTCGTCTATCAGAGGGTTTTGGGACGACTTCTCGAGTCAATCCACAAGTGTCAGCCGTAGGCGGCGGGGCGGAGGAGAATCATAGTTCTTCAGTGCGCACGACGCTCACAACGTCGCCGGTTCTTAATTGCCGCGGCTCGGTGGTGCGTGCGAGCCGCGTGTTCACGCACAGTCGGTAGAAATGGTCGAACCGCGACCGTTCCGCCCAGTCTGGCAGAGATTCCGTTCGCTTACTCATGAAGGTTTGCGCGAAGTGCTCGTCTTGCTCTCCCGTTTCTGGGCAGCGGGTTGGTACGACGCAGCGAGAACACGGACTGACGCCATGGAACGGGACATCTCCTATTCGGAATCGGACGACGTGGTCTGATGTGGAAAACAGACGATCTTCCCAGAAGGCCTCGACGCCATCAATTTCAAGATTGGCGCGGAATCGCCGCCGGACGTCTTCGACGGAAAGCGTCGTGAACCAGGACGCGACAACTTCCAATGTTGCCGTACTCACCAGCGTCGGTCCTGGCGAATCGAGATCGTCGGGAAAGCCCGTTTCGCTGTTTTCCCGTATATTCACTTGCTGTTCAAAAAAACGACTTAACCAATCCTCAATGCCGGCGCGGTCGCGGTCGACGTCGTAGCGTCGCAGGTCATCGCATTCGCCCTGCCCGACGGTGGCGATCTTCGATCTGGTATCGTAAGTGAGCCGCAGCCGATGGATTCGCGGATTCCGCTTTCCATTGATAGGGCGACCAGCGGAATCGAATACGGCGAACTGTCGGTCATGTTCGAGCGCCCCACTTGGTAGCAGTTGGGCGTGGTCAACGTCGAGTCGTCCGAATGACTTAAACGGAAAGACATGAATATGTGCCAGCCGGATCATGGTCCCTACAGATGATGAGTCGAATTTCAGAATGCAGCCGGGAGCGGGGGAACGAACAGTGACCTCGAATTCGAGCGAAGTTGCCCCATCCGTTTCTGTCAAGGACATTCACGAACCGGATCATGGTTGCTCGGCCGGCGGATCGTCGCGAAGAGCCAGGATTTGCTCGATGATTTCGCGAGTCTTGTCTTCATCGATGAATCGGCCGACGAGACGCTTCGCGTCGTTGCAGAGCTTTTCGATTTTGCGCGCAGCGAGATTCGCGCGGGCGGCCTTGGCTTCACGTACCCATTCGACGCGGATTGCCGCCAGTTGCTGTTCAAACTCTTCTTTTCCCGGCAATGTTGCCAACTCGTCGAGCCGTTCGTCGGTCTGTTCTCGCTGTCCCTGGGCGGCGTGGCGTTGCGCGCGACTGAGCAGCGTGGTGCGCCGGGCGACGGTGTCGATCAACCGGCTCTTGACCAGCGCCACTTCGCCCTCCACGGCCAGTCGAAAGGTATCGTCTTGGAGAGTGAGCGCATCGAGGCGATGCATTCCCGGGGCGAAGGGCACACGTGCCAGCAGCGCGCTGCCGCTGTGTACGTAGAGCCAAACGATGGGATGCTGCGAATTACGATCCAGCCGGATTTTTCCCCGCCGGTCGGTGTACACGTGGCGAGACTCCTCGGATGACTCATCCTTCGCAAACGTCTTGGTGACGACGCGAATATGGTGGGCTGCCAAAGGCCGGGTGGGGTTGTTGCGAGGCAGAAGCTGAACTTCGGTCGATTCATACCGTGGTTTTAGGCAGAGACCCATCGTCTGCACGCGGCGTCGACGTCGGCTGCCGAGCGGTGATCGCAGCCCCGAAATAGCGCGGCAGCGAACGCGCCCCCGGTTCACGCTGGTGACGAGGAGATACGTCCAGGGAACCGAGTGAATCTTCTGGACGACCTGTTCTCGATCAAGATAGCGAAAAAATGGCGCGATCAGGTCCCCTTCGCGAACCTGGACTAAGTCGGGATCCACGGCCGGAAAATCACCCGCCCGCAGAATCAGCCCGATCTCGCTTTCGCCGATGCGGTCGATGTTTAGCACTGGGTGGAACAGACGTTGTACGAGAGTGAAAGCGGCAACGGCGAGTCGACGACGATGGTAGGTATCGACGTGGCCTGTTTCGTCGAGTTGTTGCGTGGATGCATCCCATTCACGCGCTTGCAACTGGTATTGTGCTCCTGAATGCGTCAGAAGCAATAGAAACACTTTGTCGTAGTCGCTGTCCCCGTAACGTTCCAAGAGGTCTTCTGATGAAAGGCGGTCGATGCCCGCCGAACTGGCCGGCAGCAACCAGCGATTCTCTTCGATGTCCAACGACCACATCTGCCCGACCGTTCGCTCGGCGACGTCGGCAAACCCCTTGAGAATGTTCGCTCGAAGTGACACCGTCATACCCGGATGTGGTTGGAATACAGCCGAGACCAGAACGCGATAAGGCCGCAAATTGTCGGGGAGCGGCTCCTCGGTTTCGTCCGCCGGCGGTTGGTTCGATTTGGACTCAGTTCCAGCGGTCTCAACCTCAGTTGCGCTCTGAGTAGAGGGCGCCTCCTGAGCGGCGGGTGCTTGACAATAGGCCGATTCGTAGGAAAACGTCAGCACGGCGATTATACTCAGCAGCGGCACAAGCCGTCGCGATCGAGACGAAATCGGTGACGGTTGGCGGAGTTCCCAAGTCCAAAAAATGATGTTCATGGTGCCTCCGTCGAATACCACGAGTTGATCGTCCAGCGTTCTACGTCGTCGTATGTGCGAAAGGGTTCGGTGCGAAAGTCTTCGACGTTGCGGCGAATGACCAGGTAGTCGTCCACCTCCCATAGTGGGATGAAATGGACCTCTGCCCAGAGATGCCGATGCAAGCGGCGCAATACGTCAATCGCGGCGCTCCAGTCGCCGCTGGCATCAAGTTCGATCAGTTCCTGACGCAACAAGTCCGGCAAGTGTTTTAGGGCTTCGACGCGCGCCGTCGGTTCGGCCGTGAGGAACGGCCACAGTTCAACAACCGGCTCGGCCATACGGATTGTCCGGTAGTACAAGTCCCAATGTTGCTGGGACTGGCCGTCGCCCGCAGTGCCTTCAATCTCCAACTCGACTTCGAGTCCAACGATGGCCCATTGTCTGACCAATTCTCCGGCAGCTGCCTGAGCGACAGGGTCCGCAGCGCAGAGCAGCTTCAGTTTGGGAATGGAACCGCCCAACTGTTTCTGTGCGGCAAGCGATAGCCACCGAGACAGGTAAAGGCGTTGTTGACGCGGCCGTACGAGCGTATTGTAGGCGTACGATTCCTTCGAAAACGGCGCGGTCACGAGTCGCCCCCGCGCGCCTTCAGGATCCTTGAGAACGGTCTGCGTGAGCACGGACCGACGATCCAACGCATACGCCAACGATCGCCGCAACTCGCGATTCGAAAGTGGTTCTGAATGGGGATTGATTTGCAGCACGTGCGTCACGGGCATCGCATACTGCTGTACGAAGAACTGGTCGCTCTTCATTAGAAGTGGTACGTCCCAACTCTGCACACGCGGTAACAGCGACACCTCCCCCCGCATCAAACCCTGCATCGCCTTCCTGTACGAGGCGTACATCACCTCGACGATTTCCGTAACATGAAACTCCGGTGAATCATCGGGTTCGGGGAACGCACGCCGGTAAACGTTTCGGATTTCGTCTCGATGATGAAGGCGAAATCGCGGAACCATACTTGTCCCAACCGAAGTTGTGTCAGATGAATTGACATCGGACGGGCTGAGATTAAAGAGAGCCTCGAGCTGAAGTGGCACACGTTCGAATTCGATCTCAAACTCGAATGGTGATCGCGATTTGACCGATGAAATGTAGCTCGCAAATCGCTCGTCGTAGCCGGGCGATGACGGGTCGAGCCGGGTCGCGAGTGTCGCGATGATCGAACCAGACGTGACAACTGGCTGTGATTCCCAGTACGCACGTACCTGACGAAGCGAGAAGACCGCGCGTCGCCCCAAGTCGGTTGGCTCCCATCGTTCGAAGAACCCACTGTGGTAGCGAGTTTTTTCTTGGGAACTCGTGACTTCAAATAACCGCGGTTTGGTGAGGTGCCGATGGCGAACATCGGCCACGGTTGGCGAGCCGGGACGCGGCGATTCACTGGGAAACTGGAGAACTCCGACGCGCAATTGTTGAAATCGTCGGGACGCCTGTTGGTGAGCCGCCCGCAGCCCGGGAGTGTTTGGCCAGATTCTCGACGCCTGCTCGATGGTCTCATATGCCTTGTCATGCTCGCCGGCAGCAGTTGCCTTCCGCGCCGTATCAACAAGCGCCTCAGCTCGTGCCAGCAACTCGGCCCTCCAACGCTTGACGACGTCATGATTCGGCGTGCGAGTTGCGAGGCGGTCCAGGAAATGACGGGCGCGGCGAAATTTCGTCGCTGCGGTTGCATCAGCGATAAGCCCATCGATCACTTCACCCAACCGGTTTATCAACCCCGAAAAGTTTGGGTTGTGCGCATGGAGATCTTCAAGATAGACGAGCGCTGATTCTGGTTGATTCTTCTTGATGAGGCTGCCCGCTTGTGCGAAGAGGAAATAGTCTTGAACGTCTGCCGTGCCAGGCCAGTCGGGCGTCTTTCGCATCAACAGGGCAAACAACTCGTAGGCAATCTGTATCTTTCCTGCATCGATGAGCATACGAACGCGATCCATCACCAGGTTTTCGTGGTACTTGATGTGGTCGATCTTATTCATGTGCAGTTCGTATTCGTTCACATCCTGCCCGCCCGCGAAAATGACGTTGACTTTTGACATCTGCTCGTGCCGCTTGCGGTATTCATCGCTCGATTCGTCAGCTCCCCTGCGGTCGCCATCAAGAGCTTCCTGCATTTTCTCAAGTGTGTTCGGGCGCGGACGAACGGGTTGCACGATGATCACCCGCATTTCCTTCTTGAGAACAATCCAGTCAATCTGGGGACCGTTTAACAGTTCTTCGACGCTGGGAGTCTCCAGGTCTTCAAGCTTGGGCAACGAGGAAGAGGGATCTGAGTTGTCGGGGACGGAGACGTTTTCGTTTGGCGACTCGGCGGGCTCGTCTTGCTCGGCGGCATCTTGGCGCTCGCCCGGTTCCTTTGCCGGTTGGGCCGCACTGCGCGGTGGGATAGCCAACGTGCACAGCAGCACAGGCAATACGACGAGTATTCGTCTGAAAATCATGGTTCGACCGTCGCTTTGGGGAATTCGATGCGGTGGACGCTACCGTCGATGGAGGGAACAACAATGTGGCTGCCGACTTGGGCGGGGCCCAACGAGATCGGCTGCGCGATGTCGACCCGGCTGCGAATGGCACCGGTGTGGGAATCAACGGCGAGTACATTGCCGTCCCTAAGTGCGACAATGAGCGCGTCCTCTGCTTGTAGCGGCGCTCCTGCCAGTCCAGCGCCCTCCAAAGCAAGCGACCAGCGAGTCGTCAAGTCTGCTCGAACGTCGATGCAGTGCAGTTCGTTGCCGGCGGTCTCGAGATAGAGGTCTTCGCCAATCAGCCAGAGGTCGTTGGATGGTTCGCTTGGCAGTTGAGCTTCCGCAACCGGCGCGAAATCAGATGCATCCAGCACTTGCAGCCTTCCACCGGAGTCAGCGACGACGATTCGCCCGTCGACAACGCGAGCTTTGACGTCGATTGGGTCGTCGAACGTGAGTTCTTGTACCTTTTTCAGATTGGCAACCGGGGCGGCTTGTCGTTGGAACCGAGCTAGCGTTCCACCGGTATCGATCCCGATAAGCTGCGTCTCGTCCAGGGCAAGCAACTGTTGCCAGCGTGGGGTGGCATCTTTCGCGACCGGTGAAACATAGTCCTCGACCTGGACGCCGTCAGACGGGATCAGTTTCAGCCTTCCCGGCAGTGGCAAGACGAGGCCAGACTGGATTTCGACGGGATTGGCCTCCAGCGGCGCGGAAAGCGGAATCGACTGTTCGATCGAACCCGACGAACTCGTAAGCCACAAGGTGGAGCGTTCTCCACGAGCCGATACAGCGGTCCGCCCGTTGCTTAACGGGTAGGCGGCGAGAGGTTCGTCGAGTGAATCGTCGACGTTCAGTGTTTCATGAATGTCGTTCTGGAACCCTCCTCGTTCGATGTCTCTCGCGGTAACGCGGGCAATCTTACCTAGCGCCCCGACGACAATCAGGGAATCGTCGGCGGAGGTCCACCACGTCAGAATGGTGGGACCCAACACGGTGCGCCAATGGCTCGTCATTGAGTCGCGATCGACGTGTGTGAACAAGACCGCGTCGGTGTGCGCAAGTTGTCGGCCGAGATAGACAGACGAGCCCAGCGACTGGATCGGCTGCGTGGCGCGGCCAACCGCAATCGTACGCGAGTCGAGTTGAATGTTGTTCGCGGTAAGTTCGAGCTTGCGAAACGCGCTGCCGGCCATCCACAACTGGTCGCCGGGACCAACAAGGAAAAAGATTGGGCCGTCATGCGGGTTCTGTCCCATATAGCGGGGACCTTCAATCAACGTCTCTTGGTTCACGTCGTCAGAGACGGTAAATGCAGCGATTCGATCGCCGTCAGACGTGACAAACAGCTGCTTTCCGCGTAGCGTCGGCGCATCGCGGACAATCCCGTCGACGCGCGCCGTTGCGATTTGCGTCAAGCCGCTCGCGAGATCGCGCGTGTCAAAAACACGCAACTGCGATGCGCCAACCTGTTCGTTTTCAGCCAGGAGGAGCAGCGAACCCATTGTCAGAAGTGGTGCCTGGATTGAACCGGGCTGGTGGCCAAGAAAGGTGGCGGAACTGCATTCCATCGACCTGAGTGAGACGGCATACAAAACCGCTTCATCGCCCACCAATATGACGTGGGCTCGTTCGGCATCGAGTACGGGGGGGGCGTGTATCGCCTGTGAAAACTCGAGCTTTGCAGAGATGCGGCCGCTGTTGGCATCGATTTTGTAGAGATGATGGGCTCTCGTCGGCAGGTAAATCTGACCTTGTTCTATCAGAGGCGGGCCGGAAGCCCCCTCGTTGAGCGGTTGTCGCCAGACGAGAGTTCCGTCGCGGCTATCGACCAGAACGAGCTCCAAGTCGCTTGTATCAAACAACAACAACCCCGGCACGTTTCCCGCCACCGGTATCGGGAAGAAGGGAGTGTCGAGCCCGATGACGCGCCTCCACACCGGTTCGCCTGTCACCGTGTCGACGCCATAGCAACAATCCTTGGCAATAGCGGTGACGGTTCTTCCTTCGGATGCTGCGTCGGCGCGGGCGCGGGTGTGGTGCGTGAAGGATACCGGCAACGGCAAACTGGTGGTTCGTTCATCGGTCAGGGCTTCGCGCTGGAGATCCTCCCGGGCCACCAACCTTTTTTCTGTATCGAGAATTTGCTCGAGCAGTTCGACGATCTGTCCCTCATGTTCGAGATCGGCGTATCGGTTCAACAGCTGGCGACGGCTTTCGAGCGCGGCCATCGGGTCTTTCGCGTCGATCGCCTGCTGGACGGCGGCAATGGTCGCGTCGATCGCCTCTTGCTTGACAATGGCCGCTTCGGCGTCTTCGAACGCATTCTCCATCTGCTCGATGACTTGATCGAGCGGCTGATCTTTCGGCGTATGCAACTTGACGACCCCCGCCGCTTCTCGGGCGATGTCGAGCAGACTGCGATTCGCAGATGATTGGGCCGCGTCAGCGGCTCCTAGCGCAATCGTTTTGCCAAAATCAACGATTTCCGAGTACATCGCCACAAAGTCGGGGCGGTCTCGGTGGTTTGTGATGAAGTCGTTCACTGCGCCAAGACCTCGTTTCCACGAGGGAGACGATCCGATCTCCTTGAGAATACGACATCGATCGCGATTGAGGGCCGCGTCATCGGCTTGGCTATTGTTCGGGTACTTTTCGAGGAATTCGCTGAAGAGTTGAATTGCCGGCCCGTACCGGCTTTCGTCCATCTTATCGGTTGCCGCCGTGAAAAGCTGGCCGGATAACTCGCGCGAGGTCATTAGGTAAAAGGTTGCCGCGGCAAGCACAAGCGCGAGCGCCCCCAGGGAAAGGCCCCAGACGACGGGCGAGCGAATGGACTCTCGTTCGCCCGGACGAAGTTGTTGAACGCCCATTTTGGCCTTCATTTTGTCGATTCGCGATTCTGGAGAACCAGCGGTCGACTTCGAATCGTCCGGAGAAGGCACCAACTTCTGCTCTTTTCCGGACTTCGACTTCGACGGCGATTCACCCGTCGCTGCCGTGCCTGCTGAAACGGCTTCAACCGGTGTTTCGAATTCGTCGGAATCGCTCTCGTCGATGAATTCAAGATCCGCCTCTTCCTTCTCCTTGCGCTGGCGCGGTGGCCGCTTTCCACCGCTTGGTGCGCGGGGCGGAGACACCTTGGGGGCGGCCGCAGGTTTTTCTCGCCGGGCCGGCTCTTGCTTTTTCGTTGCCGTCGGCTGTGGCGCTGGAGCGGGCTGTTCGACTGTCGGGATCGACTCGTCGCTGATTGGAGAAAGACCGACGACGGAGTCATCCGATACCTGCCCGGCGTCGAACTGGATATCAACGGTTCCGATGCGCAGCACGTCGCCGTCGTTCAACGGCGAATGCCGGACTGCCGTTCCGTTGACGTCAACGCCGCGTTTGTCGGCGGCCACGACTTCATAAGTCGATTTGCTCCAGCCGATGCGGCAATGCAGCAGTCCGATGTCTTCGTCTTCGAGGCGGATGTCACTCGACCGATGCGTGCCGATTGACAGCGTTTCGCTTTTGGAAAGCGTCCGCCGTTTGACCTGCCCGCCGGGGCGGTGTATTACGATTTCAGCCATTACGTTGTGTTCCGTCAGAATCGAGTCAGTCTATCAGAGGGTTCTGAGACACGTTTTCACTGAATGCCACAGTTTCACTGAATGGCACTGTGAGTTCACTCAATGTACCACGGTGTGTTTACGGAATGTAATCATGGGCCATCGCGCTAAGCACGATCGCGCATGGCTAATCGGGATCATCGCCGACGACGTCGGCGATGCGAATTCGCATATCGAGGGCATTTCCCGCGTCAACCACGGCAACCGTTGTTCGATGGCTCGATTGTTTGTCAGGGATTAAAAGCAATTCTCGTTTGCCGTCGTCACGACTCTGTTCGCGCATGACATCGATGAGCCGGCTCAGATCTGGCACCGGTTCGTCTTCCACCGTAACGACGTTGTTTTCATCGATCTCGACACGCAATGAACCATCCAACAGTTCGTCGAGAGGCTGAACGTTTTCCGTCGCCCCCTGTTCATCCGGGTCGGGCGAGGGTATGGGAATGGTTTTTTGCAACGTGAACGAAGCCGTGATCATGAAGAAAATGAGCAACAAGAACGTCACGTCGACCATCGGTGTAAGGTCCATGTCGTCGAATTCGGTCTGCGCGCGGCGCACGTTGAAAGCCGGTGCCAAGTCGTCGTCTGATCCAGACGCGGGTTGCGACGACCGGTGCGATGTGCCTTGCACGACGGGTGCGACCCCTGGCGACGACTTAAGCGTTTCACCTCCACTGTCGCCGGGGCGGTTGAGGTCTGCATGCGGCGGGTCCGTCACGGCTGATTCACGTAACGTCTGAGCCGCATCGACCATTCGATCTTCGCTGGGCACCATGTTTTCCGTATCGCAACGCGGGCAGCGTATTTGGGCGCCCGCCTTGCGGCTTGCAATACTGAGCAGCTGATTGCAGTCGATGCAGCGAAAACGAATGGGCATGTTTGACATCTTGCAGGTTTGAGAGACGAAAATGTATGCGGCTTCGAACTCGGATTCGGCGAAGCGAGGTACGTCTAGTTCCCTCGTCTTTCACGCACGCCGATTGACATGGTTGCCCCTTCTATCGAGCTAATAGCTCGCCCGACGTCCATGACCGTTCCTGTGGGCACGTTTCCGTCTGCCTTGATAATCACATGTGACCGGTTTTCCAGGAGTGCCTTTTCGATAGCAAGCTTCATCTGCTCGATCGTGATCTCCGCATCGGACCCGTCCAGCCGGATAACCGGCCTCACCGAACCGGCTGGGTCGACGGCCTTGATCAGGATTATTGTGGAACTGACTTTCTCGACATTGACGCTGTATTCGGCGGGCGGGACGTCGAGATCCTTTTTCGATTGCATGGTGGATGTCACCATGAAGAATATCAACAGCAAGAACGTGACATCGATCATCGGCGTGATGTCCAACTCGATGTCCGACTTCTTACGGCGACGGACTGCGAAGCCGTCTTCAGAATCGGAAAGTGACAGCTTGCGACGGATCACGCGCGATCCCCTTCCTCCTGGACGGTGCCCAGATTATCGAGGAAGTTACCCAGTTGGTCCTGCACGGCATCTTGCAGCTTGCCAATACGGACCGTGATCATGTTGCCGGCAAGCACCAGCGGAATCGCGACCGTCAGGCCGAGCGCTGTCGTGAAAAGCGCAAAACTAATGTCCTGGGCCAGGACGCCCGGGTCGATGCCACTCTCTTTCATTGTCGCAATTTTTGCGAATGCGTTGATCATGCCGACGACCGTACCCAACAAGCCGAGCATCGGTGCGCTTTTTACGACCGTGGAAATCCACGACATGCGGTATTCGAGGTCGGCAAGGATCTCGCGTTCGAAGCGTTCCGAAACGAGTCGTCGGATTTTCGCAATGCCCAGACTGCGGCTTTCGACGGCGACGAGTATTAGCTGGGGAACCGCTTTGCTCCAATACGGTGGCGAATCGCACAGCTGCGAAACGCCGTCGAAGTCGCGCTGGCTGAGCAGTTCGCGAACGTCGCCGAGATACGCGTCGGCGGCGGCATCGCTGGCGAACCGCTTCTGCGTAATTCTCTTGACTAACAAGACCACGCAAAACAGGCCGTAGAGTGCTGCTAAGGCCAGGGCGGCATAGATTGCGTACGCGGCAAATTCGAGGATGGGGCCGATGCTGGTTTCCATGTTTTCTCGCTGAAATGTCTAAGGTGCCACTAACGAATGTAAGTTTGCCGGGTGATCGCAAAACGATAGCCGTCACCGTCGCGACGTACGGCATAATAGGTTCGTTTGATCTCGCTCACAGCGCGGTTTCGATGCTCGACTTCCATCGTTGCCAGCATCTCTTCGGTCGGCTTGGGGTAGAAGTGGAGGATCAATTCGGCGCGTGCCATGTCCACGCCCGCGTTCTTCAACAGTTGGACGTCTGCTTTTCTGCGCCCGCCGCCGGCCCACGTCATGTAAAGGCGTTTCTCATCCCGCCCGGAAGTCGCCTCGCGTTTTGTCGGCTTCTCCTTCGTCAGATCGGAAAGGTAGACGAGCTTGCCACCACGCAACAGTGCAGCGACTTCGATGCCAAAAAAATCAAGTTGCTTGGCATATTCTGCGAGGGTCCCACGGTCAGAGAAGTTGATGAACCAACGCTGCGCGACACCGCCTCCCGAACCGGGCCCTTCACCCAAGGGCTCCCTGCCTGTTCCATCCGCGCGGCCTGCTTTGCCCGAATCGGTCGTCTCGGATTGGACCTGTTCCTGCAACTGTTCTGTGGCCTGATCGGACAATTCGATCACGTTTTCGATCGTCTCGGTGACTTCGGTGACGTCGGTGGGCGTATCGTTGATCGACGGGTCGTCGGTGATTTCCTCGTCCGACTCAACGAGCAACGAGTCGTCGGGTTCGCCCTCCGGATCTCCACCTCCCGCCAGCACAAATTCGACCATTGGCGGATCAGCGGCATCGGGGGTGCGATTCATCAGCCAAACAAGAATCAGCCACACGACGACCATCACGAGTCCGAGAACGACAGCCAACATGAGGGCTGACACGAGGTCGTAGCGCGTCACCCGTAACTCGGGCGATTTCGCGGTCGCATCGAGCGTTTGATCGGTCGTCATCGACTGGGACTCCTGATTCTTGATCAGATATCGTCTATGTGAGCCAATCTCGGCTTATGCCGGCTCATTTGCAAGCGTTTGGATTGAGAAAATACAGGTGTGTCGTGAGGGCGTTTCCGGCATTGCTGCGGAGCCCGATGGGCCGGGTCGGCGCCACCAAATGGTCCTGCACGTTACCGCCTGCGATTTCGCTTTTTTCGAATTCGGTTTGGGATTTCATCAATGTCGTCCCGCTCGTCGTACGCCCGCGTGTTCAGATACCAGGCTTGCCATCGTTCGCGTGCCTGCTTGCGCCAGTTGTCGGCGGCTTCAGCTTTCTGTTCGCTATTGGCACGCTCCCCGGCTTCGAATGTCGGAGCCGAAGGTAATCCGAAACCGAGCGGCTTGCGCGAGAGAGTGCATAAAGCGTTGCGGGCCTCAACGACGACATCCAAGTTTAGATCATCCAGCGCCTCGATCATCAATGGGGCCAGACGAACGTCGTCACACCGCGCCAGCGCCCACAGTGCGGTGCGGCGAATTTCCGGATCGCGGTCTGTTGCCAATTTCTTAAGCAGATCCTTTTGCCCGATCAGCGTCTCGCGCTCCCCGATTTGGAACGTCTCGACCACGGCCTGCTGTAACTCCCAGACGTCGGCGCCCCGAGCATTCGAGAGGCTGGTCAGGAGGTCTTCGGTAGGTGTCTTGGGTTTCGCTTCTTCTGCCTGGCCTTTTTCATTGATTATCATGTCTGTAAGGTCATCCGACAATCCACGACCACCCTGATACAAGCCGCCGGCAAAAGTTGGAGCACTTGTGTCTTGGCCGAGTGTCTTGGCTGTGTTTCGGATCAGAAACAAGACTGCGAACGCCGTCGCCGGAACCTCACCAGAGGTACCCGTCCAACGCCCGTTAGACTGCTGAGTTCCGAGCAGGTATTGCGACCCTTCGCCGTACCAGTCGTGGTCGCCAAAGGATTCTAAATCCAAAAGCGCCGCCATTCGCTCCAGGCCGTACAGGTAGTACATGTGAAAACGCGGTGACCTACTGACTGAGAAATGGCCCGACATCCAGCTAGTGGCACCCCTCAACGATTGATCGTAGCGCCCGACTCCGATACTCGCGACGAAGTTAGCATTGTCGTGCGCCAGGTCGCGCGCTGGCTTATCGCCGTCGGACTTCTCCGAGTCGTCTGCCCCGTCGCCCAACTCCTCAGTATCAAGGTCGACTCCTTTCAATACACCAAATTTCCTCTTCGCCGGCGCCTCCTTGGGTGTCCTCCTGACATCCGCCAGATCATTGCCCGAAACGGATCGTTTCGATTCAGGAAAAATGTACATTCGTGCGATCGCAACGCTGGCAGCACCGGCGACTGTCATACCGGGTTCCACGCCGTGGGTTTTGCCCCCTCTGGGATGGTATTCAAATCCACCGTTGGCGTGTTGCGTCGCGAGATGCCAACCAGCCGCTCTTTCGAGCGCCTCTAATGGCACCTCGAAACCCGCCTGATCTGCAGCCCACAAAGCGAGCATCGCGTATTGAGACTGACTTGTATCTCCTTGGTTACTCGGCATGGCGGGGATGTAGTCCCATTCACCTCCTGGATTCTGCAGATCGATGATCTTCTTAAGCAACGGCTCGATCTCACCGCGATACTTTTCCGGGTTGGCGGCGGTATACGCCATTAGCTGAAGTGACGGCACGTAAAGAGTTTGGGCAGCCCTCCTTTTGCGGCTCTTTTTGCTGATAAGATCAAGAGCGCTCTGCATACCGGGGTCGTCAGCCGGCACGCCGACCTTGAGCAACGCATAACAGCACAGTGCGAGGTATCCCGGTCGCATCTTTTCAGCGACTCTCAAGTTTTCAGTGAGAAACTTCGCTCCACGACGAACCGATTCGACAATCTCCGGATCGTCCGGGCTCGCTGAGAGGACCGTACGAGGGCTAATCAAAGTCGTTGAGACGATCGTCGCACCGACCAGTGCAGCGCGCACGAATTGCGTTGCCCAGGTGCGTTGTCCATTCACACATCGCGGTCGCATGTCGGACGCCCCCATTAGACCCGAGACACAGCAATCGACTGTCACACTGAACGCATGACTTCATGGTATGACCCGCATTCAGGCCTGTCAACAAGCCGATGTCGGCTCAAAACGTTGTATCGAGGCCCGATCTCGTGGTCATGACGCTCCAGGTTGGGCGTGATTGTCGCACGTCCGGTCACGTAAGGGCAAAGTTCCGGGCAAACATCGTCTGACCGATCACCGCGAAAGCGCCAAGCTCGCATCAGCCGATCACGAGACTTTCTCCAAATCTGCCGGTTCACGGTTTGGTTTGGACTCCGCAAACACACACCAGCCCGCCGCAGCCGGGGCAGCCGTTTCCGTATTTTTCTCGCACTGCCTGCTGCAGATCGATCTTCGCAACATTCGCGATCGTCGCCAGCCACGCCAGAACGTCTGCAAATTCAGACGCCTGTTCCTCGCGAGTGCCCTCGCGTAGTGCGGCGGCGAGCTCTCCCACCTCCTCCATCAGCCACATGAACGTACCGTCGATCCCACGCGCTTCATCTTTCTGAGAGTACATCGTGGCAATCATTGACTGCAGATCGGCGAGTGAAATCGTTGACTGATCGTGTTGTGCTTCCATGGGGTTACTTAGAGCTTGGGGGTTCTTGCTGCAACGAATGACGTACGCGTCAATCGGTTGGCCGGTCGGTGGTCATTCTTCTGACTCAACAACACGAGTAGCCGTCCTAAAACCCGGTCGTGGTAGGATTTCACTCGAAAAGTTCAGGACACATACTACCCATCCGAGGGTTTTCGGACCACTTCTAGAAGAGTACCAGCGGCGAATACTGGTCACAAGCGGGCACGAGAATGCTATTGTGCTCGCCGGCTTCTGTTGCCAGGTGTCTCGCGGTTTCGGCGTAGAAGAGTCGCACAATTCATCGAACTTCGGCACGAAGGGTTAACGCGCGAATTGCAAGCGAAACCGTCTCAAAACCCGGTTGGGGCGCGTTGCGGTTCTGCACATCAGACTTCATGCTCACCCATCCGAGGGTTTTGAGACGATTCGTAGAAGCCTTCGTGCCTCCGCGTGATTTGGGCTTCGCTTGAGAAGTGTCTGCAAGTGTTTCTTCGCTTGGTCGGCCTGTCGGTTGTCGATGAGCGATTTGACCAACAGAATCAATACCTCATCGTCGTCAGGCTTCGACTTGAAAGCGATGCGGTGTTCTCGGAGCGATCGTTCTCGATCTCCCATGTCTCCGTACGCACGCGCCAGTACGAGGTGCATTCCCGCGTCGGCAATGTCGATATCGAGCGCCAGGCGCGCGTAGTGAATCGCCTCGGCATGCTCTCCCTCCTCAAGTGCAAATTGGGCCAGTCTTTTGCGGGCTTCCACACTTTCGGAATCAAGCTTCACGAGTTCCTTGAGAACGCCGCGAAGCTTTTGGGGCTTGGCAAGCCTGATGTAACCGGCGGCTGCACCCCTGACGAAATCAAGATCGCCGGGAAACGATCGTCGGCCGAGTTCGTACAATTCAACCGCTTCCGACACACGGCTGTTAGCGTATTTGATGCGCGCCAGCGCGTACAACGCGGCTCGGTGGGGCTTGTCGCCGTCGATGGCCGGTTCCAGGTATCGCGTGGCTCCGATAAAGTCGCGGGCCTGCAACCGCAGTTCCGCCATCACGATTGCCGCGTCGATCTCGCGAGGATTCTGCTTGAATACCTTACGCGCGATCTTTGTCGCGCGGCGCTTTTTCCCCTCGCGCAACAGCGCACGCGCGAAGGCTGCGGCGATGCGGGTGTCGCTCTCATCAGCAAGATGTGCCTTTTCGAGCTCAGCCAGCGATGCCGGGGTCGCTTCGCCACCGTCGCTCAGTGCTTGTACAATCGCGTCGAGGTACTTCCGGTAGCCGGCTTCGAACGCCTGTATTTCGACGCCGCAGGCACGTTGTATGGCGTCGTTGGTCGTCAGGCTGTCGCGGTAGGCGCTTAGCATTTCGGGGATGGTTTGTTCGCCGTAGGTCTCGACCATGTAGTTCGCGTACAACAAGCTTTGGCAGTAGGCGAACTGCCAGTCGTCCGACGACTGCGGCCTGCGGAATCCTTCGCTCAAGTTGGCCAGCGTCCGAAGTCTGCCGGCCGGAACGCGTTCGAGCAGCAGTCGGTTCCAGCGTCTTGGACGGGGGTATCCCTCGTTGAGTTGAGCCAACGCTTCGGTGAACCAGTGCGGTATGCGGAAGTCGGTCTGTTGTAGCGTGATGACATGCACAAACTCATGACGTAGAACGCGCGCCCAATTGTATCGCTGACCTGTCGACGTCGGTGACGCCAATGCGACGATCTTCCCGGTTGAGGCACCGATTGTCTGGATCCACGGCAGGCCGACCATCCGCGCGCTAAACCATTGGTGCCCCGAGAGCCCGCCCGCATTCGCGTAAATTTCGAATTGCGTCTTTGACGCCGGCTCATATTCGAATTGGCTGGTTAGCTCATCGTAGATCTCCTCCAGATACTCGGCCACGTAATCGCCGAGCAGTTCATCAGCCTTCGCATCGACGCGAACAACAAAGTGCTCCGTCTCGATCGTTTTGTACTCGCTTAGAACTCTGAGCACCTTACGCAAATTGCTCACACGAACGTGATATGGGTCCGCCTTGAAGGCGGCGTCCAGAATCTCGCCCGCGTCATCCGTCCGTCCGGTTTGCATGTAGAGCATGCCCAGCGCAGAACGCGGTTCGGAATACTGAGGCATCAGCTCAATGGCGCGTAGATAAAGCGCTTCAGCCGTTTCGAACCGAAAGCGGCTTTCGAACCGGCGGCCGAGAATCGTCAAGAACACGCCCGGCCGTCGGTTCCACCGTCCCAACTCGCCGATCAGCTTCGCAAGTCGGTTGTTTGCATTCGCCGGCGGTTGCGAGTCGTCGCCGAAGGAGGCCAAGAGTCGCTTTAGAGCGTCCGCATTGGGTAGCCCATCTTGCAGAGCGTAGCAGACAGCCATGCGGGCCAGCGTTCGTTGATCACGGTGATTGACCTCGAACGCTGCTTTCAATATCACCAGCGCCGGTGCGATCGTGCCGGCGGCCAGTTTGACGTCGGCTTGCAAATGCAGACTGGCAAGGTGATGCGGATTCGTGCGCAAGCCGCGCTCGGCATACTCGGCCGCCTTTTCGAAGTCTCGGCTTTGATAGGCGGCTTCTCCCAGAGCCGCGAGCACATCGGCCGCGTTGGGGTTAATGGCCAACGCTTTGTGCAATTCGGGAAGCGCATCAGCGCGGTTGTATTTTTCAAGCAGCAGCGAACCCGAAAGAAAGTGCGCTTGCCAGGAGTGTTCGTCGTCATCGATCGCGCCGGGACAGAGCGAGTTGACGACAAAATGGAAAACCTGAGGCTCGCCGTGCCAGCGCGCGTATTGGGCCGCGCCGCGGCCGACAACGAGCAACGTTTCCGCGTCGGTCGGCTGCGCTTTCTTGTAATAGCGCAAAAACCACTGATACGCGGCGTCCGCTTCGCTCAACCGGCCGGATTCGGCAAACAGGTCGGCTTGGACAAGTCTTGCCAACGGTTGATCGGCGTCGAGCTTCAAGGCCGAATCGATCGCCTTCTGTGCGTTCCCATAGCGACCTTGCCGGAAGACGACCTCCGCCAGTCGAGCATAGAGCGATGCGTTGTCCGGTGTCGCAGCGGTTGCCTTAGAGAGCGCGTCGGTCGCCGCCCGCCAATCGCCACGTGCTTGAAACGCACGGCTCCTGCCCAACGCGACGGCCAACGGATCGGCGTCACGTTTTTCGAGCTCGTCATAGACTTCAAGTGCTTCGGCGATCCGTCCGTGTTGCCGGTGAATGCGGGCAACTTCGAGTTGGTCGTCACTCCAGGCCGTCGAGGCAAAAGTGCACGCGACCAAAAACATCGTGGTTCGCGCAGCGCAAGCCATCACGTCGTTCTCCCGTAGCTCCCGACCACATCGTCACCAGCGCATCGAATCAATCAGCACCTTGCCAATTCGATCGCGGCATTTTGGTCCGTCACACAAATGACGATCGATCTGCTCTGATCCCTAACGCACACAGGTGAAAGTATCCCATCGCTGCGCTGCGATCAATAACGAATCGGTTCGCGTCAAACGCTCGACGCGGTCCGACGACACTTCGACGCCGGGCCGGGTGCATCGCGTTGCGATGCCCTGTCAGAGAGAATTTGCCTGAGATGCACAGAAGAAGCTGCGCAAAAAAGAAGCCGCGGAGGCACCCATGAGGCGCCCCGCGGCCTAAAATCAAACCTCTCTCCGATAGCGATCGGATGAGTCGCTGTGAGAAGGGCGAAGATCGGTGGTCGCGTTGCAACCACCATGAATGATCCGGGCCCTCACTAAGGGTTAGGCACCTCCGACGGAATGGCGGAGCAGAGGTTTGTCAGTTCCACGGTGAATATCCTCAAAACAGTTCAGTATGTCTAAGTGTTCGGGATTTCGCGGTCGCCGTCAAGATCAGGAATCTCACTTCCTGCGTGTCGATTCCCCTTCTGTCCACAGCAAATGGCGGTCCAGTCAACGTGCTGAAACCGTTCTTTTCTACGCTTCGAACGAGAATTGTTTCGGATTCGCTCCCGGCAGATATTTGATCGGCAATACGGTGCCCCATAGCGTTGTCGATTTGCCGATTTTCCCTCAAATCTGCCGAACGGTGACACGGAAAATAACGTCTCGATTTTTGCCTCAAGTTTCGCGGGTCTGAACCATTCAAGCGTAATACACAAATCGCAGTGGTGACGTCTGAAATTGAGGACAGAGCGGTGAGGAACATCGATTTTCAAGTGAGACCCGGCACTTCTGGTCAACGCCGACGCCGGGATTTTCTGTATCGCGATAGCGCACCATGTTGCTGCGGGGGAAGTTTCGCATCATAATTGAAGAAAGTAGAAACAGAGCCGTCTGGCCGAACATCAACGTCCCGCGTTGTTCGTGGCAAATCCGGTACGAGCACGCAAACCAGGATCTGAGGAATACGAACACCATGGTGACCAACAACGATCGTTCGCTGTCCCGTCGTGACGCACTGAAGATTGGCTCCGCATGCACGGCGGCTTGGCTGAGCGGCGGGCTGCTTTCGGCCGGCGCCGCCGAAGCCAAGGACGACCCTTACGGTGGATTCAAGATGGGCGTACAAAGCTACTCGCTACGAGGCTTTGACGGCAAAACGGCGCTAAAGCACACCAGAACGCTTGGCTTGGAATATTGGGAATCGTTCCCGCGTCACATCCCCATGAGCACGCTTCCCAAGCATATTCAGAAGCACAAAACGCTGCTGGAAGACGCGGGCGTGACCGTGATGGCTTACGGCGTGCTGCCTTTTGATGACAACGAGACCAAGGCCCGGCAAGCCTTCGACTTCGCTAAAGCGATGGGCATTGTTTCGCTCAGCGCCAATCCGCAAAAAAACAACAAGACGTTCGACTTGCTCGATCGGATGGTCGAGGAATACGACGTCGCGATCGCGATTCACAATCATGGGCCGAACGCGAAATACGACAAGATCAGCGACGTCACGTCGATCGTCAAAGATCGACACCCGAAAATCGGCGCCTGCGTCGATACCGGGCATTTCATTCGTAGCGACGAGGACCCCGTCGAGGCGCTCGAACGGCTGAGCGATCGGCTGTTCGGCGTCCACTTGAAAGATGTCAAGACAGTCGTCGAGGGCGACAAACGGACGAAGCACTTTACTATTTTGGGGCAGGGTGACCTCGACGTTCCCGCCTGCTTGAAGCTGCTCAAAAAACTCGACTACCAGTACTGCCTGGCGCTGGAGTACGAAGAGAACCCCGACAACCCGCTTTCGGATATCGAAGTCTGCCTACAGGTCGTCCGAGATGCCGTCGCCGGGCTGAAGTAGGGTTGGCCCCAAAACCCTCTTGTGGACGACCGTCGCCCCTGATTTGTCGAGTCGAAACGCACAACAACCGGGTTTCGGGACGGGTTCTCGCCTTTTCGCCCCTATGTGAGAGTGCAGAATCGTTTCGGCTTCCGATTCATGAACACTCCAAGCTGGTGAATTGCGGGAAATTGACCTGTTGTAGCGGTTTTTTCAGAAGTCTCTCCCCGACCGATGACGATGGGACAGATAGCAGGCGTTGTCCCTCGCCTGTGGTGCGTCGTTGCTGCGCCGCGAGAGCGGTATGGACGCGCCCTGCGGACCGTTCGCCCAAACGCTTTCTGTGTGGCTCGTCATGGCCGAATTCACCGACAAGCACATCGAGGAAGTGGTCGCGACTTGCGGCGAAAATGGCACAGATATCGCCGAGTCGTTCAACTTGTGCTTCGACCGCAAGTACCGCGTCGCCGTCGATAAATCGACGGTTCGTCCAGCCGACGACATTGAAGATGAACTCGACACGCCTGGCTTGGTGGTGGCGCTGAAAGTCGGTTCAAAGGGAATGCTCGTTCTGATACCGGCGACATTGCCCCTGCCGGATTGGTTCGCGACACCCGGAGACAGCGAGCAGGCACGCTTGCAAACGTTGGCCATGGAATGGTCGATCGGCATGCTTCCCGAGCAGTTGCAAGCCGATCAGTTTGCCACCACGTCCGCCGAGAATCTCAATCAGGCGCTCGCCGACGCCGAGCCCCTCAACTCGGCGACCGTATTCGAATTGCAGTTGTTCGAACAGGGTCGTTCAACGTCACCGAACGAGCCGGACGACGTGGCGAACTTAGATGCGTCTGCGAACGAACAGGCGTCCGGAGAACCGGCGGCGGATGATTCGGAGCCTGGATCGGACGAGGAAGAATCTGACGGCGTTGACGAAGCCGAAGCAGAATCAGCCGAAGAATCGGCTGAAGAACAGACCGAAGAGGCCGAAGGCGGCGACGCGGCTGCCTCGACGGACGCGGAAACACCTGACGCCTCCGACGAGCAAACCGAGACGAAAAATGAAGACGAGGACGAACCGGTGGCGCGGCTTTATGTCGTATGCCCGGTTGCGAACATCGACGTCGTTGCCGACCAGCCGGCATCGTCGGAAAACCATAACGGCACACGTGGTGATGATTCCGCGGCGGCTCAACCGGTCTCTGGCATCGAGCGACGACGTGCACGAATACTCGATTTGCCTGTTGCCGTCTCGGTAAGACTCGCAGGAAAAAAAATCGAAGTGAACCAGTTGACCGAGTTAACTCCCGGTTCCCTGATCACCTTCGACAAGTCCTGCGAAGACATGCTCGACCTGTACGTCAACAACCATCGCTACTGCCGCGGTGAGGCCGTGAAAATTGGCGAGAAATTCGGCTTGAAAATCACGCAGGTTGGCGTGGTTGAAGTCCGCGAACAGAAAATCGTCCCGTCGGCCCGATGAGCCTGTATCGTTCGCGATGCCGAATCCGCTCGTTGATGCATCTCAGTTGCCGGCTATCGGCCTAAGCCAGTGCGGCGGCGACGTGTTTTTGGAAATGTGACGAGTCGGGCGTATCGAGATCGACGACTTTGGCCTGATCATCCCAGCGCCTCAATCGAACCGCGTCGTCGGCGTGCGGTTGAGCAATGAATTCCTCCGCTTCCGCCGCGGTGAACGGCCCGCCTTGTAGCTTTAGGCTCAACAGGCTCGCATCAGACAGATCCTCCAGGTAGCCCGGCTCGACGGCGCACAGATAACGTTTTGCCGGAACGTGCATACGAATCGGTTCGGTCACCGCCGACCCGAAGTGCTTTGCCAACTGCTTCGCACCCAGGTCTTCGTGATGATCGTCGATGCCCGATTCCGCGCAGTCTTCGCCAAAGTTGTGAATCAAATGTCCGTAGTCGTGCAGCAGGGCTGCGGCAATCAGCTCGCTCGGCGCACCGGATTTTTCCGCCTGCAGCGCCGCCTGCAGCGCGTGCTCGGTCTGCGTGACCGCTTCACCGGCGTACCATGAGCCTCCGCGATCCGTAAACGCTTGCCCAATGCGGTTGAGGATGGCTTCTGCCGTGCTGTCGTCGTCTGATGGATTCTCATCGGTCATGCTGCAGATCCTCCGGCCGAAAACCGTGTCGTTCAGCCCAGCGAACATGGAGTCTACGCTGGACTTGAAACGAATGCGATCGGACGCAGCAAATCGATACTGGGAATCAACCATTGCTCGCAGCATGCCCCGGTTGCCTTGGCGCGGGCCGAGAACCATAATGGCTCATGGAGACTTCGTTTCCTTTCGCGTGTTCGACGTGCAACGGTTTTTTCTGCCACGCGTCGACGCGGTACACTTGAAGTCGTCATGAAACCCTCAATTGGCTCACGAGTACTCTTGTTTTCCAGCGTTGATTTCGCCCACAACCCGGTTTCAGGATGCGTTCTCATTCCCTGCGGCTGGCGTTTCGTCATCGAATGACGTGGCGGAGCCTACTCGCATTAACGGTTTGGCGATGATTTTCGTTCTCGACAACTACGATTCGTTCACCTACAACCTCGTGCAGCGTCTGGGTGAGATCGACTCACGCCTGGACATTCACGTTGCCCGCAACGATGAAATGTCGGTCGACGATATCGATTCGCTCAGTCCGGAGCGCGTCATCATCTCTCCCGGCCCGTGTACGCCTCGGGAAGCCGGGCTGTCGAAGGATGTGATTGCCCATTTTGGCTCCCGTGTCCCGGTGCTAGGTGTCTGCCTGGGGCACCAATGTTTGGCAGAAGTGTATGGCGCAAAAGTCATTCGAGCCGATCGGCTGATGCACGGCAAAGTGTCGGAAATCCACCACGACGGCAAAGGCGTGTTTGCCGGTCTCGACAACCCGTTTGTCGCCACCCGCTACCATAGCCTGATCGTCCCGGAAGATTCGCTTTCAGACGACTTCGAGCTGTGCGCCTGGACCGACGACTCCGATCATGCCCGTGAGGTAATGGGCGTCCGCCATCGAACACACCCCGTGCATGGCGTTCAGTTTCATCCCGAAAGCTTCCTCACCGACGAAGGGGTGCGGTTGCTGGAGAACTTTCTCGCGTTGTAACCATGCTGTCCGTCGACGAAGCCCTCGCGCAGATTCTCGAAGCCGTGCCGGCCTTTCCGGTTTCATCGGTGCGGCTGTCAGACGCCTACGGTCTCGTGTTGGCCGAAAGTGTGACCAGCGACGTCGACTCGCCGCCGTTCGACAAGGCGCTCATGGACGGCTACGCGGTCCGCTCGGCCGATGTTGCCGGCGAACAGGCAATGTTGTCGGTCATCGAAGAAGTCATGGCGGGTCAGGTTCCGGTGAAGACCGTCGCTGCCGGTGAGGTGACGCGGATCATGACCGGAGCCCCTATGCCCGATGGCGCCGACGCCGTCGTACCCGTCGAGCAGACGCAGCTCGACGCCGACGGCGACTCCGTTGTCATATCGGCATCCGCAGTCAAGGTGGGTGATCATCTCATGAAGCGCGGTGCGGCGCTCAAACAAGGCGAACACGTTCTTTCCGCGGGAACAAGGCTCAGGCCGCAAGAGTTGGGCGCGCTGGCCGAGTTTGGCCAGGCCGAGGTTCCCCTGAGGCGGAAGCCGCACGTCGCCGTGTTGGCGACGGGAGACGAATTGGTTTCCATTGAAACGCGTCCCGGGCCGGGGCAGATTCGCAATTCCAACGCGACGATGTTGGCGGCCCAGATCGAACGCGCCGGCGGCGAGGCTCATGTCCTGGAAATCGCCCGCGACAATCGGGACGACTTGGGACGGAAAATCCGAGCCGGCTTGGAGTACGACATCTTACTGCTCTCGGGCGGCGTCTCGGCCGGCAAAGCCGACTTAGTTCCCTCGGAACTCGAAGCGGCTGGCGTTCGGCAATTGTTCCACAAGGTCAATGTGAAGCCCGGCAAGCCGATCTGGTTCGGAGTCGCCGAATCGGCCGATCCGAGCGGCGCAAACACTGAAAAAACAGAGTGTTTCGTCTTCGGGTTGCCGGGAAACCCCGTCAGTAGTATGGTTTGCTTCGAATTGTTCACCCGAACGGCGATTCGCAAGCTGATGGGCGACCCGGAGCCGGGCGTGCAGACGACTTCGGCGAGGCTCGCACAGACGCATGAATCGAAGGGCAACCGGCCCACGTATCATCCGTCCTGTCTCGTCGCTGAAGCAGCCGAGTTGCGCGTCACGCCGGTGCCCTGGTCAGGATCAGCCGATCTGCGTGCGACGGTAGAGGCGAACTCGACGATCATTTTTCCCGCCGGTCGTCGACGGTTCGAGGCGGGAGAGGTAGTTAATGTGGTCGATTGGGCTTAACGGCCCGTTGAAAAAAGGGTTCCACTCGCTGCTTGTCAGCCAGTGCGGAACAGAGCGACCAAAAAACACGGGCAGACCGGTTGCCCGTGGCACCCGAGGGTAACCGCAATTTGTTTTTCAACAGACTGTTAGCGGCCGGCGTTCGAACCACACATTCCAGGTCCAAGGATGGACGCAACATGTCGACACAACTCATGCCACGGGCAGTTAAGCCGGTACGTACGGTGCAAATCTCTGAACCGACTGTCCAACAGATCATCACCAATGCCCGGGCGAAGTCCGAGTTGGCCCCGGCGCGGGGAGCGTGGTTGCTCGCGTCGCTCACAGCGGGTTTGCTCTGGGCCAGTTTCACGCCGCTCGACTTCAGCCCGTTGGCTTGGGTCGCGCTAGTGCCGATGTTGCTGCTGGTGCGAATCGAACAGCGTACGCGATGGATGTATCGAATCATCTACGCGACCGGCCTGCTGAATACGCTGGTCACGCTTCAGTGGATGAGGCTCGGTGATCCGGCGATGTACATTGCCTGGGGCGCACTTGCAATCTACACGGCTGCCTATTTCCCCATGTTCGTCGCACTGGCGCGAACCGCCGTCCATCGTTACAGCGTACCGTTTACGTTCGCTGTCCCGGCTGTCTGGGTGGGGTTGGAATTCGTTCGCGCGCATTTGATGACAGGTTTCGCCTGGTATTTTCTGGGCCACACACAATACCGTTGGACAGAGCTCATTCAGATCAGCGATCTGTTCGGCGCCTATGGCGTCAGTTTTGTCGTTGCGATGCTTTCGGCTTCGTTGGCCCTGCTAGTTCCTGGCTCGGTTCTCGGCTGGCTAAGAATTCTCCCGGCACCGCAGAACGAATCGGCGCCGTTAGCGCCTGCGTCGCGGCGTCGGCAATGGGCGGCCGTCCTTTGCGGGCTGTGCGTTTTCAGTCTGACACTCGGCTACGGGTACTTCCGTCGCGCTCAGGCCGACTTCCAACCCGGGCCGCGCGTCGCCCTGATTCAGGGCGACTTCGACGCCAGTCTGAAGCACCAGCAAGATAGCTGGAATGACATTCATCGAACGCACCGCGGGTTGACCGGCTTGGCGGTCCAGCATCAGCCGGATTTGATCATCTGGCCGGAAACGATGTTTCGTTGGCCCTTTTATCAGCGCGGTGCCAATGTTTCTGACGAACAATTGGCGGCGCTCAAACCGAACTATCCGGGGCTGAGCCACGAGGAATGGCTGGGCAACTGGAAGAGTCCATTGGTGCCGAACACTTTGAACGATCTCAGCGCCGAAGCGGGCACGCCGATGATGATCGGCATCGAAACGGTCGTCGCCGAACCGACGAAGCTCAAAACGTATAACTCGGCAGTGCTCGTGCATCCCAACGTCGGCCCGACCACACGTTACGACAAGCAGCACTTGGTGATTTTTGGAGAATACGTTCCACTCGAGGAAGAACTCCCCTGGCTGCGCAAATTGACGCCGTTCCCAGAAGACTGGGGCCTGACGTTGGGCGAAGCTCCGGCTGTGTTTCGCGATCGCGACTGGACGTACGCTCCGATCATCTGTTTTGAAGACACCGTTCCGCACCTTGTTCGCGATGCGATCAACGCTGCCGAAACTACAGCCGACGGTGCGCAGCCGGGTTCGGGTAAACCGGTCGATTGTCTCGTCAACTTTACGAACGACGGCTGGTTTCACGGTTCGAGCGAACTCGATCAGCATCTGATCACCGCTTCGTTCCGAGCGGTCGAAAACCGGACTCCTCTGGTACGGGCCGTGAATACCGGCATCTCGGCCTTCATCGACGGCGATGGCGTCATTCGGGAGCCGGAGGTCTTCATCGACGGAGCGCGCAAGGGCCGCGATTCGTTCGTCGATCCCGAAACCGGACGTTGGCGAAAAAGGCTCAACGCGGTCGTTCTCAGCACCGTTCCGCTCGATAACCGCACGAGCTTGTACACTCGCTTCGGCGACTGGTTCGCGGCTTTGTGCGCCTTGTTCGCCTTAGCGGCGCTCGTCGGAGCCCTGCTACCTCGCCGACAATCGTCGAAAAACACTCCCCCAGCCGTGACAAGTCCGGGCGGCCTGTCATAATTGAGGGATGTTTGTTGATCAGGTCACAATCTACTGTTTCGCCGGCGATGGCGGTGACGGCTGTTTGAGCTTTCGCCGTGAGTCGCACGTGCCGCGCGGGGGACCGAACGGCGGAGACGGCGGTCGCGGTGGCAACGTTGTCATCAGGGCGGCTCGCAACGTCAGCAGCCTGGCGAATATCGCCGGCCACAAGCATTGGCGGGCGGGTGCCGGGACTCATGGCAGCGGCAATCTTCGCACCGGCAAGGGGGGCGACGATGCCGTCGTGCTCGTCCCGCCGGGAACGCTCGTCCGCGATTCCGACCACGGCCATTTGCTCAAGGACCTTTCCACAGACAGCGAAGAGGTGATCGTCGCCAAAGGGGGGAGAGGCGGACACGGCAACAAGCATTTCGCGAACGCCACCAATCGCACGCCCCGCGAGTTCGAGCCGGGAGAGCCCGGCCAGGAACGCAACGTCACACTCGAGTTGAAGCTCATCGCCGACGTCGGACTGATCGGTAAGCCGAACGCCGGCAAGTCGACGCTTCTTAGCCGGCTATCACGGGCGACGCCCGAAATCGCCGACTATCCGTTTACGACCCGCTACCCCAACCTGGGCCTGGTTCGCGTCGGCTACGAGCAGCAGTTTGTCGTCGCCGATATTCCCGGGCTGATCGAAGGCGCCCATGCCGGCGTCGGTCTGGGGCACGAGTTCTTAAAACATGTCGAGCGGACCAAACTGCTCGTCCATCTTGTCGAGCCTCAGCCGATGGATCAGACCGATCCCGTCGAGAACTATCGAAACATTCGCGACGAACTCGATCTCTACGATTCGACACTGGCCGAGCGGCCGGAGATTCTCGTGGTCACCAAATGCGAGTTGCCCGATGCCCAAGCCGCCGCTGAGTTGATGCGGGAGGAATTCGATAAACCGGTACTGTTGATCTCATCAGTCACGGGAAAAGGACTGCCGGTGCTGATCTCCGAGATTCTCAAACAGCTCAGCGAAACGGCCGACGACGAAGCGGCCGATGACGAAGCCGCGGAAGCGCCGCACGTTGGCTAGAGGCGCTTGACGATTCTGGATCGCTGCAACAATCTGTTTTTCGTGTTAGGAGAACAACGATGTCGGCACCTGAACCCGTCGAGGTCTACGCGGCTTGGAACGCGCATCAGGCCCATTTCGTTCGTCACCTTCTGGCGAATGCGGGTATCACGGCCCGTGTGGCCAGTGATGCGATCCAGGGTTTGGTCGGGGAAGTCCCGTTTCAGAAGGCGTCGTGTGCCGTTTGGGTGGATGCCCAGGACGTCGACCGCGCACGCGAAGTCGTGGCCGAGTACGAGGAAATGGTGGGGCAAGACACGATTCCCATGCTGCCGACGACAGGGTCACACTGCTATCACTGCGGTCAGCCGATCTCGTTGGGAGTATCACCCTGCCCGGAGTGTGGCCAAGAACTGGATTGGTCGGATGAGCCGACTTGACGCGTGTTCGGTAGTAGTCCGCATTGCTGATCGCAATGTGACAGCCAACATCGTCAGAGGCGTTCGATTGCTCTTAACTGGCCGTCCGACTACGATCAGAGGCTGAGATTGGCCTCAACGTCCCACCCCAAGAACCTTCCCAGCCTTCACGCGAACCGCCCCTATTTTTTGGAGTCGAGTGCATGTCATCGAAAACGCCCGTCAGTCGTCGAACGTTTTTGCATACCACGGGCGCTGCTGCGGCGGCTGTGGGAATGACGGCGAGTAGCTACGCCAAGGTGCTCGGCGCGAACGACCGCATTCGGACCGGATTCATCGGAGCCGGCGGAATGGGCAGCGCACATATCGGCGCCATTTCGGCGCTGAAGGAGCAGGACAACGTCGAAGCCATTGCCGTGGCTGATTGCTGGAAAACACGGGCCGAGAAGGGGGCCGAACGCTGCGGAGCCGACCGGGCTCTTACCGACTACCGCGAACTGCTGGACATCAAGAGCCTTGATTACGTCACCATCGCGACGCCCGAACATTGGCATTCTTGGATGACCGTCGACGCCTTAGACGCCGGAAAGGCCGTCTATTGTGAAAAGCCAATGACACACAGCATTCCCGAAGCCCAAGCCGTCATGAAGAAGCAGGCCGAAACAGGGCTCGCGGTGCAAGTCGGCGTGCAGGCGATGTCGGACGACAGCTACGAAAGCGCCGCGAACGCCATCGAAGAGGGCATTCTCGGTCAGGTCGTCCAGGCACAGATCGAATACGTACGTCGTTACGGCTCGCAGGGGCCGTGGCGGAAGCCGGGCATTATGGATGACGAGCCCAAACCGGCCGATCTGAATTGGGATGACTGGCTGGGCCACGCACCGAAGGTTTCCTGGAATCCCCACCACTACTACGAGTGGCGGAACTATGGAGTCTATTCGGGAGGCATCTGCACAGACCTGTTCATCCATCGAATCACGCGAATTATGAAGGCCTGCAAGCTGCTCTATCCGCGAAGAGTCGTCGGCATGGGAGGCATCTGGCAATGGCCCGACGGGCGCGATCTGCCCGACAACTTTGAAATGATCTGCGAATACCCGCGCGGCATGACGGTCTACGTGTTGGGTACCATGAGCAACCGCGTGGGAATCGATCACCTCATCCGCGGTTACCGGGGAACGATGTACTTCACAAAAGAGGGCTGGGTTGCCAAGGACAAGGACGGCAAAGTGCTCGGCGAACACACGAAGGCCGGCGGCGAGGACATCCGCCTGCATCACACCAACTTCCATAACCATCTGCGCAGCGGTGAAAAGCTGAACTGCCCGGTGGAACTCGGAATGGCCGGGGTGGTCGCCGTCAACATGGCGAACGAATCGTGGCGATCGGGCCAGATGATGGGTTGGGACGGCGAGAACGAAAAAATGGTTCCCGCCAACACACTCGAACTGAGCCACTTTCCTGAAACGGCCGGTTGAAGTCGGGCATCGTGAGCGCGACTGGTGCGACGACAGATTGTCCCAAAACTCCCTGATGGGCCATACTTATCCTTCATTCGTAGAGTGAAGGACCACCACACCCGGGTATTCGGTTGGCTTCTCGCAAAGCACGACCGAAGAGCCACAGCAACTCACGAAAAACCGTGACCGGTTCTGCCTCGTGCGGAAGCAAGTGTCGTTCGCCGAGCAATGCGCAGGCGAAATACGACACGCTGTGTCGTACAAGTCTGGAGATTTCTTTCTCGGCAGAGGAACTGCTGGATGCGGGCTGAGATGCAGGGCATGGCGACCGGCGTTCCCGGTCGCCCGTACGGCGGGACGCTCGCGATCGGGGATCGACTAATCGCCACTTTTTAACAGGTGACACACGCATCCCTGCCGACGCCAGGGGACCGTCGCGGAGCGAGACCCGACTGGTGCCTACCGGCACCGGACACAGCATCACTGTCATCAAACCATGGTTTTCTTGGACTCATGCGCGTCCCAGGATATCGAGCGTTCACCAGGATGGACCGTAGTGAGCCGAATTACGGTACACGCTCTACCGGTAGTCGGCGCCAGTCAGGCTGCTGAGAACTGATTCTTGCCATTTGTGAAGCTGCTGCTCCAGATTTCGCGCGATCTTGGGTTCGGTTTCAATGAGGTTGTTCTTCTCGGCCGGATCGTTTTGCAGGTCGAACAGTTCTTTTGCATGCTTACCCTTGGCTTGGCCGTCGACGATCAACTTGAATCGGTTGCCGAGAATAACGCGCGGACCGTCAAAATCCCGACTGGTAATTGTGGGATGGTGGAAGTTACGAAAGTTCCGCGTAAAGCGGCCGTCCATCATTTTGACCAACGGCGTCGTTCCTTCCTGAAGTTTTGGATCGATGTAGGGCCGCGGCTGGGGCTTCACGCTTGAATTCGCTCTGTAAGCCCAGAAGCAGATCGGGCTCGGTCTCTCGGTCATTTCGCCGTCGATCAGAGGTTTCAAGCTAATGCCATCCAATGGGCGATCGGGAAGAGGTTGGCCCACCAAATCGCAGATTGTGGGAAGCATATCGCTGGTGACGGCGTTGACATCGGTAACGCGAGGCTTGGAAATTCGCTTTGGCCATTCGATGATGCCGGGTACTCGAATCCCGCCCTCATACATCATGCTTTTTTGGCCGCGAAAAGGAGTGGTCACACTGCCGCCGGTTGGACTCCCATTGTCACCGCAGTACCAAAGCAGCGTATTGTTCTGCAATCCTTCTTCACCTAACTGCTGCCGTAACCGTCCAATTGCACGGTCCATTGCGGTGATCTCGGCGTAGCGCTCTTGCAGCACCTTGTCGAGCCGTCGCTTGGTGGGACGTCCCGTTTCATTGGATGTGAGCGTGACGAAGCGTTCTCGATAACTGTCGGGCAATTTTCTGTATAGGGCAAGGTCTTCTTCTAACCCGCTATAGGGTTCATGGGGAGAGCCAAACCAGACCACCACGAAGAAAGGTTTCCCTCGCTTCTTCGCCATTCCAATGAAGCGGAGGGCCTCGTCAATGATGATCTCTGAGCTCTCACCTTGGAACTGCTGGGGAGGCCCGCCGTCACGAGAAAGGTACGGGTTCAACTCGAAAAAGTTGTCGTGAGAGAGCCACTTGTCGAACCCCATCACCCCCGGACTGGTTGGCGATTCTGCCTTGACGGGGCCCAAGTGCCACTTGCCAAAATGACCGCAAGCATAACCAGCATCGCGCAGAATCTGCGCGACGCTGATCTCCTCCGGTCGTATGGACCAATTGGGAGCGAATGTCCCATATCGATTTGGGTGGCGGCCAGTGATTACGCTGCCGCGCGTGGGCGAGCAAGTGGGGTGCGCGGAGTAAAAATGATCTAAACGTAAGCCTCTACCGGCCATCTCGTCCAGAACGGGGGTTTGCAGATGAGGGTGGCCGTTATAGCTGGTCTCGTCCCACCCATGATCGTCACCCATGCACAGGATGATGTTTGGCCGCAGGTCGGCAGCTGCCAGCGCGCAAGCTGGCGCAAAGGTACAGGCCAGCCCAAGAGCGTGTAACCAAAATCGCCGTCGCGTTATCGAGAGTTGCATCGCGGCTCAATTCCTCGGGGTTCGGGGCAAGAAAGCAAATACCAATCTGAACCCTACAATCTTACCGTTTCGAATCAAGCGCAATCAGCGCAGCACCGGGCTCCAGCATACGGAGACCGAGAAAAGGGTCATTTTTCGGCGTGTGTCACGCTCGATGAGTTCTTGACACAAAACGCGACAGTAGAGGTCGTCGATCGTGCTGAAACGTAACTCATGGACGATTCCACCACTCGAAAATCGCTGAGCCTTCCATGTTTCATCGAACGAAGAAATCGAGTTGAAGAAGCGGGGCATCGATGATTCTTGCCGGGCGCTCATCTGGTAGCCGTTCGGTCCATGTCGAATGGCCTTGATCAGCTCGCTCTCTTCTGGCCTGCCCGGAACGATCGCCGGGCCGGTGTGCCCCCTCACAAAATTCCCGAGCGAGAATCCAGCCGCAATCCGCCGTTGTGTTTGTCTACATTGTGGTACCATCGAGTCAACGAACCGCCGGCGCGATCGGAACAGAATCTATTTGGGAAAGCGCTGCAAAGACATAGGAACCCGAATCATGATCTTCAGCACCCGCGCCGTCACGGTGGTCACCACCGCCCTCGCCATGCTGTACTTCCCCAACACTGCCCACACCAAAACCCGCAAACTGCCCGCCCAATACGTCTACAAAACCATCGGCCAGCGCCGACTCGTGGTCGATATCGACTACCCCAAGAATCATGCCGCCATCGACGCCCGCCCCGCCATTGTCTTCTTCGCCGGCGGCGCCTGGCGCGGTGGCGGAACAAAACAATTCCAAACCCAGGCCAAGATCTACGCCGGCGCGGGAATGGTAGCTATCCGCGCCGAATACCGCGGCAGTATCGTCGACAAAGTCCAGGTTGACTCTTGCGTTAAAGACGCCATCAGCGCCATGCGCTGGGTGCGCCGCAGCGCCAAACGTCTTGGCATCGATCCCCGCCGCATCGTCGCCGCCGGGGGATCCGCCGGCGGATTCCTCGCCGCCAGCACTTGGACCACCGTGAACCTCCACGCGAAAAC
>Ga0315336_1001578_pt1 | contig 42293 bp, 45 predicted proteins | sample ASW5metaG_FD_204512 | JGI IMG/M metagenome (GOLD analysis project Ga0315336, IMG submission 204512) | Ammonia-oxidizing marine archaeal communities from Monterey Bay, California, United States - ASW #5 | ecosystem: Environmental > Aquatic > Marine > Intertidal zone | place: USA: California... | reverse complement strand
GCGTTCCCGAAGTTCTGGAACAAGGCGCTCATGGAGTTGCCGTCATTTCAGGCATCTGGGACTCACAAGATATAAAACAGCAGGCATTTGAATATATGCATCATTTTGGAGGAGTAACATCATGACAGCATCTAACGGTAATGGAAACAGAAACGGAAACAGACATGGCGCTACAGATGAAAAAGTAAATATTTCCACCGATCCGATTTCTCCCAAATCGAAAAAAGTCTATGTTTCAGGAACAATTCATTCAGATATTAAGGTACCGTTCCGAGAGATTTCTCTTTCGGCTTCCACAACCGTAAATGGCAACGGCAATGGTAATGGATATCATATTGAACAAGATGAAAGTTCGTTGATCGTTTACGATACATCAGGACCTTACACTGATCCTGATGCAAAAATCGATATTCGAGAAGGACTCGACCCTATTCGCTTGCCGTGGATCATAGGTCGCGGTGATGTAGAATATTATGATGGCCGAAAAATTGAACCCAAAGACGATGGCTATCGCGAAGATGAAAATCCTAATACAGAACGGTTTCCTAAAACCCGCGATAAGGTGTTACGTGCGAAATCTGGACAAAACGTCTCGCAAATGTATTATGCAAAAAGAGGCATCATTACTCCCGAAATGGAATTCATCGCCATCCGAGAAAACCAAAAACGCAAGCAGTGGGTGGAGAATGAGGAACGCGAGCAACGGCTGACCGGCAACTCCTTTGGTGCTACCCTACCACAGGAAATCACTCCTGAATTTGTTCGCGATGAAGTAGCACGAGGACGCGCGATTATACCAGCAAACATCAATCACCCAGAATCCGAGCCGATGATTATCGGACGAAACTTCCTAGTAAAAATTAACGCTAATATTGGTAACTCGGCAGTTACTTCTTCGATAGAAGAAGAAGTCGAAAAAATGGTCTGGTCATCACGTTGTGGAGCCGACAATGTTATGGACCTTTCAACTGGAAAAAATATCCACACCACACGCGAATGGATTTTAAGAAACTCACCTGTGCCCATTGGTACCGTTCCAATTTATCAGGCGTTGGAAAAAGTCGATGGAAAAATCGAAGATCTAACATGGGAAATTTATCGCGATACCTTGATCGAGCAAGCCGAACAGGGTGTCGATTATTTCACCATCCATGCGGGCGTACTGCTCCGTTATGTGCCAATGACCGCTAAACGTGTTACCGGTATTGTCTCCCGCGGTGGTGCTATTCTTGCCAAGTGGTGTCTTGCACATCATAAAGAAAATTTCCTCTACACTCATTTTGAGGAAATCTGCGAGATCATGAAGACTTATGATGTTTCCTTTTCATTAGGTGACGGACTGCGTCCTGGTTCTACCGCTGATGCCAACGACGAAGCGCAGTTTTCTGAATTGGAAACACTCGGTGAATTGACGCAGATCGCCTGGAAACATGAAGTCCAGACCATGATCGAAGGTCCTGGTCACGTTCCTATGCATATGATCAAAGAAAATATGGAAAAACAGTTGAAAGCCTGTGGCGAAGCGCCTTTCTACACATTGGGACCGTTGACAACCGACATCGCACCAGGATACGACCACATCACCAGTGGCATCGGTGCTGCTATGATCGGTTGGTATGGAACGGCCATGCTCTGTTACGTTACCCCTAAAGAACATTTGGGGCTACCAAACAGACAAGATGTTAAAGAAGGTGTTATCACGTACAAAATCGCAGCGCATGCTGCTGACTTGGCGAAAGGCCATCCCGGCGCGCGAGTACGCGATGATGCATTGAGTAAAGCTCGCTTCGAATTCCGTTGGGAAGATCAGTTCAACCTTTCGTTGGACCCAGAAAAGGCGTTGGAATTCCACGATGAAACTTTACCGAAAGATTCGGCGAAGGTGGCGCATTTCTGTTCCATGTGCGGCCCACATTTTTGTTCAATGAAAATCACGCAGGATGTACGAGATTATGCCGAACAAAAAGGTCTCGAGGAAGAAAAGGCTATCGAGGAAGGCATGAAAGAAATGTCTGACACCTTCAAAGAAAAAGGTGGCGAGATTTATACCAAATCCAACTAGTCAGTCATTACGCCTGTAAATCAGTCCTATAACAGCATTTTTGTTTTAAATAGGGAAGAACGTACCCTGTGCGGACCTTCGTTGAGTAGGGACTTGACCAAATGCGGTGCAGGAATTAGAATAGCAAGCATCTGATTTTTCAGGCGCGTAGCTCAGGGGTAGAGTACTTGCTTGACATGCAAGGGGTCGGCGGTTCGAAGCCGCCCGTGCCTATTTTTAAAGAAATAATTGGTTTAAAATAGGGGCATCATGCCAATATGCATGGTGCCTTTTTTCGGGTCTTGCCAACTTCTTACGGGGAACGGCAAAATTAAATATTTACTTAAATGATTCCTAACAAAAATCCTACCGAACTTGAAACTATTCGTCACAGTTGCGCACATTTGATGGCGCAAGCCGTTCAAGAACTTTTTCCTGGCACGCAGGTCACCATCGGCCCAGTAATTGAAGACGGTTTCTTCTATGACTTTTCTCGCAAAGACGCTTTTGTTCCTGAAGATCTTGTAAAGATTGAAAAACGAATGAAGGAACTCGCAGCTGCGGATATTCCCATCGTGCGCAGTGAAATCTCTCGTGAAGAGGCGAAAAAAAAATTTCGTAACATGGGTGAGGTATTCAAGGTCGAGATCATTGAATCGATCGAACCCAACGAACCAATTACGATTTACTCGCAGGGAGACTGGGGTGACCTCTGTGGTGGACCGCATGTAGAGTCGACCAAGAAAATCAAGGCTTTCAAGTTGCTGCATACTTCGTCCGCATATTGGCGCGGTGATGAAAGAAACCCGGTGCTGCAACGCATTTATGGCACCGCCTGGAATACGGAAAAAGAATTACGTCTTTATCTCAAAAGACTAGAAGAGGCGAAAAAACGCGATCACCGCAAACTGGGTAAAGAGCTCGACCTATTTTCGATTTCAGATGATATTGGACCCGGTCTTATTCTATGGCACCCAAAGGGCGCGCGCATTCGTCATTTAATGGAAGAGTTCTGGAAAAAAGAACATTTTCGCCACGGATACGAGATGGTCATTAGTCCGCATGCGGCAAAAATAGGTTTGTGGAAAACCAGCGGCCACACGGAATTCTATAAGGACAACATGTTTTCTAATATGGATGTTGAAGGCAGGGAATATGTCATGAAGCCGATGAACTGCCCTTTCCATATTCAAATATATAAGACCAAGTTGAGAAGTTACCGCGATCTTCCCGTTCGTTTCGGAGAGTTGGGAACGGTTTATCGTTACGAGCGCTCAGGAGTTTTACACGGCTTGTTAAGGGTACGTGGCTTCACTCAGGATGATGCACATCTTTTCTGTCGTCCGTCACAGATTGAAGAAGAGATCACCAAGGTTCTTGACCTCATTGTTTTTGTTTTACAGTCGTTCGGTTTCCACGAGTACAAAATTTATTTGAGCACACGTCCGGAAAAATATGTTGGCTCGGATAGCGGATGGGAGTCTGCAACGAAAGCTTTGGAAACCGCGCTTAAAAACAAAAATCTCGAATTTGAAGTAGACCCGGGCGAGGGTGTTTTTTACGGTCCCAAGATTGATATTAAAATTAAGGACAGTTTGAATCGTTATTGGCAGGTTTCAACAGTGCAAGTCGATTTTAATCTTCCTGAAAAGTTTGATATCACTTATATTGAGGAGGATGGTCAACGCCGTCAACCTATCATGCTTCACCGTGCCCTAATGGGTTCTTTGGAACGTTTTTTTGGTTGTCTAATTGAGCATTATGCAGGCGCTTTTCCGTTATGGCTGGCCCCGGTTCAGATCATCTTATTGCCGATTACTGATAATCATGCCGAATATGCCGATAAAATAGCCGAAGAGCTTGAAGAATCAGGAATTCGGGTAGAAAAAGACTTGCGAAATGAGAAGATTGGGTTCAAAATACGCGAGGCCCAGTTAAAGAAGATCCCTTATATGGCTGTTTTGGGGGATAAAGAAGTGGAAACTTCTACCTTAAGTGTCCGTAGGCGACGGTCTAAAGAAACGCGAACTCTTGATTTGAAAACGTTTTTAAATGAAGTTAATGAAGCCGTCAAAAACCGGACCATTGACACAGGGGATTGATTAATTTTTTAAAAGGAAAGTTTTAAATTAACAAGAAACAACGCATTAATAGAATGATCCGAGTCAAGGAAGTGTCGGTAATCGGAGATGATGGAGAGTCACTCGGCACCATTCCCACCGAAGAAGCCATCAGCATGGCAGAAGATCGGAGCTTGGATCTTGTCGAAGTAGCGCCCAATGCTAACCCGCCAGTTTGCCGTATAATGGATTATGGCAAACATAAATATAAAGCAAGCAAAAAGGCACACGAAGCAAAAAAGAATCAAAAAGTTGTACATGTTAAGGAAGTCAAATTTCGGCCCAACACCGATCAGCATGACTTCGATTTTAAATTAAAACATGTCCAACGATTTTTAGAAAATGGGGATAAGGCAAAGGTTGTCATTTTCTTTAAGGGACGAGAAATTATTCACCGTGAGTTTGGTCAGAGAGTTTTAGAGCGGGTCGCGGAGCAAACAGAAGATATTGCCATTATCGAACAGTCAGCTAAACAAGAAGGTCGTACCCTGGTTATGATCTTAGCCCCTAAAAATGTTAAAACGAAAAAAGGGACTCAGCTAACAGTTCCTAAGCCAGCAATAACAAAAAAAATGAATGCCAATGAAGAAAAATTGCCATCAGAAGAGTTAGGAACTAAAGCAGCAGTGCCCAATAATGAATAAGAAGTCAGCGGAGTGAATAATGCCAAAAATAAAAACAAACCGAGGGGCCGCCAAAAGGTTTAGAAGAACAGGTACCGGTAAAATTCGTAAAAATAGCGCTTTCACTAGCCACATTTTGACGACTAAAACTACCAAACGAAAAAGGAACTTGCGTAAGCCTAGCATCATGGCACCTTCCGATGCGAAACGTATTAGTGTTTTAATACCCTATTAACCCTCTGGAGAGGGAGGCTCACTTAGGTGGGAAGCAGCTGGCAACAGCTGATTACGAAAAAAAAGGAGAATTGTAAAATGCCACGTGCGGTAAATGGGACTGTTTCCCGAAGAAGACGAAAAAAAATTTTAAAAATGGCCAAAGGCTATCGGAGCGTACGCAGTACCGCGTTTCGAAAAGCCCGTGAAGCTGTTGAGCATGGTCTCAGTTATGCATACCGCGATCGCAAAAATCGAAAGCGTGAATTCCGTCGACTTTGGATCGCTCGTATCAACGCTGCGGTCAGAGCTGAAGGAATGAACTACAGCCAATTCATGTACGGTTTGAAAAAAGCAGATATTCAATTGGACCGCAAAGTTTTATCTGATCTCGCCATTAATAATCAGAAAACCTTTAAATCCTTGACTGAAACTGCCCGCGCGCAGCTCACGTAAGTTTTAAATAGCGCGTCGGCGAAGTAAACCACCCCCCCCCTCCTTAGAGGGGTATCGGTCGGAAACATGAATGATTGAAATCATCAACAAACTCCGTCAAGATTTCGATTACCGAATGGGGTCCATTTCTAACTCCAAACAACTCGAACAAATTCGAATAGAATTTCTAGGGAAAAAGGGACAACTCCAGGGGTTGATGAAAGAGTTGCGCAACGCCTCTCCCCAAGAAAAGCCCAAGCTTGGAAAAGACATAAATCTTCTTAAGCAACATGTTGAGCAGGCAATAAACGCCAAGGATGTAAGTCTTGGTTCAAAATCATTTAAAAAGTCTCGCGAAAATTTCGACACAACTCTTCCGGGTAGAAAAGAGTTAACAGGAACGTTACATCCTATCACTCAGGTAATGGAAGAAATCACTTCCATTTTTTTTGGGTTGGGGTTCCAGGTAGAAGAGGGTCCTGAAATTGAAACCGATTATTATAATTTTGAAGCACTGAATATCCCGAAAGACCATCCAGCAAGAGATATGCAGGACACCTTCTACATAGAAGATGAAACTGTTTTGCGAACGCACACCTCCCCGGTTCAAATTCACGTCATGGAAAATCAGGAACCACCTTTACGCATTATTGCGCCGGGAAAAGTTTATCGCTGCGATTCAGATGTTTCGCATACACCGATGTTCCACCAAATTGAAGGTTTGATGGTTGACGAAGGCCTGTCATTCAGTCATTTAAAGGGAATCATGAATATTTTTCTTCAAGAGGTTTTTGGTAAGAATACACAAATCCGTTTTCGGCCCAGCTTTTTCCCATTCACTTGCCCCAGCGCAGAAGTGGATATTCAATGTGTAATGTGTAATGGCAAAGGTTGTCGAGTCTGTTCGCAGACAGGGTGGTTAGAAATCCTCGGTGCAGGAATGGTAGACCCCGCCGTTTTCCAATCCGTGGATTACGATCCTGAAAAATGGACAGGATTTGCATTCGGTCTGGGCATCGAACGCATTGCAATGCTCAAATTTGGTATAAATGATATACGCTTGTTCTTCGAAAATGATCTTCGCTTCCTTAAACAATTCTAGCGGTTCAGATCCACAGAAATTACGTCAAAGTTCTCGATGCTAACAATTAGGGTTTCTCTTGCGCGAAGACCTAGAGGATTAGATAAGGTTAGTGGATATCATCCGGCAGTTGAGTGTCTTCATCTATAAAGGCAAGTTCAATTTGTGCTTGCCTAATTCCGGTGTCTTGAAGGTTGGCGCCCTGAAGATAGGCCCCATCCAATCTGGTGTTTTCAAGATTAGCCCCCTTTAAATTTGCCCACATCAAATCTGTTTCTTCAAAATTGGCATTTTCCAATTTAGCCCCTTTTAGCTGGGCTTCCAGAAGGTTTGCCCCACGAAGGTCGGCATCAGTAAAGTCTGTATAACATAAATCTGCAGCTTGCAGGTTTGCTTCTACCAAATTACAATTCCGAAAATTTGCTCCCCGTAAATTTTCTTCACTAAGGTCAGCAAAAATCCCTTCTCTACCCTTAGAGGAAAACCATTCTTTATGGTTGGAAAGTATTTGTGGAAGGATCAAAGTGAGGCTAGTTTTTTTCATAATATTTTTATTAGGCCATAAATTTACTCAAAAATAATTTAGGCTAATTTCAGGCCTTGATTTAAATACGGTTGCATGGGTTTAAAAAATCCCAAATTAAAAAACCAAATTTATCAATTACCTTATAATTATAATTGAACTTCGCCACATTAGTTTATCCTTTTTAAGAGGAGCAAGCCTCTTGAGATTAATTAAACACTAATGATGGTGATGATAAGAGGTTTTAGCACCTTGAGGAATCCTAATATCATCTACCATATCTTTTATCTCCTGCGGGGGAGGGGCGGTAACCCGGCTAATCAGAAAAGAAATAAAAAAATTAAAAACCATTCCTAAAGTCCCAATTCCTTCAGGTGAAATTCCAAACCACCAGTTTTCTGCAGAATTGATAGACGGGTTAATAAATTTAAAGTATATGATATAACTTGCGGTGAAAGTAAGACCTGTAATCATTCCGGCGATGGCACCTTCTTTATTCATTCGTTTTGAAAATATACCCATAAGAATTACCGGAAAAAAAGAAGAAGCCGCAAGCCCAAAGGCAAAGGCTACAACCTGCGCGACGAATCCAGGCGGGTGAATTCCAAAGTACCCGGCAATGGCAATAGCAACTGCTGCTGAGAATCTGGCGAAGACTAGCTCCTGTTTATCCGTAATGTTTTTCAAAAACAATTTTTTTAAAAGATCGTGAGAAATGGATGTGGATATGACCAGCAACAATCCGGCCGCTGTAGAAAGTGCGGCAGCCAGCCCACCTGCTGCGACAAGAGCGATAACCCAATCTGGCAAATTTGCTATTTCAGGATTTGCCAGTACCATTATGTCGCGATCAATATAGAGCTCATTGGAATTAGGTGATACAGGGTTAGAAATTTTTCTTTCTCCATTCAGGCCTCTTTCATCTAAAAATTCAGGCGTTCCTGTAAAGGCCTTATTGGCGAAATATTGAATTTTTCCATCCTTATTTTTGTCCACCCAGGCGATAAGGTTAGTATCTTCCCAGTTTTTAAACCAAGATGGAGTATTTTTATACTCTGCGTTATTAACCGTATTGATCAAATTAAGGCGTGCAAAAGAGGCCAAGGCAGGAGCGGTTGTATAAAGTATGGCAATAAAAACCAGTGCATAACCCGCTGAAATACGCGCATCACGAACTTTGGGAACTGTGAAGAACCGAACAATAACATGTGGCAGTCCTGCTGTACCAACCATTAAAGCCGCCGTTATAAAAAACATATCGATAGTAGATTTATTTCCTTCAGTATAAGCTCCAAAACCAAGCTCTTTAGACAATTGGTCAAGCCTATCCAGAATATATACATTGGAACCGTCGGTGAGTGTGCTACCAAAACCCAATTGAGGAATAGGAGTTCCTGTCATCAACATAGAAATAAAAATAGCTGGAACCAGAAAAGCAAAAATCAAAACACAATATTGGGCTACTTGGGTGTATGTGATTCCTTTCATCCCTCCTAGAACCGCATAAAAAAATACAATACCCATTCCTATAAGAACGCCGGTAGTAATTTCTACTTCAAGAAATCTGGAAAAAACGATACCGACACCGCGCATTTGGCCAGCTACATATGTAAATGAAACGAAGAGAACACAGACCACTGCCACTAAACGAGCGAAATCTGAATAATAGCGATCACCTACAAAATCTGGAACCGTATATTTCCCAAATTTACGAAGATAAGGGGCAAGAAGTAGTGCAAGCAATACATAACCCCCTGTCCAACCCATTAAATACACTGCGCCATCGCGGCCGACAAAGGAGATGACTCCTGCCATCGAGATGAAAGATGCGGCAGACATCCAGTCTGCGGCAGTTGCCATGCCATTGGCAAGAGGTGGAACACCACCCCCGGCAACATAGAAATCATCCGTGGTTCCGGCGCGCGACCAGATAGCGATTCCTATGTAAGTGAGAAAGGTTACACCAACAAAAATAAAAGTGAGAGTCTGAACATCCATAGCTATTTATCAGACTCCGGATTTTGGTTCCAGGTATCGTCTTTGTCCTCGCTCACCCCATATTTATGGTCGAGTTTGTTCATTTTATAGACATAAACAAAAATGATAATGACAAAACAATAGATGGAACCTTGTTGTGCCATCCAAAAACCAAATTTAAACCCAAAAAAACGAAAGTCGTCTAAAAATTCAACGAACAAAATTGCCATTCCAAAAGAAACCAGAAACCATGCCGCCAATAGAGATAGGACAAGGCGAATGTTTTTCGCCCAGTAGGCTTTTGCTTGAGGTCTGTGAGAATCGCTCATTAAATAATAAAAGGGAGGTAAAGAATACTAAGTGATTGCAACGCAGATGGTGCCGGAGGTCGGAATCGAACCGACACGAGGTTGCCCTCGCAGGATTTTGAATCCTGTGCGTCTACCAATTTCACCACTCCGGCACATTGATTTTAAACGAGTTACAGGGGTTTTGAGAGGTTCCCAATAACGTTACTACAAGTTTTACTATAACTTTGTTTGCTATTTTGTAGGTGTCGTTTACTTGTAATCTGCGAATTTAATACGGCACATATTAATCATTTAATATCTATTTGTCTATTAGTTTAAGTCGTCTTTTTTTATTTTTGGTTTTAGAGGGCACTACTAAATTATTCAACCGGACTTCACACAAGAAATACCGCTATAGTGGGAAACACAAGTTAAGTCCTCCATCTTGCAATATTCATAGGGGTAATCGTACCCTCCCAAATAAGTGCGGTATAGGTGACAATCTATATTCTCCTTATACACAGGTGGCATTTCAGGTGGCATTTTCAAAGTTATCTTGTCAGCACTCACTGCTGTATGCGTAAATACAAACATCAACCCTGCACCAATTAACATTGCCCCTAAACCGAATAGATACTTTTTCATTATGTTCTCCTCGCATAGTTTAGAAATAACGAAAAGTATTATACATCTTGTATTTTGCCACTCACTAATAGTTCGAGATCTCGAACTATATGTACAAGAACTTATTTTTTGTGCATAACCACCCCACAAATAAAACCTTGGTAAAGTATGAAACCTAAACTCTCATTCTTATTTATTCTCCCCTTTCTATTTTTGTTTGGTGGTTCTGCTTATGGGGAGGACTTGCAATGGGATGTAGAGCAAATGGAAGATGGGGGTGCAGTTGCTTATGCGAATGGTCAAATAACCTATGGTGATAAACAGCGCATATGGATTAGAGGTAGTCGGTGTGATGGGGGTGAGCAATTGTTTTCCTTTTACACAGTTGAAAACAACAAAGATATTCTCAACTTAGAAGGAAAAGTAATTGATATCAAATATAACCAAGAACATATTCGTGCCAAAATCATAACTACTAGAGAATTTATATTGGGTCATATCGCAATGTTTACCTTAGGAGGGTATTCAATTGAACAGTTAGTTAATGTTCATAAGGACTCTTCATATATCTCAATAGAGTTAATTGATAGTGAACAATTCAAAGCGAGTGATTATTTTGATGTTTTGAAGAATAAATGGAGTCTGAAAAATTTTAAACCAGCATTAATTAAGGCAAAGTCAATTTGTGAAAAATCAAAGTAAATGTGCCTATAAAATCAATATACTGTTGTCGTATCAACCACTTCCCAATCTCCCCACCTCTCTGATATAATCCACACATCCCAAAAGTCCTAAGGAGTTTCACCATGCGAACTACTTGGAAACCATTTAGCAACAAAACCAAACTCACATTCTTACTCTCACTCACCTTTCTGTCCTTTGATATAGGCTAGTCAGCGCAGCGAAAGCCTTGCCAAACTTTGAATATTTCTGGCTTTTCATTAAAGCGGTAAGTCGTCCTCATATAGTAGGCTTTGTAATACCAGTTTCCTCCTCTTAAAACCTTGCTTGTTCCAGATTCTGGACCTTGGGGGTCTTTCCTATTCTCATCCTGATAAACCATCGCATCGAACCAGTCGGACACCCATTCCCATACATTGCCAGCCATATGATGAACGCCATAAGGGGAAACTCCATGTTTCATTCCGTCCACCGGTTCCATAACCTGAAACCCTTGCTCATTAAATTTTCTTCTATAGGTGACCCGACTGTTATCTGGAAATTCATTTCCCCAAGGAAATATTCTTTTATCGGTTCCTCTTGCTGCTTTTTCCCATTCAGCTTCTGTTGGTAATCTCTTCCCTTTCCATCTACAATAGGCATCTGCACCGAACCAGGATACGCGGTTCACAGGATAATTTTCTAACCCCTTTCTGGGTCGGTACAAATTATTTTCAAGTTCAATTGTAACCGCAGGAGTGATTTCAATGAAGCGATGTGCTTCATTTTTGTTTTTATTAAGGAAGGTTGAAAAATTTGAACTGGTAACTTCATATTTATCTATCCAGTATGGGGAAAGAGTAACCCGATGCACAGGCTCTTCATCCATATCCCCCCACTCTTTATTGTTGTCAATTTTAAATCCCATAGTGAAAGACCCTTCCGGGATAAATATCATATTTTCCCTGGATTCACCATTGATGGCCGACATACAACCAAACAACAAAAGAAAATTGCCTAATACAAGAGTAAATAAAGTTAACAGCTGAAAATTTTTGGTTAAATATTTTTGTGCAAGCATACTAGTTGGTAATCAAGATTTAGGGGATAGAGGAAAGTTTGGTTGGATAAGCCTGTATTATTGTTTAAGATTTTTTTCGTGGGGAAAATAGCAAAATAGCCGTTTGAAGGATGACTCAGTTTATTAATTCAGAATTAATAATAATATCTTTTACGATATTGCCCTCACTCTCCGGAATAACTAAACTTTTTCCGTTTAAAATTAAATCAGTACCCTGTTTATTACCAATGGTTAATCGAAAGATTTCATTTCCCCAGTAACTTTTTTCTTCACCCGCCGATAGAATAAAATCCTCCCCTCGGAAATCATCAATAGTTATATTGAACCATGAGTTGTTTTTAACCTTAATGGTCAATTCCAGAGGTTTTTCCATATTCCCGGGGGTTTCTCCCTCTTTAACTACTAAACTATTTTTTTGTTTTTGAAGCTCAGGTTTTGGTTTGATAGTATCTAGCCCGTTTTCCACCACTAAAGTTTTTTTTGTAACAGATACTTCTGGATGAGGAAGACTATTTTCTGCTAATTCTTTGTTTGAAGAATTCTCTGCAATTTTTGGTAAGGTTTCTTTTTTAGGGGCTGCACCTAGTATCGAGGAAGAAGGTTTAACTATTTTTGCTGTTGGATTATTTTTATCTAAAATTATAAATTTGGTAAAAAAAAGAAGAGCTAAAATACTTAAGCCTGCAATTACAAATCCTATATATTTTTTTGCTGTATTAGTTGATTTTGATTGTGAGTTCGGACCTTTTTCAATTAATTTGTTTCCAATAGATTCTTCATAACTATTCAACATTTCATCAACGTCAGATCCAATTATATTTGCATAAGATCTAATGTACCCTTTAATAAAAACTTCACCAGGAAGTTCATCAAACCTATTATCTTCCAGTGCTTCGAGGAATCGAATGTGAATTTTTGTGATCCTCGATATTTCTTCAAGAGGCACACCCCGTAATTCACGTTCATGTTTTATATAAGACCCGAAGTTTTCAATCATAATCAAAGGATTGACATATTTTTGGAGAATTTAGGTTCTAAATATATTTAACACCGAGGTTTGGTCAATAAAATGAACAGTTTTAATAGGAAAGGGTCATCTTCTTTAGGGGTTACAAATAATTATTGTACGGGAATATCTATTTACCAAACCCTGGGTCATCATCAAACATATTGTTGTAATCGCTGTCAGAAGAATCGTCTGGGTTAGGTCTACACCAGTCAAAATCGTCATCGTTGCTTTCGTTTTCATCAAAACTGGAAGCCTCGACTGCTTGTAGATCGGCCACGAATGGGCCTATATCAACAGCACTAAAATCGCTACCACCACATTGGCATTCTGATTTCCCGGACATGAATTCAGTTTCATTTTTAAGAATGAAGGCCATGTTGCAATTATCGCAGGTATGTCCTTTATGAGAATTAATCAAGTTCGGACTCAAAAGCTTCTCTCGGCATTGGTTGCAAACCGCAGATTTTCCCATTGTGAAATCGGAATAAACATTGTCGATGCCGCAAGCCGGACACTCAATCAAAAATGGTTGTTCAACAGCCATGGGGTTTAGGAATCAGAGCTTTCCGGAAATATTTTTGACATATCACCCATTTTTTCCATAGCCTCTTCTTTAGACATTTTGGTGATATCAATTCCCATGTCAGCCAGAGCTCCTGAAAATGGGCATTTGCTGGCACCACTCTTAGGTTCTTCACCTTCGGCTTGTTTTGCAGGCTTTTCTGTTTCAATTTTTCCGGCTTCTGCCATGATTATCCAATGCATCGATTCTATTGTCTGTTGCTTTTCAGTGGTTAGTTTTTGCAGGGTTTCTTTGGTTTCAGGATGTTCCACTATCAAGGCAGCTTCCTGATACTTTTCCAAGGCTTTTTTTTCAAATTCAACAGCTTCTTTCAATGCTGCGGCAGAATTGGACATTATCACTCCTCCTGAATAACTGAAGATCATTAAATTCTTGTTGAGACTAAAAAATATACCAAACTCTAGACCTAAATAGCAACTACTACTAGCCGTTGGGCCTTGTATATCTCTCCTTACTTTTGTCCCGAATTGTGGTAAAAAGGGCTATTCTCGGATGTCATTAATCCTTTTCACGATACCGTGGTGTTATTTGAGTTTTTTGTTTTAAAAGGAGCTTAAGCCGGGCTTAGCTGGACCACGATACTAAAAATCCAGGGATTCAAATTTGCTGATTCAACTATCTTTTATGGGGTCATCTAGTCCACTGGTGTAGTAAATGATCACACAACGGGTTGTTTCAGATATAGAAAGATTAAAAGTGGGACCTAATTCCCTCACCGCGGTAGCGGGTTTTTATTTTAAATTAGTTCGAAAAAGTGTAGACTTCGACCTTCGATTGTTACCGAATTCAGATCTGTAAATTAAAGTAAGGTGCGTTATGAGTGATGCTGACAAAGAAAAAAATTCTTTTAATATTTCAGAGCAAAAAAAAGAACCTGGACTGATGGAATCGTATGGATCTTTTCCTGTTTGGTCCCTTAAATTGATTGATGCAATAACTCCGGAGTTTCTGATCTCCAAGGAACCCGTTAAGAAAAAAAAACTTCCTCAGTAAAAATTTTCTTTTCATAAATAATGAAACCCATTCAAAGGGCATTAATAAGTGTTTCGGACAAGACAGGTATCCTTGAATTCGCAAAAGAGCTTCATAATTCTGGAATTGAAATTCTTTCTACGGGAGGTACCGCCGAGCTTCTACGCAAAGATGGAGTACCTGTAATTCAGGTTTCTGATTATACCGGTTTCCCAGAAATGATGGATGGCAGAATCAAAACCCTGCACCCAATGGTTCATGGCGGAATTCTTGCGCGAAGGGATGTTCCCGAACATTTGAAGGCTATGGAAGAGCATGGCATACGCCCTATTGATCTTGTGGTGATAAACCTTTATCCCTTTGAACAAACAGTGGCCAAAAAAGGCAGTACATTGGAAGAAGCAATAGAAAATATTGATATTGGTGGTCCTGCCATGGTTCGCTCATCTGCAAAAAACTATAAAGACGTCACTATAATCGTCGACCCTGAGAACTATGGAAAGGTGTTGGAGGAAATAAAAAAAGGATCAGTTTCTTTGGAAACTCGTAAGTGCTTGAGTCGAGATGCATTTGCTCACACCGCTCGTTACGACTCGCTTATTACAGATTTTTTATCGCATCAATGGAGGAAAGATGAGCTAAACTTCCCACCATTTTTAAATCAACCTTACACAAAAGTCCAAGATTTACGGTACGGAGAAAATCCTCATCAGTCAGCAGCTTTGTATAAGGAGAGCCAGCCGTTACCGTCACACATTGTTTCGGCAGAACAGCTTCAGGGCAAAGAATTATCTTTCAATAATTATATCGACTTAAATGCAGCATGGGAACTGGTGTGTGAACTGGGTTCTGGAGCAGTAGTTATTATTAAGCACACCAACCCTTGTGGTGTAGCGGTGGGAGAGGATCAACTAAAAACATTTATAATAGCTAGAGAAGTAGACCCTGTTTCCGCATTTGGAGGTATTTTAGGTTTCAACCAACCAGTCACTGCTTTGGTTGCTGAAGAAATCCTCAAAAATTTTGTAGAAGCTGTGGTTGCACCTGGATTTGATGCGGATGCTATAAAGTTATTTTCGGCAAAGAAAAATATTCGTCTTATGCAAATGTCAAGTGCTGATTTTCAAACAAAAGATAGTCGCTTTGATTTGAAAAGAATTGGAGGTGGGCTATTAGCCCAAAGTCCCGATGCATTAAACTTTATTGAAGGCCAGTTAAAAGTTGCTAGTAAAAGAGAGCCCAATGCTCGTGAAATGGAAGATATGAAGTTTGCTTGGTTGGTGGCGAAACATGTAAAGTCCAATGCAATTGTTTATGCAAAAGACAAAGAGATTTTAGGTATAGGGGCAGGCCAGATGAGTCGTGTCGATTCAGCCAGAGTTGCTGTTGAAAAAGCTCATAAATCCCTTTCAGGGGCAGTAATGGCTTCCGATGCATTTTTCCCCTTCAGAGACTCAGTTGATGAAGCCGCAAAAAATGGAATTTCAGCTATCATTTCTCCAGGAGGTTCTATCCGCGATGAGGAAGTTTTGCAGGCAGCTAAAGAACACAATATAGCCATGGTTTTTACGGGCATCCGCCACTTTAAGCATTAAATCTTAGCAGTACCCCCCCCCTTCGCAAATCGAATGTTATTTTTCCGTTTAACGAAGAGTTAAGAGAAATGACTCGAGATTATAATGGCTCTTAAGTGAAAAACGCTCAAGGCAAATTATTTTTTTCTTCTTGATTAAATTTTTCAGTCAGCACAGTTATTGCGGTTGCTAACTGTTTTATCTCTGTATTAGATTTAATCTCGGGCAACTCAGCTTTTCCTTTTTCTTCAGCAAATTGCACTAGTTTTTTTAAAGGTCGAATCACCATACTTATCGTATAAAGTCCACCAATTATGCAAATGATAGCCCCAAAAATCGCCATTCCTATCATTTCATTTTTCAACTGATTAGCACTACGCATGACCCGATCTTTTAAAAATTCCAATTGATCCGGTTGCATGGTTTCGGTGTTCATGGTTGCGACAATGCGCTCAACTTGTCCTAATTGGACATAAAGGAAAAATGCTGCATAACCCAAGCAGGAGATGACTACTATATAACCTGTCATCAAGAGATTGATTATGCTTTTCTTTTCGCCTGGAAGTTCGTCCCGAAAGATAGGGTTTTTTTTCATATCGATTTTACCTTTTGAGTTTTGCCTTATTGAAAGCTCGATGAAGGCGTGCCCAATTAAAAGCAGAACCGGGATCATATTTGCATTCAAGACCGGTGGAACCATTTTGAACATGGCAGTGTCCCAAAATCCCGGCAAAACGCGAATAATTTTTTAATCGATCCAAGGGATGTCGCCCTGTTTTTTTATCAAAGGGAACTCTTAATTTGATTGCAGGTAACAACTTGTTCAACCCAATACAAAGTTTTACCAATGATTCATATTGTTGTTCTGTGAAATCCCACATCCTCACAATTTTCCCATTAATTTTTTTGCTGAAATAGCCTCTATCACTATATGTTCGATCTGGCACCGCGTTGAACGGATTTTTCAAAATTTTCGCTTTGTATTTTCTAGGAAGAACCAGCTTCCAACCCTTTTCAGTTTTCTTATACTTATCTTTTTTTGCAGGATAATATTCCGATTCCGTTGCCAGCGCCTCCCATGATAAATTTGAGATTTCAATATGCACAGCTCGTTCGTTCCCTTTCTTATCGTCAGCAGGAGCGGTATTGGTTTTCCAGTATAAGTCACAAGTTTGGAAAATAGTTCCATCTATGTCCAGATAAAAATGACTTCCCTTAAATGGACTTTCTTGCATCAGTTGGTGGCAGTGGTAAGAGGTGTAGCAAGCATCGTAATGGAGAACCAGTTGATGAACGTTTTTTATTAGCTCACGATATGCGGTTTGAGAGTTTTTTATTTTATAACTTTTATATTTTTGACTAGGGGCATCGTTTAAAGGGAGATCATGTTGACTGCAATTCTTGCGTCCCCGCAGGTTAGGACATAAAAATCCTTCTTTTTCTGACCATGCAACAACGCGGGTGCCAATATCCACAATCTGTTCGCAGGCAATGATATTTTGATTCATGGTAAATAAATATGAGAGTCAGGAAGTCACGAATTATTTTCTGTTGTACCACCCCAATGCAATTTTTTTCTTAATAATTGATAATAATCTTTACCTGGAGCTTGAACAAGTTTTACAGGGATCTCCGCTTTTTTTGCTTCTAGGATATCTCCTGATTTCATGGTATATCCCGTCTGTCCATCCAAGGTGATTCTTACATCCCCTTCTTCACTTCTTGTTGTCAGTTGGACTCTAATGGTCGATGAGTCGGGAATCACTATAGGTCTGTTTGTCAGTGCAAATGGACAAATAGGGCTTAGCACCAAAGCCCGCATACTGGGGTGAATAATTGGTCCTCCTGCTGATAGAGAGTAGGCTGTGGAACCGGTAGGAGAGGCAATGATTAGGCCATCCGCGCGATAAGAGGTCATATACTGATCATCGACAAAAACTTTTAGGTTTACGATTCTTGCTAGGGCACCTTTGTTTATTACGATATCATTGAGCACATTAAAGTCTTCAATTTTCTCCCCATTCCTTAAGACACCAGCATTTAAAAGCATGCGATTTTCGATTTCGCATTTTCCATCTAATACCAGTTCCAGAGTGGGGTAAAAATCGCCCATAGTAGTTTCTGTTAGGAATCCCAGGCTACCCAAATTGACACCTAGGATGGGAACCTTATACGGATGAGCGATACCGGCGACATTGAGTAGGGTTCCGTCACCACCTAAAACTATTAAGAGATCGGAGCTGGAAGCTACCTCTTTTTTGGAGATGGAAGTATTTTTGCCTATAAGATCAGCGGTATCCGGTTCTAAATATACCTTACAATTTTTGGACTCTAACCATTTAGAAAGTTCGCAGACAATTGTAGGGTCTATATTTGGTTTTTGCTTGCAGAATATTCCGACCCTTTTCATAAGTTCACCCTAATATTCAAATCCGTCTTGGCGAAGGTAATAATATGGTTCGTTGGAAAAGCACCAACGATACTAATTTAAAAATGTATAAGGAGATACTGTCAGATTGGTTTGAAGACATGAAAGCTTAAAGCTTGCCAAAGTCTTCCGGCTTTATTTTATTCAGCCAATCCTGCCATTGTTTTTCATCATCCGTATTTGTTTTGTCTGGATCAGGAAGATCTAGACTCTTTGCGTCTTCGATTACTTTTTCTTCTACAAATATAGGTGACTTGGTCCTCAAAGCTAGGGCGATGGCATCGGAAGGCCGGGAATCGATGGAGAGAGTCATGTCTCCACAAACTACAGATATGACCGCATAAAAAGTATTATCTTTTAGTTCATTGACCAGGATGTGGTTCACCTCCGCTTTCATATTCAGGATCAGGTTTTTCAACAGATCATGGGTCATGGGACGTGGCGTGGCAATATTCTCTATTTCGAGGGCGATTGCGTTAGCCTCAAAATAACCGACCCAGATTGGTAATGCTTTTGCGCCCGTCGAATCTTTTAAAATAATGATGGGCATGTTAGTGAGTGGGTCTAAAGTTAGCCCCTCAACTTTCATTTCAACCATTTCCCTTAGCCTCAGGTAAGCGTGCAATAAATAATAGGATACTTATATCTTAACAGTTGGTATGAAGGCAAATCGGATTAAAGAATTCCTTAAAAATTATAGCTGAACCTTAAAAAATTGTCTAATAGCAGGTTTTATATACATTATGTCTTAAATTGAAGTTTTATTTTTAAACCGTCTAAAAGTCAATTGTCTACTTTATGGTCTTGAAGAACTTTAAGCAGGGTATTCCGTATCGCCTCGGGGATTTCTACTTGATTTAAGGTGTTTCGGCAAATCTTGGTTGTCGATTTGTATGTGTTCAAAAATGAAATGCAGGGAGGACAATCCTGAAAATGTTCGTCGAGGGATTTTGTGGTTTCTTGGTCCAGGTCACCTTCAAAGTAATCGTAGAGCAGGTCAAGACACTCTTTGCAACAAATCATTTTTCTGCCTTCCGAGATGAAAACTCTTCAAAATAGTATGAAAGTTTTTTTCTTAAAAACAACCTCGCACGATGTAATCTTGATTTAACAGCTGGAACCGTCAAGTTCATAATCTCCCCTGTTTTTTCTGTAGAGAGACCTTCTACATCTCGCAATAAAAAAACTACTTTTTCTTTTTCAGGAAGAAGGTCGACGGCCTTGTTAATAACGTCGCGGGTTTCAGTGTTAAACATTAACGATTCTGTATTTTCTGACCAATCCTGAATTTTTTCTTGTTGAAACCCTGCTCCATTAAACGAAGGCATCAATTCATCTATAGATATATTCGGCTCTTTCTTTTTACTACGTAGTTTCATGTAGCTGGCATTTAACGTGATCCGATAAACCCAACTCGAGAAAGCTGATTTACCCTGAAACATGTTAATCTTGCGGAAGAGAGTCAGGAGCACTTCCTGAGTCACATCCTGCGCATCCATTTGGTTGCGTGTTAAATTGAAACTGAGACCGTAAATCTTTTTTTGATAAATTTCAGCTATTTTGTCATAGGCTTTTAGGTTTCCTCCTTGAAACTCGCGAACCAAGGACTCTTCAATTTCTTTATCTTTTTTGGGCTGAGAAAAAGACATATCTAGCAATTAGAGTTAAATTATAGGGCGCATATCTTTTTTTGCCAAAAAACTACTAATAATTGCTATTCCGTCCATTTAATATATCAGATGCTGGGAATAACAAAGCGATTCAATTTGAAGGCGCTGTCAGAGTTTTTTCTATGGAGGGACGCCGGGTCCAAGCAAAAAACAATTAGACTCGGATTATTTTTTATCCGGTTCTGTCGTTGAAGCAACGGGGTTTTCGGTAGGATTGGTACCTTCAGCAGGTTGTTCTCCTTCAGCAGGTTGTTCTCCTTCAGCAGGTTGTTCTCCTTCAGCAGGTTGTTCTCCTTCAGCAGAATCACCTTCACCTATAGCGCTTTCCGCAGTGGGGTCTTCAGACAACTCTTCATTTTCTTGCTCCGCATCCTTCATAGATTTTTTAAAGTTCCGAATGCTGTTGCCAAAGGCACTACCAATTTCAGGAAGCTTGCCTGCTCCGAATATAATCATAATTATGACCAAAATGATCATTAATTCTGGAAAACCAATTCCCATCATAGCTAAAATCCCTTTATTTATTTTGAGAAACGCAAAATTATAACATTAAACCGAGGCCATGCAAACCCCAATAATTGAATGGAATAAACATCAGGTTATGGTACAATTTTGCTTTTAAATTTGAGATTAAAATTAGGGGCTTTCATAGGTAACATGTAACATTTTATTGCTGTTATCTAGGCAGCCCCTAATTTTAATTAGATATTTAGGAAAATAAGCTATGAGATTTTTGCTTGCTGCGGTCACCGCTCTTTTCCTGACTTTCTTAACCCAAGGTAACGTTGCCGATGCCGATAGTTTCTCTAAACGGTTTAAGAAAGGGTCGCATAACTTTGGCGCCCAAATTGGGGGGGGTTATACTTTCGATTTGCCTCCTGGGGTAGAGCGTACCGATATAGCGATGCTTTTTGTCTTTCCCAATTGGCAGTACAATATAACGGGTTTGATAGGTGAATCTTGGTATCGGGGTGCATTGTTTCACCATGTAGAGGCAGGTCTTGCTTATGCCTTAAAAACGGGATCTGGGTCAGGCCGCGCAATAAACGGTGGTGAATGGCTTTGGGGGTTTTCCCCCCTCATGGCGCAATACAAATTTCTCAGTCCAAAGAGAAAATGGGCGCCCAATATTCTTGCAGGTGCTGGTTTTTCATACGGCAATTGGAATGATAACGCCTACGAAATCTCAACGGCGTTTGAATTTTTGCTCCATATCGGTGCGGGTGTCGAGTTTTATACCCGAACCAATGCTTGGTCCTTAAACTACCGATTATTCCACGTCTCCAACTCAAATATCAAATCTCCCAATATTGGCCTAAACGCTCATGTTTTTAGCCTTGGTATGCGCTTCTAGCGGTGTACCGTCTCGCCCACCAGGAAAAACCTCCAAGGCATTAAGTTTATAAAAGGGATTTAATAAGTGGTAGGCTATGCCAAAAAGTATTTTTCCCTCAAGTTTACTAGAAGGGGATGAATTTTAATGAGTAATAACGAGCCAGCACCATCCTTATTCCTGCATAAGTTTTTCCACTGTATTGAGCGTCTGGCTTTTAAGCATTCCCTCATAGTAATCGCGTGTTCTCTGATCCTCGCAGGGCTCTCCATTTGGGTCACCGGCGAAAAATTGACTTTTAGAACTGGGCGAGGAGACCTTGTTGCCAAAGGCCTGCCATACGTCACACTCTACAAAGAATATCGTAAACATTTTAAAGACCTCGAAGGCATGGTCATCGTTGCCGAAGGGGGCACCCCTTCTCGTAGAGCTCAGTTTGCAGAGATTCTTGCTGCAAAGTTACAAAAAAGTCCTGACCTGTTTTCGCAAGTCATCTACAAGTTCGATACCAGTTATTTACGCTCGCGTTTCCTGCTCTACCTTACCCTAGACGATTTAAAAAGCCTGAAAGAAAAACTAGAAGACAATCAGGACTTCATTGAATCGATAAACGCTTCACCAGGACTCAACACCCTGTTCAACTATATCAATACCGAGATTGCCTCGGGAATGGTCGATTCATTGATAACGGATTTTCTCGGTGAGGGTGATACCGCAGATGAAAAGAAAAAAGAAGAGAACGATTTAAATTTAATGATAAGAGTTCTCGAGGAGATGAACCGATCTCTTGGAAAAGAATATCATTACCAGTCTCCTTGGCAAGCTCTATTCAATTCTGGTGAAGAATCCCTGCGCGATAAAGGGTATCTCGTTTCTAAAAACGAAAAACTACTATTTATACTGGCCGTTCCTAATAAAGATGAAGCCAGTTTCACCGGCTATAAAGATTCGGTTTATGCAGCGCGTGAACTCATTGTTTCAGTAAAAAAAGATTTCCCCGAAATGGAAGTCGGTCTTACGGGTGAAGACGTCATTTCCACCGATGAAATGATTACCACACAAAAAGATATAGAGTTGGCATCAAAAATAGCGCTCGGTGGAGTAGCCTTGCTATTTGTTCTTGCGTTTAAAGGGATCGTAAAACCCCTCTTGGCTGTGTTCAGCCTTCTGGTTGCTCTAGCATGGTCGTTGGGCTTTACTTCTATAACGGTAGGGCACCTGAATATTCTTTCTGTGGTTTTTACAACTATTCTTATTGGACTGGGTATCGATTTCGGTATCCATATTCTAGAACGCTATAAAGAAGAGCGACAATCGGGAAAGGATATTTTCTCAGGCCTTCAAAAAACGTTGCAGGGGACTGGGCAGGGAAATTTTTCAGGAGCCATCACAACAGCGATAGCCTTCGGGGCTATGGTAATGACCGACTTTATAGGAATCGTTGAATTAGGATGGATCGCTGGATGGGGGATTCTCTTCTGCCTTATAGCGATGATATTATTGCTACCTGCATTAGTGGTACTCGAAGAAAAATTGCGTAAACCCCATTATCTTAAATCAACAGAAAAATCCATTCCCTCTAAAATTAGTAGACTCAATAAATTCTTCAATCATTACAAACTCATTATTATTGTCTGCACGGTGCTTGTGTTGTTGGCATCATTTTCATTAAGAAAAAACTTTTTTGATTATAATTTACTGCACCTGCAAGCCAAGGGAACCGAGGCAGTGAAATATGAAATGCGCATTTTGGAAAACGCCGGTCGCTCCGCGTGGTCCGCTGCCTTCCTTGCCGATTCGCTGGAAGAAGTCCGAGAAAAAGAAGCCAAGCTCAAAACTTTACCGACTATAGAAAATGTTGAGAGTATCGCAGCGATGGTGCCCGAAAACCAGAAAGATAAGGCAGAGTATTTAAAAGAAAATTTGGTGCCGTTGTTGAATGAAATCTTTGTCGAAGAAAAAGACGAGTCGTTATCATTCAAGGCGCTAAACAAAACTTTAAAACGTATTCGATTTAAATTTCAGGGGCGAAAAGACAAAGAAGATAAAATTGCCCAAGCAGCAAAAGAAATCGATAAATTTTTTATGCAGACCGAAACGGTAGAACCAGAAATAGCGGAAAAGAGTTTGGAGTTATTTTCCCAAATATTGTTTGCTGACTATCGTAGTCTAATGAAAGAGCTCCAACAAAATGCCGAGCCGGAGTTTATAGAGATTTCAAGTATTCCCAAAAGCTTGCGCGAGCGTTATCTCTCCGACAAAGGCAAATATCTATTAACGGTTTTCCCGAGCGTTGATATATGGAACTTAGAAAAACGCCAGCAATACTTAGAAGACCTGCGTTCTGTCGACCCGGACGTGACAGGTAGTGCTGTGCACATGTTCAACTCCACTCGGTTGATGACTGAAGGTTATATCAACGGCGGTATCTACGCCATGCTTACGATCATCATTTATGTTTTCGCCGTTTTCAGAAATCTGCGTACGGTTTTCTTCATCCTGTTGCCTGTCTTCGTGGGATCGATTTGGACGTTAGGGATCATGGATATTTTTGAACTGAAACTCAATATGGCGAATCTGGTTATACTGCCATTGATTTTGGGAATCGGGGTAGTAAATGGAATACATATCACACATCGCTACCGCGAAGAGAAAGATAAAAAATCTGTGGTACTGGGCAAAAGTACTGGGCAGGCCGTGGTCTTAAGTTCGCTCACAACCATGATTGGATTTGGCAGCATGATGGTGGCCGACCATTATGGTGTCTTCAGCTTAGGTCTTGTTCTCACACTGGGTGTATTCTGCTGTTTAGTTGCAAGCGTAACCTTCCTTCCCGCGCTTCTTAAGCTAAGTTCAGAAAAGAACTGGAAAGTATAATCCGTTTAAACAAGGCCATTACTTATTTATTTCGTTTGGAATTTCTCCATAGAAAAAAGAAAACCATTTATTCACCTAATAAATGAAGCAAAACATTTCTGGTGTGAGGATGAACTCGGTGTTCAAACAGATAAATCCCCTGCCAAATACCTAGCGCCATCTCTTTATTTCGGATTGGAATCGAAAGTTGGGTTTGGGTCAGGGCAGATCGAATGTGTGCCGGCATATCATCCGGACCTTCGGCTTGATGGTCGTAAAAAGGGTCGCCATCAGGAACCAGTCGGTTAAAAAACCGATCTAAATCTTTCAAGACATCAGGGTCTGCATTTTCCTGAATGAGTAAGGATGCTGATGTATGCGGAATAAAAAGCGTTAACAATCCGGAACGGATGTTTTGATTTTGTACCCAACTTTCGACCTTATTGCTGATAGCATATATACCTCGACCTTTTGTTGAAACGGAAAATTGGAATTCTGTTTGTTTCATATTGTAGTAATTTTTAAGTACTTTTTTGGCCAAATTTCTTTTTTACGTTTTTGCCTAGCTTTTAGTGGTCGGAAATAAGTTCCCGAGCATGTTGTAGGGAAGCTTCAGTTATTTTTTCTCCGCTAGACATTCTTGCCAACTCTTTAACCCGTTCTGTAAATTCCAATTGCCGAATTCCTGCCCGGGTGCGTTTTCCTTGAACATTTTTTTCAACACGAAAATGAGTCGAAGCCATTCCTGCGATTTGGGGAAGATGTGTTATGCAAAAAACTTGTTTGGTTTCCGCTACCTTTTTCAGTTTAGTGCCTACCTTTTCTGCTATACGACCTCCTATCCCTGTATCGACTTCATCGAATATCATTACAGGAATTGTGTCTTGTTTATTTAAAATAGATTTTAAAGCAAGCATGATGCGAGAAAGTTCACCTCCCGATGCAATTTTAGCGAGAGGGCGAAGTTCCTCTCCTGGATTGGGAGAAAATAAAAATTCAAGAGTACCTAATCCTATGGATGTCGGCTTCAATTTTTCTTTGTGGTATTGTACAAACCCTTGTGGATCAGGTGGATAGTTGAAGTCGACTCCAAAGCGTACGCCATTCATATGTAATTCTTTTAATTCTTTTTCCACACCCTGTTTTAAGGCTTTGGCTCCTATCTCGCGCATATCAGCAAGTTCAATGGCAAGCTTTGCAACTATTTTTTCTTTTTTCTCTATTTCTTTTGCAAGTTTATTCATGTTTTCTTCGTTACCGGCCAATTGTTCCAATTCAGCTGCAAACTGGTCGCGCTTGGTAAGAATTTCTGAAACATCGTTGCCATATTTTCTTTTTAGTCCGTTTATTTCAGCCAACCGATCTTCAATTTCTTCGAGTCTTTCAGGGTTAAAATCTAGAGATCGATCGTGCGATCTCAAAGCATCTTCAACCTCCTCTAACTCATAAAAAGCAGATTGAGATCTTTGAAAAGTAGAATCTAATTCTTTGTCCACCTCAATCAGGGGTTCGAGATCTTTTAAAATTTGACGTAAACTTTCCAAAATAGAACCGCTTTGTTCAGATAATAAGGCTTGACTTTGTTGAAGGGCGGAGCGAATTTTTTCTGAGTGGCGGAGTTTATTTTTTTCCGCCTTAATCTCTTCCTCCTCCTCCTTTGAAAGATTTGCTGCATCAATTTCTGAAATTTGAAAGCCCAAAAACTCTTCCCTTTGTAAACGTTCCTGCTCATCGGTGTTTAGGGATTGAAGGGTATTGACCTGGTTTTGATACTCTGTAAATTCTTTGGTAAATACATCGCGACTTTGTTTGGACTTTCCAAACAAGTCGAGCAAATCGATATGAATTTCAGGATGTAAAAGGGTTTGATGGTCGTGTTGCCCATGAAGGTCAACTAAACGATTACCTATTTTTGCAAGCGTAGAAACTGTGATCTGACTATCGTTAAGGAAACAGCGGTTTTTTCCTGAATTAGAAATTTGTCTTTTAATATGAAGTTCGCCATCGACTATTTCAATGCCAATCTCCCGCACCATAGCTAGAGTGTCTTCATTAGATACTTGAAATATACCTTCGACCAAGGCAGTGGTTTCGCCGGTACGAATAGAATCTGTATCTGCCCTGCCTCCAAGTAATAAATTGAGTGCATCGATGATGATGGATTTCCCGGCCCCAGTTTCACCGGTAAGCACATTCAGTCCGGTTTTAAAACTCACCAAAAGATTTTCTATAATGGCAAAGTTCTGAATTTTGATTTCTTTTAGCATGTTGGTATCAGGGAGAAATTTCTTCCATTAACTCCATTCCCTCTTTTTTGAGAGAAAGAAGTTTCTCGTTCTGCGTATTATCTGTAAGTTGAATGAGTTTGTGAAGAAATTCTCGTGCTTCCGTGTAATTATTTTTCTTGATGAGAACCTGTGCCAGGCCCAGTTGGTTTTCTGCATAGTCAGGGGCCAGCCGAACAGCTGCTTTTAAATGAAATTCTGCTTTATCTAAGTCTCCACCCAAAAAAAAGGGCAACTCCAGATACAATTTACCTAAAGCCCTATGTGGACCTGAATGGCTAACGGTTGGGTCTAGGCCCAGGGCTTTTTTCATATCCTTTTCAAAAGGGTCGATGATTCCCAAACTGGCCCAAACCCCTTTCATTTCCCCCTGCTTTCCTAGACATAGTCCTCTATAAAAATAACTGATTGCAGAATCGGGTTGCAATTCAATGGCCTGGGTGCTGTAGAGGATACATTGGCCATAGTGATCAATTTTTGAATCCTCTGATTTTTTGGCAAGAGCATAATGGGCTCTAGCCTGACGCCATTTCCATTTATATTGGTTAGGGTTTATCGCTAGGACTTTTTCAATTTGTGAGGAAATATTTTCATATTCTTGTTTCGATTTGCTTTCTTGGTGAAGATGATCAATTTCAGCCAAGGTTGGGCTTTGTGCAAAAACAGAGGAGGTTTCAAAAATAAGGGCAAACAAAAATAAAGTCGGATTAAGTCGCCATAATTTATTGAAATTGGTGTTCATAACACAGGTTAGATTCCGTTATAATTAAAATAAACAAGTCGTTATATTTTGAATACCAAAGTTTTCCAATAGGAAACATTCCCTATTAGAATGTATCACAAATGAGAAATCTAAAAATAATTGCTTTTAATACCCTTCTCGTTTTCTTTTTTGTGATGGTTCCATCCTGGGTCAGCGGAGCAGAAAAGAGTCCGGAAGCTGCAGTAAAAATCCTTTTAAACGAGATCAAACAAATAGTAGAAGGTAATGGTTTATCGGATGTTAAAAAGGCAGCAAATAAAAAACATTCTGACATCGCTGTAAGTATCTTAAAGGTGCCGGAAATCAGCCAGAAAGCACTGGGAAAATATTGGAAAAAGCATAGCGCCGAACAACAAGACCAGTTTCAGAAGTTGTTGGAGGATTTGTTTGTGCATGTTGCTTTCCCCAGTTCGGCGAAGTTTTTTGCAAACCTTGACCTGATGTATGGCAAGTCAAAAAGTAAAAAAGATATGACCGTGGTTCCCATCACTATAGTCCACGAGAAAGAAGGTGAGGTTGACATTGATTTCAAAATGAAACAGTCTGCAAAAAACTGGTTGGTAGTAGATGTGATCCTTGATGGTGTCAGCATGCGCAACAATTTGAGAAGCCAGTTTTACAAGATTCTAAAGAAAAATGACTTTAATGAATTGGTCCGGCGGATGAACAAAAAGCTAAAAGAAGCACAAGGCTAATAATCGTTGGTTTGGAGTTTTTTTAAGAAACGGGAAAATATGAAAAAAGTTGGAATGGTTAGTTTGGGATGTCCAAAAAACACCGTTGATTCTGAACGGGTGCTCGGCGATCTCGTTGCTTCGGGCTACGCCCTTACCCCTGATGAAGAAGACGCTGAAATTATAATCGTTAATACTTGCGGATTTATTGAATCGGCAAAAAAAGAATCGGTCGAGGCAATTCTCGAAATGGCCCGGAAAAAAACAGACGGAAACTGCAAGCAACTCATTGTGACGGGTTGTTTGGCAGAGCGTCACACTCAGGAGCTTCTCGATGAGATACCAGAAATCGATCATTTGCTAGGGGTTGGACAATACCCGCAATTAAAAAATATTTTAGAAGATGATGCGGCTAATTTTAATAACCGCAATCACGTTGCGACTCCTGCTGAATTTTATGAGTCCTACACCGATCGGTTGATGACTACTGCTTTTTACACGGCATATTTAAAAATTTCAGAAGGCTGTTCTAATCGTTGTGCTTTTTGCATCATTCCCAAAATGCGAGGCCCTATGCGCAGTCGGTCGCCGGAATCCATTTTTGCAGAAACAGAAAATTTAGCTAAAAGAGGAGTTAAAGAATTTAATATTATTTCCCAAGACACCACAATGTACGGTTTCGATTTAGCCATGAAGGATGGTTTGGTTAGATTGCTAGAGGGCATAGCAAAAGTTCAAAGCGTAGAATGGATACGACTTTTGTATTGTTATCCTACTTTTCTCACTTCAGATGTGATCGACTATATTGTATCTGAAGAAAAAGTGTGCCGCTATATTGATGTTCCCTTGCAACACACCCATGATAAAATTTTAAAAAGCATGAAACGGCAGGAAACTGAAGGTAGTATCCGCAGAATGCTGGATGAATTACGATTAAAGATCCCAGAAATAGCTTTACGTACCACTTTTATCACCGGTTTTCCTGGAGAAACAGAAGAACATTTTAAGCATATGCTTAACTTTCTTTGTGATGTTCAGTTTAATCATGTAGGAATTTTTACATATTCTGATGAAGAAGGAACCACCGCTTTCGATTATCCCAATCGCGTTCCTGAAGAAGTTAAAGAAGAAAGAAAAAATATTCTTATGGAATATCAAAAGGAAATTGTGTTCCGAAAAAATCAAGAAAAAGTGGGGCAAATTGAATCAATTCTCGTTGAAGGATTCAATGTGCAGGAAAATTATATAATGACGGGAAGACTGGCATCTCAGGCACCCGATATTGATGGGCAGGTTATTTTGGAAAAATGTGAAGCCGAACCGGGTGAAATCATTCCCATGCGCATCACCGCAGTGGCGGGTTATGACCTTATCGCGGAACCCCTTTCACAACCCATTGAACTCGTGGAATAAACCAAAGGGCGTAATTTAAGAAAAAGTTTTAGTGCTCTGTTGCCTGGCAGATGGCTTGAAATTTTTTCCAGACCTCTCCCACGCTTGTGTCCCCCTCCAAATAGCTCACAATAGGAAAAAAGGTTTTATCCAGTTTATAGGGTCCGACTAAATCGGGATGACCATTTCCTACATGCTGAAATATACCAATGGTAGGTGTATTGACTGCATAACCGATATGCATTGGTCCTGTGTTGTTCGAAACCAGAAGGCTGGCCCGGCTCAACAGATAAGCATAATTTATAAGAGGCAAGTCAAACGCAAAAAATATTCTATCGCTGTCTGGAAGATTGAGAGCTTTTAATATTTTTATTTCTTTTTTATTTCCACCAAAAACAATATTAAAAGAAGTTTCTTTTAATATTAAATTTGTGAGGTTATAAAAATTTTTTGATTCCCACAAGCGATCTACGGAGCTGGCTCCTATATGGCAAACTACAAATGGAGTTTTAAGGCCAATATGGTTTGCGTATTGTGAATACGAATTTTTTTCAATAGCACTAAAAAATAATTCCATTTGAGGTTGCTTAAGCTCAACTTTTATCTCCTTCAACATCAAAATCCGGCGTTCTATGGCGTGGAGGTTTGCAATAATAGAAGGCGAATTATCCCTCTTTTTTGATTTAACATTGTATTGATCGGGACACCATTTATGTCCTTGATGGTTCCATATAGGCGAAGACTTCAAAAACTTTTTCATCCGACCAAAATCTGAATTTGCATGGAAAATATAAACGTGGGTGTACTTTGGTTTTAACAGGAGTTTTAGTCCTAAAAGAATTTGTGCATACCATCTGTTTTGGTAGGGGTAGGTTTTTTCTAAATGTGGGTTATTTTTAAAAAGATCCAGCCAATCTTTCTTTGCAATCAAATCGATTTGAGCATCAGGATATGCATTTTTTAATTCTCTAATCCCAGGGGTGCCCCAAAGACAATCTCCTATCCCCGTTGTGCTGACAATTAAAATGTTTTGAACTGCCATAAAAATAAACAATCAATTTTAAAGATCAAAAGCAATATTGGAACCAAAGTTAGCAGATTTGCAAGCTTAAAAAAAGTGTGCCGCTTTTCATCCAGATGTTAGACAGTAGTTGCCATAAGACTGAAAAACAATGAAAAACCTTGATTTTTGCTGCAATTTAGTCGGTTCCATATTGTCAGTTAAACTTGAATATGTTAGTCTAAGCAACAATTTGGCTTCCTTTTTGGAAGAATTCCAGAAAATTCAATCACGCACGTTTCCGGATCAAATCAGGGGTGGCCTACGGGTTCCTGATGCGAATCGATGGAGGCGGTGGTATAACCCATTTAATTTTAAGGAGATAGAATGTCTGAAATCACAATGAAAAACCTACTCGAATCTGGTGTTCATTTTGGCCACCAAACCAACCGGTGGAACCCCAAAATGAAGCCTTATATATATGGCGAGCGCAGCGGAATTTATATTATCGATTTGCAGAAGACCCTTACCGGTTTTCAGGCAGCTGAAAAATATATCAGAGAAAGTGCCCGTGCTGGAAAAAAAGTTCTTTTCGTGGCAACGAAAAAACAAGCCCAGGAATTGATTGCAGATGAAGCCACAAGGTGCGGAATGCATTATATCAATCAGCGGTGGCTGGGAGGAACCCTCACCAATTTTGCAACGATTAGAAAAAGTATTGCGCGATTACTAGAATTGGAAAAAATGGATGAGGAAAATCAGTTTGATCACTTGCACAAAAAGGAAGCGTTAGATTTACGTAAAGAAATTGTCAAACTGAATAAATTTTTTGGTGGCATCAAAACCATGAAAGACTTACCCGACGTTATGTTTATTGTTGATACTCGAAAAGAAAAAATTGCGTTGGCAGAAGGAAAAAAATTGGGCATAAAAATCGTAGCTTTGGTGGATACAAATTCTGACCCAGATGGCATCGACTTCCCTATTCCTGCAAATGATGATGCCATACGATCCATCAAGCTGTTTGCCCATAGAATTGCTGATGTATACTTGGAGGGTCAGGAGATGAAAAAATCCAGCCAAGAAAAAGAAGAGACTGAGGTTAAGTCAAGCCCTAATAAGAAAGCTGAGACAGTCCCGGCTTCTGATGATAATGACAAAAGCGAAACTGTAGCGCCTGTGCCCGATCTGAATTAATTTCAGGTTTGATAACCCAGGCTGGAATTATTTCCGTAGAGGATAACTTCTACGGGATGACCAACCGAAGTCACTCAAAATAAATTTACGGATCAAGTAGTTTATCTTGTTCGAATATTTTATATTAACTTTATTTGTAAGGATGTTTAGGAATGGAAATAACTGCTGCGATGGTTAAGGAACTGCGCTCTCAATCTGGAGCGGGAATTATGGAATGTAAGTCTGCGTTAAAAGAAACCAGTGGAGATGTAGAATCTGCTATCACTTTCTTGCGTAAAAAAGGATTGGCCAAGGCAGATAAAAAATCGGATCGGCAAACCGGGGATGGTTCGGTCGGTACCTACATTCACGCTGGCAACAAACTTGGAGTAATGGTGGAACTGAATTGCGAAACTGATTTTGTCGCCAACACGCCAGACTTCCAGGAGCTGATTCGTGATATTGCCATGCATATTGCCGCTGCTAAACCTCGGTTTGCAACACGGGAAGAAGTGACACAGGAAACTCTAGATAAAGAAAAAGAAATTTTTGCGCATCAGGCAAAAGAATCGGGCAAACCTGAAAATATTATTGAAAAAATTGTTTCTGGAAAAATGGAAAAATTTTACGAAGAAAACTGTGTGTTAGAACAACCCTTTATTAAAGACACCAATATTACTGTCCAAGAGTTGATTAAACAAAAAATTGCTTTACTGGGTGAGAATATCAATATCGGTAGATTTGCAAGGTTCGAAGTTTAATGTCCGAAGCTATTTATAAAAGGGTGCTGTTAAAATTAGGTGGCGAAAGTCTGGTTGCCGAAGAAGGAGATTTTGGTCTTGACGAAAATGCCTTGAAGAATATTACAGAAGAAATCAGAGCCGCCAAAGATCTGGGTGTTGAAATAGCTATTGTAATTGGTGGAGGAAACATTCTCCGAGGCGCTTCATTAAGCTCGATTGGTATAGAGCGGACCACCGGTGATTATATGGGAATGTTAGCAACGGTTATTAATGCGCTAGCTCTCCAGGCTGCGTTAGAGCAGGCAGGTATTGCCACCCGTGTTCAGACTGCCATAGAAATTCAAGCGGTTGCCGAAGCCTATGTCCGCCGGAGGGCGGTTCGGCATCTGGAAAAAGGACGTGTCGTTATTTTTGCAGGAGGAACAGGTAACCCTTATTTTACTACAGATACTGCAGCCTCTTTAAGAGCTATGGAAGTTGGAGCCGATGTGATTTTTAAAGCAACAAAAGTGGATGGCATTTATAGTTCAGATCCTAGGACAGACAAAGATGCAATAAAGTATAAAGAATTGAGCTATCTAGATGTGTTAAAAAAAGGACTGAAGGTAATGGATTCAACTGCAGTTTCTCTCTGTATGGATAATAAGTTGCCTATGGTAATATTTAATTTCCGCCAGGCGCATAGTATAAAAAGAGTTTTATTAGGTGAAAAAATTGGAACAACCGTGGGGGCTTAAAAAATGGAAGAAGAATTAATAAAAGACGCTGAGCGTAAAATGAAAAATTCGATAGACCATTTGCTGCACGAACTGGGAAAATTAAGAACAGGGCAAGCATCGGTAGCTTTGCTAGATGACCTGTTAGTTGATTATTACGGTAATCCTACGCCTTTACAACAAGTCGCTACTCTAGGAGCGCCTGATAACCAGACTTTAACAGTACAGCCTTGGGAAACATCGATCCTGAAAGATATTGAAAAAGCAATTCAAGGTTCTGATCTGGGTTTGACTCCTAACAATGATGGTAAGGTAATACGATTGACTATTCCACCGCTAACAAATGAAAGACGACAGCAACTGGTGAAATTGGTAAAAAAGCAATCGGAGGAATGCAAGGTGGCTATTCGAAATATCCGAAGGGATATTAACGAAAAACTCAAGAAATCAGAAAAAAATCATGATATTTCTGAAGATGTCGGGCGTAAGGCGCACGATGCAACTCAGAAAATTACCGATAAATTCGTGGCAGAAGTAGATAAGATTATCCAAACAAAAGAGAAAGACATAATCGAAGTTTAATTTCTTCTTGATACTTAGTTTTAACGCTACTCGGTCGTTTATTCAGGAGTCTTCTTCTTGGTCGAATCAAAGTTACAGGAGAAAATCGACCTGCATCGATTGCCCAGGCATATTGCCGTTATAATGGATGGTAATGGACGGTGGGCACAAAATAATTCACTCCCCAGAGTCGAAGGTCATTGGGCCGGTGTTAAAGTTGTAGACCGTATAGTTACCTTAGGGTGTAAACTTAACCTCGAAGCATTGACCCTGTATTCCTTCTCCGATGAAAATTGGAACCGCCCTTCCGCCGAAATTAGTACCCTAATGAAAATCTTGGATTTTTATCTCAAAAAAGAACTGAAGAGAATGAAAGAAGAAAATATTCAGTTCAATATCATTGGGCATATAGAAGACTTGCCGACCTCCATACAAAAACTGATTCAATACTCAATTGATGAAACAAAAAATAATACGGGAATGATTCTCACTTTGGCTTTAAGTTATGGAGGCAGGCAGGAAATTCTTGATGTTGTTAAAAAAGTAGCTCAAATGGTGAAAGATGAAAAAATTTCAACCGAAGAAATCGATTTTCCACTGTTTGAGTCTTTTCTTTCGACTCACCCTATGCCCGACCCGGATCTTTTGATTAGAACCAGTGGAGAAAGGAGAATCAGCAACTTTCTTCTATATCAAAGTGCGTACACAGAATTGCATTATAATAATGTTTTATGGCCTGATTTTACGGAAGATGATTTTCTAAACGCCATTATTGATTATCAAGGTCGAAACCGCCGGTTTGGAATGACCCAGGAACAAGTTGCCAAAGCCTGATTTTTTTAATGACCTAGAGTGTAAACCCATTTTCCCCTATTATTTTGCACTGAAATAAACTTTTAATCCGTTGAGGAGAAAATTTTGGAACGCATTATCAGCGGAGTCATAGCAATTCCCCTAGTACTCGGGATTACTTTGTATGGGCACCCCTGGTTATTTTTTATTTTGATTGCGTCTCTTGTTTTGGTTGCCGCGTACGAATATTTTTCTATGATTACCAATGCAGGATTGAGTGGGTTTCCTGTTGTAGGTATGGTTTTGAGCTTTCTTCTGCTTGTAGCCTACTTTTTTGTTCCTCAAAATTTGCCGGTTTTTATTTTTTGTATTCCTCTTACATTATTTACTGTTTGGTTTTTTAGGGGAAAGAATGTGCGCGTGGAACTCGATCCTATTGCCTATACCTTGTTCGGTATTTTCTATACTGCAGGACTAGGGGGGTACTTTTTTTTAATTAGCAATTTGCAAGGGGGTCGGGAAATGGTAGTTTTTATTTTATTGTTTATTTGGGTCGGAGATACAATGGCCTATTACGGAGGGCAAACATTCGGGAAACGAAAATTACTGGAGGTTGTTAGCCCAAATAAAACTATTGCTGGGGCTGTGGCCAACGTTGTCGGCACTTTAGTTGTTGCTTTGTTAGCGAGCAACCTGTTTTTTAGTCAGATTCCCCTATTCCATTGTTTGATTGTAGCTTTCATTTGCGGTATTATTGGCCAGCTCGGCGATTTAGTAGAATCGCTCATAAAGCGAAATTGTCAGGTTAAAGATTCTGGAACCCTGATTCCAGGGCATGGAGGGGTTTTAGATCGCATTGATAGTCTATTGTTTGCGGGCCCGACTTTTTATTGTTACTACCAGTTGTTTTTGGCGACTGAATTTATATGAAAAAAATATCACTTCTCGGTTCTACTGGCTCAATCGGCGCTAATGTGCTGGATGTGATTGAACGTAATCCAGAAAAATTTCAAATTTTTGGCATGTCTGCAGGAAACAATGTTGACTTGTTTGCAAAACAAATCAGAAAATTTAAGCCCCGAGTCGTAGCCCTATTCGACACCAAAAAAATCCCAACGTTAAAGGAACAAATCGCTGATCTGGATATTGAGATTTTATCCGGTGAAGAAGGTTCCATTGCAGTCGCCACCTTGCCGGAGGCAGATGTGGTTGTTTCCGGTATAATGGGAAGTGCGGGTCTATTACCTGCTATTCACGCGTTAAAAGCAGGGAAAAACCTTGCTCTGGCGAACAAAGAAACTCTTGTTATTGCTGGTGAGCTGGTACTCAGAGAAGCAAAAAAAACTAATTCGCAAATCATTCCTATTGATAGCGAACACAGTGCTATTTTTCAGGTGTTGAATGGAGAAAAAAAAGAACAAGTCAAAAAAATTATCTTGACTGCATCTGGTGGTCCCTTTCGCACATTCAGCTTCGATCAAATGGAAACTGTTACAGTAAAAGATGCACTCGAACACCCTAACTGGGATATGGGTGAAAAAATTACTATCGACTCATCTACCATGATGAATAAGGGGCTGGAATATATTGAAGCCAAATGGTTGTTTGGTGTCAATACTCCGGTCGAAATTATTGTCCATGCTCAAAGTATCATCCACTCGATGATAGAGTTTGTTGATACATCTATAATAGCGCAGTTGGGTATTCCAGATATGCGCGTACCCATTGCCTATGCCCTGACTTACCCTGACCGGTTTGAATGCGATTTACCCTCGTTAGATTTGACTACCATGGGCAACTTGACCTTTGAAGCGCCCGACTTTAAACGGTTCCCCTGTCTGCGGTTGGCCATTGATGCAATGGAAATTGGGAAAACCATGCCTGCTGTGCTCAATGCTGCGAATGAAATTGCGGTACAGGCGTTCCTCGAAGAACTCATCCCTTATAAAGATATTGCAGAACTCATTCGTATGGTCATGCAAAACCACAATCCATCTCCATTACAAGAATTGCAAGATGTTTTGATTGCAGATCGATGGGCTCGCGAAGAAACTACAAAGTTAGTAACCGTCACCCATTAGTACCCTTTTGGGCATAAGAGTAATTTAAGGGCTATCACATAAAAGGGCGATGGGTGAACTCTTTTAGGCAAGCTTTCGAATTTGGTTTATAGAAAGAAGTGTGAAGTTTGTTGCTTCTTTAACAGGCAGGATACTTAAACAATCGGTTATAAAAATTTTATTAAATGAGCTCACCTATAATTCGTATTGGTAATGGTTATGATGTGCACCAACTGGTTTCGGGTAGAAAACTGATTCTCGGCGGTGTTAATATCCCTCATTCAACCGGGCTCGATGGGCATTCAGATGCTGATGCATTGTTGCACGCATTATGCGATGCTCTTTTGGGGGCAGTTGGTGCGGGAGATATTGGTATGCATTTCCCGGATACCGATCCACAATGGAAGGGGATCTCCAGCATTGTTTTACTAGAGCAAGTCACCGCAATTTGTAGGGATAAAGGGTTTGAAATTGCGAATGTTGATACCATCATCGTTGTGCAAAAACCAAAACTAGCCCTGTTTTTCCCTGATATGAAAAAGAATATTGCACAGTCCATGGCAATAGATATCGGGAAGATAAATATAAAAGCCACAACCACAGAAAAATTGGGTTTCGTTGGCAAGGAAGAAGGTATTGCTGCGTATGCCGTAGCGTTATTGTATAAAATGGCAAACTAAAATGATTAACTCGCGCATTGTCATAACCGGTATTGGATTAACATCCCCCAACGGTAATAACCTGAAAGAATTTCGTCACAACCTACTAAATGGTGTATCGGGAGTTAAGGAGTACGAAACCCGTTATATGGGGAAAGTTCTTGCCGGAGTTTGTGATTTTGACGAGCTCAAATACCAAAAAAAAAAAGAACGTCGTCGCGGAACCCGTGTGGGTTCAGTTTCCATATATTGTTCGCGAGAAGCTTTTGCTGATTCAGGGCTCGACCTTGAGTCGATTGACCGTTCACGAATCGGGGTTTATCTGGGAACCACAGAACACGGAAATGTAGAAACTGAAAACGAAGTCTACAACATCAGCAAATACGATTACGATGTGAAGTACTGGTCGCATCACCATAACCCCAGAACTGTGTCCAATAATCCTGCCGGTGAAGTTACTTTGAATATGAAAATCACTGGTCCCCATTACACCATTGGGGCAGCCTGTGCTGCGGGTAATATGGGGGTTATTCAAGGAGTCCAAATGTTACGGCTTGAGGAAGTGGATTTTGCGTTAGCTGGCGGCGTTTCTGAAAGCATCCACACATTCGGCATTTTTGCCAGCTTCAAAAGTGAGGGTGCACTTGCCGAACACGAAGACCCAACAAAAGCCAGTCGTCCCTTCAATAAAAACCGAAACGGAATTGTCTGCTCCGAAGGAGGTTGTGTCTATACGCTCGAACGCTTAGAAAATGCCAAAAAACGGGGGGCAAAAATTTATGGAGAAATTGTAGGCTATGCCTCAAATTCCGATGCTGTAGATTTTATTTTGCCAGATCCAGCCAGACAGACCCAATGTATGAGGTTAGCTCTTGATCAAGCTGGACTCAAACCAGGCGACATCGATATTCTAAACACCCATGCAACCGCAACACAGATGGGAGACATCCAGGAAACCAAAGCCATACGCGAAGTGTTTGGTAATGATTCTAAAACCCGCATCAATAACACAAAAAGTTTTATCGGTCATACTATGGGTGCAGCAGGTACTCTGGAATTATCAGGTAACTTACCAGCCTTTGAAGATAATATGGTGCACCCTACCATTAATCTCGATGACCTAGACCCTGAATGTGCCATGAACAACCTTGTTGCAAATACACCGGAAAAACTCCCTTCAGTAAACTACATCATGAATAACTCCTTTGGCATGTTCGGCATCAATTCTGTATTAATTGTCAAAAAATTTGTTTCAGGAACTTGAGTTTTGCCGCTTTCTTCTTTTAAAGCTGTTTTTTTTGATGTTGGGGGAACCTTGATTCGTGTTCATCCTTCAGTGGGTGATGTATACGCAAAGCACGCGCGTGCTTTTGGTTTCTCAGGAACCGCTGATGAGCTTAACAAGGGATTTCGTTCGCAATGGAAAAAAATGGGTGGTATCGAATCTTTGGGGAATAAAACTGGCGCAGAAGTAGAAGAAAAATTTTGGAAAGATTTGGTGTTTGAAGTTTTTCAACCTTTTGGGGGGCTAGATCGTTTCGATAAGTATTTTAAATTAATTTTTGAGGTGTTTCGCGATGGCTCCAATTGGAAGATATATGAAGATGTGATCGAGTCTCAAATTTTTGGAAAATTAAAAGAACGGAAAATTATTTTAGGTGTTATTTCGAATTGGGATTCGCGACTGACTTCGACTTTGGATAGTTTAGAATTGGCAGACCATTTTAAATTTATTCTTCCTTCAGCGGTAGTAGGTTCTGCAAAGCCAGATAAAAAGATTTTTGATGAAGCGATACGCCTTAGTGGCGTTGAACCTCACGAGGCCTGCCATATTGGAGATGACGTTAAAACAGATATCGATGGGGCTCGGAATGCAGGGATTCACGCCATTCTGCTTGACCGGGATAACCAGTTCGATGAGTCCATTCAACCCAAGGTTCGATCTTTTTTCGAGCTAGTCTAGGAAGTTTTGTAGTCTTTTGTTACAAAAATTTTTGTTTTTTAAGGCTTGTTCCTCGGGTAAGGGTAGATGTTAAATTTGTTTTAGCGAGATCTGCTCTATGAAGGGATGCTAAAGAGAGATTTGCATTCCGATTGCGCTGGGTTTTAGGTTTTGCAATATATCCTCTCCTTACCTTAATAGGCAAATCAGGAATTGTTATTCCATTTCATTGTTTTTGCCTTTTTCAGCGCCTTATTTTTTAAATCCAAAATTAACAACAGATAAAAAGGAAGGTATTCAACCCAAGGAATCCATATTTTCCATGATGGTATTTCTTGATAGTCAAAATAAAAATCGAGGTAATAAAGTCCGACGAGACCTGTTAAAAGAACCCATGATCTAAGAGGAAACAAACATAGAAAAGGGACGACCCAGCAAAGGTACCAAGGGTTTTGAATTGGGCTGAGCAAAAATACCAAAGCCATCAATATGAAAAACTGTTTCAAGAATGTTTCCGGGTCTTCAAACAACGAAGTATTTTTCAACAAAAGCCAGATAAGAACTCCTATCAAAATGCAAACTACGGTTAGTTTACTCAGGAAAATGGGTAATGGATTTGAAAAAAATGAAATATTACTTAATTCCCCCGGCAGATTTTTGAAAATAAAAACTAAACAGGAAAAAATGCTATCATTGTTTTGCCAGTAGAGTGAATATGCTTTAAGACCATCGAACATTTTTAGCCCTATCCCCATAAAAGGAATATAACCCAAAACTATTATGCTAATAAAAAGTAGCGAGTTGATTATTGGGGGTAGCCAGAGATTGCCCTCTTTTTTGCGGGAATTTTGAAGACAGGATTGGAAATAAAGCGGAAATAAAATAGCGGGATACAATTTACCTAGAAAACCTAAGGCAAGAAAAACAGTAGCGAGACTATGCCGGTGGCTGACCAGAAAATAAATCGAGCCGCATAGGAATGTAATTCCAATGATATCCAAATGAGTTGAATTGAACGTTTCTTTTATTATCAATGGGCACCAAAAGTAGACAGCACTCATATTTTTATTTAATCCCAGCTTGGCCAAAATCCCGATAATGAAAAACAATGTTAGGACATCAAACAGCAGGAAAGCGATCCGCATGGCAAGAATACTATCGGGTTTAATAGAATGAACAGCTCGAAACACAAACTGAGCCATAGGAGGATAAATTGTGGGAACTCCGGGATGGTTCACTCTTTCTAGATATTTTAGGGATTTTGGAGATTCCCATTTCAAAGCTGATAGTTTTTCCAGTTCCCTTTCATTTCTTTCGTTATAAATTTCGTAATAAGTTTCAGGGTTCTGAATTTGTAATTCTTTAAATTCGTGAACTTCAGAGGGGGAGTATTCGAAAGGATTAATATTATTAGCAAAAACTTTTCCATCCCAGAGGTAACGATAGACATCGTCTTCCTGTATCTGTTGCGCGGGTAAAATAGAAAGGCGGAATAACAAGCCGAGGACGATCATGGCCCAAAAGGTAAATCGATCTTCCGGTTGCTTTAATAGGATGGCGCAAGTGGAGAAGAAAAGTAGGGACAGTGAAAAATAAATTGCCAGATAAGTGAGCATGGGACGATCAGCATAACCTTCTCCCCAGTCAAACTCTTTTGAAATGTGGGTAAGAAATAAGTAGAGGAGTAGACTAACAATTCCCAGGAAAATGACCTGGAGGCGTGGGCGCATAAGAGACTAATGCGTTTGTGCGAAGGAGCTTTGCCCTTCCAGAGAGTGCTTTAATTTCAATTCAATACTCATTTTTTACTCTTCTCCTCAACCGAAGTTAACTCGTTTTTTAATTTTTTAGTTATAGTTAGTTAAGGTACCTTTGATCGTTCTATGCAATAGCTAACATCATCCATGATCATATTAATGAAAGGAGCCCCCGGTTATTGAATTTTAATTATCGAAACAGGATACCTTGAGACCCTATTTTTTCAATCATATCACCCGTTAGCGCGGGGGGCAATGGTCAGGGATGCGTCAAAATGAGAAAACCTATATGTGCTAAATTGATATTTTTTGGTCTCGAGCTGTTTGTTTTTGGAATCTGTGACACCATCGATATAAATCAATACTTGATCGTTCTTTTTTAATGATCATTCGTTCTGAATGCATTTAAAGCCTTGCAAGTTATTTCTTTAATTTATGCATTAACATAGCTAAAATAAAAACCAGGATCAATCTGTATGACCCCCTGACAGAGGGAAGAAATATTAGCAAAAAGCTTGAAAGTGATTGTTTGCCATATGAGCATTGACCTATTCACTCCTGCTAACCTTTCAGGCGCGAAAGATTAAGGTTTGTTGCCGCGGCGAATTGAAGTATTGGAAAAAACATGACAGACCCCACTACGAGCAGGGATTAACTTTGTTTGGTTTATTGGTATGATAAGAAAGCAAAACCTGAATACAAACTGGTCCGACTTAGGTTCGGTTTTAATTGATTCTTTACCTGAAAATTTACAAAAAGATCAGAAAGAATGGTTGGGTTACCAATGGAACCTTGTTGTTGGGAAAGAAATATCAGGAATATCTTTTGTTGATAAAATCGCCCAAGGTACGGTACATATCCGCGTTCAAGGTGCAGAATGGTTACCTGCACTGGAAAGTTTGAAGCAAAATTTTATTTTTGAATTAAATAGCAGGGCTGGAAAACAACTGGTTAGTAAAATTAAATTAATAACATAGGCCTTCTATAATTTAAAATGAAAAAACACCTAAAACTATTATTGAACGGTTCAATGGATAATCTTTTTTCACTAAAATTTAGAAGAAGTAGTGGGTTTTTTGCAGAAGAATTTCTTGTGTTCGGAATTATATTTTTATTTCTTTCTAACTGTTCAACCGTTGGTAATCAGATGGAAATGAAATCACAAGATTTGGATCTCTCTATGTCTTATGCTGTGAAAATGTATGAACAGAAAAGACAACAATCTCAACCTCTAGAAAGTAAAGATCCACGCGCTTATTTCCATTTTCTCATGTCTCTGGAAGTCGAAAAGAAATTTCAGTTTGAAAAAGCGGCTATGCATTATAAAGAAATTGTAAAATACGACCCCGAAACCGAAAAGTTTTTCGAAAAATGGGTACACCTACTATTACGCACTGGCCAGTTAGACAAAGCGGTAAAAGCTGGGCAAGAGGCTTTAACGCGGTTTCCAAAAAGTAAGGTAATTCATATGGATATGGCAGATATTCTCGCAAGTCAAGGGAAAGCGGATTCTGCTATTTATCATTATGAAAGGGTGAGTCAAATAAATCCAAAAAGCTCCCGCGCCATTTTCTTAAAGGGAACCGTTTTAGAAGAGCAGGGTAAATGGGATCAGGCAAAAAATATGTATTTGCAGTCCGTCAAAATGGAACACAATAATCCATTAGGACAGTTCTATCT
>Ga0315336_1001577_pt1 | contig 42315 bp, 52 predicted proteins | sample ASW5metaG_FD_204512 | JGI IMG/M metagenome (GOLD analysis project Ga0315336, IMG submission 204512) | Ammonia-oxidizing marine archaeal communities from Monterey Bay, California, United States - ASW #5 | ecosystem: Environmental > Aquatic > Marine > Intertidal zone | place: USA: California... | reverse complement strand
CGGGGTTGCCGGTGGCACGGACCCGCAGGTTATCGATCTTGGCCGTTGAGCGCAGGCAAGCCTTGAGTTTGTTGTAGCCCCCGAGGTTGGGCCAGTTGCACAACTCATCGAAGGCGATGTAGGTATACTGGTGCCCCATGTAGTTGTCGGCATCGGCCTCGCTCTCCAGGTGGCGCAGTCGGAGGGTGACGGTGCCGGTGGCATGGGGAATACGGAACTCATGGACTCCTACCTTGTATTCAGTTCCCGGAAAGGCGGGGTAGAGAACCTTCTTGCCCTCTTCCACAACCTCGTCCAGCTCGGGGAACGACCGGCGCAGGATGATGCCGCGCCATACCGATCCGTACTTCTGCACATCCGAGGCGAAATCTCCCATGAGAAAGGAGGTTTTGCCGCCGCCCCGAGCGCCACCAAAGAAAAGTTCCGGCACGAAGGAAGCCCGGATGGCTTTTTCCTGCGGTCCCGGCTGCGGCTGCCACAGAGTCGGGGCAACTGCCTCTTCCAGCTCAACTGTTGACAATCGCCACCAGGCAGTCCTCGATGATCTTGTTCTCTCCTGCCTTGAGCCAGATAATCACTTCCCCGTCAGATCCTACCGAGGGCGTTGCTGCACCGAGGGTATCCAGCGCCTTCTGGGCCAGTTCCTTCTTGGAGGGCTTTGGCGGTTCCGGCGGTACGGATGCCGTTGCTGCCAACACCTTTTTGGCCGGTACGGCCTCTTTTTTCGGGACTTTATTGGTTTCTTTCTTTGCTTTAGCCAATCGGAGCCTCTTTTCGGGTCAGATCCATGGCTTCGTCCTCCTGGACTGAGCGCATGGCGTTTATCAGTCGCTGCCGTTCTTTTTCAGCGGCCTCATCGTCCTTCTGCTCCCAGGATTTGGCCATTTCGGCTCGTTCCCGGAAGCCGTTGGGCAGAACGGGCCGCCCGAACTGGTCAATCGTCCATAGAGGGATGCCATCTTCCGTTTCCTGCGTGGACGGACCCATTTTCCGCATGTTGAGAGTCTCAACGCGGGGCGTTTCGGGTTCTTCGGAGACAACTGGCTCGGTTTCGACCTTGGGCGCTTCTCCGACGGCCTTGTACATCTCCGTATTCTGGGAAATCCACTCTTCGTAGGACGAAGCGCGGGGCGGGAGGTTGACACCGACGGCACCGGAGACATGATGCTCGATGACCTGCTTGTCATCACCCACTTCCTGACGTATAGCCATCAGAACTTTCAGTTTCATGGCCTTGTCACGTTCCTGCAGGTCTTCATAGATGGCTTGCAGGGCTTTGACCCGCTCTTTGCGGTCGGCCAGGGGAACATCATCGAAGTTCGCCCTATATAATCGTACCTGACGATCAAACTCCGAGCGGAAATAGTCCAGTTTGCGCCAGCGGGTAACGGTAACCGGCTGGCAGCCGACAAGCTGGGCCACCTTCTTGGTCATATCCGTCTTGGCATGACGATCCAGCACCAGGTAATGGATGGCCTGCATCTGCTGGTCGGTGCATTTGGATCTGGGGGCTTGTCTGGGCATTGTCAGACTTCTATTTATAGATCGTCCCAGGGCGATCTTTGACGCCCAGGCGCATTCCACATCACTGGTGGTGCTGACCAAGGGCTGCGATCCTCTATGATTGGAAAATCATATCGACCATGTAAACCAGGGTCTTGCCATTGAGAATGTCTGGGCCATTCGAGCCTATACCATTCCCCAAAGTCGCCAGCAGGCCATCGGGTAGTGCCCCAGTTTTGATTTTTCTCATAGGCAGGAAGTTCTTCCCAAACTTCCCATGCTGCTTGAACGTCCGGCTTCCCTTCTCCCCCCAGACCGAAAGCCCGTTCATTAAGCGGATCTTCTACGTAGGTGGGGCCTTGCTGCAGGCCGGAGGAATCAGGAATGCCGCCCCAGTAAGCATCCATCTCACCTGTCGGGCGAGGCTTAAGTTGGGCAAGGTATTCATCCCATTCCTGCTCCCCTTCAGCCTCCTCTTCAAGTCGTAAGCGATTCTGCATTTCCCCCCGTGCCATCAACTCAATAGCTTCTGGAGATCCAAAAAGAAGGGCCTCCTCTCCATATATCTCCCGAAGCAATTCCTTAGTCTCATCACTAAGCGGCAGATCATTAATTGTCTGCCCCTCTTTCTGTTTACGCTGCTGATCTTCCTCCTCATACAACTGCGTCCAAAATTCACTCTGGGGACGTTTTCCTCCGGCCGTCTTTGCTGCTGGCTGCGGCACCACCTCTTCACCCGATAAATCAGCTTCCAGATCCTGCCCCAACTCGATTTCGCCTGCTGGGGCCTGTCCCGGCACGGGACGGTTGGGACGGGCAACATATTGAACCCCACCAACCATGGAGAGTTCTCTAAGTTTCCCGGCAGGAATAATAACTGACATTAGACGTGTTGACGTACTTCTGACTCGACCCCCGAGGGCTTCTATGGCGCTTGCGTCAATGCCCGAAGATAGTCCTCCTTCGGGCGTAATTGTCACAGTAAGATCGCCATCAGTGTCCAGGGAATCATCCCAGAGATTGATATCAACTCCCGACGGCACGTCATCCCTACGTTGTCGAGGCTCCAATGCGCCGGGAAAATCAACCTGCTGAAGATCATCGATATCCTCATACTCATATGGCAGTTCTCCCTCAAGTTCCTGACCCAACTCAGGTTCAGGAGCGGGCCGGGGATCGGGTTCAGGCTGTTGAGATACAGCCCCTTCTTCTGTTGCGTACCGCCTCAAGCGTCCTGTATCATCAAGCGCGTAATAAAACCCCCTTGGCTCTTGCCCCAGTTGTTCCGCAAGATCATCCCTCATTCCCCGCTCAAATTCCTCACCGGGCGCATACGGTCCCACCTGGGTATTCCTGATTGACATCATCGTCTCCGGGTCGAAGTCCTCCGGCCACTCGCCCCATCCATACGGCAACTCCCCTGATGCCCATCGAGCAGGAAGCTCGGCAAGCCAATCTTCATAACCGGCATCACCGAACTGGGGATCGTCCAACTGAAAGTCATCTGGTAACGAGGGATCAGGCCCAACCCCCGGCATCTGAGGCGGGGAACCGATTGGCAACTCAGGCACCTCGGGTTCAGGCTCAACGGGGGCTGGCTGCTTTAAGCTGTTTTCCCACTCCTTATACTCCGGGGTGCCGGGTAGAATGGGGTCAGGAACGGGAGGCGCACCCACTGGCGCACCAATCCCAGGATTATAGAACTGCGCTTCCATATCCTGACCCAGTTCAATTTCGCCTGCTGGCAAGGGATCGGGTTCAGGAAAGGGAGCGGGGACAGGATCTATTACCGGTTCAGGTGCGGGTGCCAGGCCGGCGGTGGCCTCGCGTTCATCCCTGGACATAGACTTATCGACCTCACCCAGGAAATTTCCCATCCCATCCCGATAGACCCAGGAACGGCCATTGTCAAGACGGTTTACCGTGCCGCTCTTTACGCCATCTTCCCAGCCGTATATATCGTCCGGGCCGGCATAACTCCCCACTGCACCCGAGGTGCCCGCTCTGTCTGTAAGTCCTGTATCAGCCGGGAAAGCCCCGGCGGTGTTTGCACCGATAGCGGCAAGGGAGAAATCTGGCGACGTACCCGCTGTCGGCGTGGGCGCAGCAGTTGACCCGGTCATGGACTGCACGACGCGATTGGACATCTCCCGATCCTGGCCGACACCAGCAAGGCTGGACATGACACTGGAACCTTGAGGGGCAGGCGTTACCGTCCGCGGGGGTGCATATTTCGTGGACCGGATTCTCTGAGCATCGTAAGAGTTATACTCGGCCGGATTAAAGTCCGCAGGATCAAGATTCCCCCGCGCAAACCCCATCTGCTGTGCGCCGGTCAGACTTCTTTTACGGGCCATTATGGAATAACCTTCGTAATGAATTCAGTCATCAGGCCATATAAAAAAGAAGGAACTGCCGGCTTGCTCCCCACAAATAACCGGCAATCCCCTCTGTAACAACGAAAGACCAGACAATCGGCCGCTCTCCCCAGAACGTTTTTCCACCGAGGTATAATCCTTCGTTCTGAACGATAGTCACCCCACCAACTTAAGGCAACCCCTTTTCCTCCAGCACCCTGACCCGAGATGCCAGTGAAGGCCGATCAAGACTTTCCTCCATCAACCGGCAAATCCAGGCTGATAAGGAAATACCGTCCGTCCTGGCCTGCTCGGTAGCCAGTTGCTTCAACTCCAGATCGCACAGGATATGAATCTGTTCAGCCATAAAGCCCAATCCTCCTTACTCCCATTCTACATAGTCCTCTACAGTATAGCAACCCGTTCCCAATATCCCTTCCTTTTCCAGATCCAGTTGCATACCTTGCCGGATACAACCATCCCCCCATATCCCAGATTGGAGAACACCATGCCCAAAGTCGGCAGCAGACATTATGCCTATACCAAAAAAGGCCAGGCCCAGGCCAAAGCCGCAGCCAGGAAGTCCGGCCGGAAAGTCACCCGAAGGAAACCCAGAAAGAAATAGCCTATACAGCCCCCCATAGGCCCCATTCTACATAGGCCATACAGAGCAATGGTATTTGGACTGATATATTAACCCTGGCCTTTTAACCTTCGAGATCGGTTTCACCTCCTGGCCAGCTTGAATCAATCGATTCAATCGGCCATTTGGCCAATGGCCATAGGTCAAGCCAATTGGCCATAGGCCATAGGCCATAGGTGCCATTGATGAACCTATGGCCTATGGTGTACCCTATGGCCTATCCTATGGCCAATGGTCTATCGTCTTTATAGGTTCCCTTGTTCCCTATGTTTCCAGTCATTTAAAGGGGGTAGGTTGCGCTTTCTTACATATAACCCTATTATATAAGGACACCCACAACCATAGGAGAGGCTATGAATCACACCAATTGGACACCACCGCCCGACTGGCACGTACCTGAGGGGTGGATAAACTCGTCATACGGCAACGACACTTGCCCATCTTGGACGGAAGAGAACACGGGACGGATCGTATTTGTCGAGTATCCCGAAGGGCAAAGGGAGTGTGCTGGTTTGTCGCAGTATACGGTGTACGCTGAATACGGGACGGACAGTCATCTTTTCGAGACGGACAACTTCGACGCCCTTTCCGCATACCTGCAGCCACGATGACGACGACGTATCACAACAACCATAGCGGCGGTACAGATGTATCTATAGAATGGAATGGAAGCGCGACCTTTAACGTCAAGGTTGACGGCGTTGACGTTGACTGTTTTACGGTCTACGGCGCTTCGTACATGGGGAGTGATGGACGGCGTTTAGTTATACGTAACGGCAATCCCTGCACGCCTTCGGAGGCGTACGAGGCGGCCCTTGCTCACTTCGCACAGATGGAGATGGAAACGGCATAACGCGCCACAAACACCGTACAAACAAAGGGCCGGCCTACCGTGATGGTAGGCCGGCCCTTTTTGCGTTAGGCTGTCAGGCGGCGTCTATGGACGTTTACGTGCCGTTGACAGTCCGTAGAGTACGATAGCGACTATCAAGAAAAGGTCAACGGCGATTCCCTCCAACATATCAAGCCGCCTTCCTGACAAAACCGCTTGTGTCTTTCTTGGCCTTCCCCTTCGCACATAAAGCAACGATGCACCCGATCGGGTCAAGGTAGCGCAGATCTGATTGCGATCCATCAATTACAGGGTGTCCCATAAAATGGGAGGGGTAGTCTTCAGAATCGAAAACGACGGCCACATTGACGCCATCGGCAAGCTCAATCTTGGCGAGTGTCTCATTGTCCTCCGACAATGAAAAGGTCAGATGATAGTTGTCTGGCAGGTTGCGTCTGTTTGGAATCTTGGTGTAGTCGTAAAAGGTAACAGCGGGGAACATCTCAAAAACAGTTAACCCGCTGTTTGGTTCCCGCATACGCTCCCATGGTAGGTCGGAGGTACCATTAAGACGGGCAACTGCGCTCAGACCTTTCTTTTTCGCTCGTTTCTCGAGCCTGGCCAGGTCATCTACAAGCAAGCGCCAAAACTCTGTTTTGTTATCAAACAAAAGGTTCGTCTTTCGGATTCTAGCCGATTGTACCGTTTCCATTGTTCCCCGTCCCGCAGTATTCAGGCAAGACGATCGGCAACCACTGCTAGCAAACGGACAAACATCACGCCCGGATAGATCAGAGGGGGCAAGATGAAGGATCACAGACTCCACTTGTTCACTTGTTTTGGCTGTTTTGGCATTGCTTTTTGCCGGGGTCAAAAAGTACGTCATTTGAACTCTCCCCTTGCTTCCGCTTCCAACCATGGCAGGTCGTCGTTGTCAAGCGCCATGTCGGCTCCTTCCTTCGGGGTTACTCCATCATTCCAACTATCCCAGATAGCAAAGTCAGCAAGGTCATGTACGGAGATACCGATCCGCTGGCTTATGATCGCGTCAACTTCCGCAATCCACTGTTTCAACGTGCGTCCCTCGATTCTTTCTGCAGGCATAGCACAGACTCCATGTATAGGGTTATAGGGTTATAGTTCAATATAGGTGAATAATAGGCACCCCGTCAATCAATATTGTCCGGCCGGACAAAATAAACCGGCCGGACCTTTCCGGCCCATCTTCCCAGACGACCCCCGACCTACCCGACCAGACCGACTCGACCGACCGACCCGACCTAAGTCCCTGTAGGTATTGAGTTTGGATTGCGATTGAGATTGCATTGGAATTGGAATTGGATTGGAATTAAGATTGGATTGGAATTAAGATTGGATTGGATTGCGATTGGAATTGGATTCAGATTCTTCTTGACAGTGTGAACTACTGGTGCCTATATTTCACCAGCAGTTCACACACAACCAAGGGGGATCAGAAATGGCAACCATCAACTTCGGCCGCGAGGGCGGCACCTTCTACTCGAAACGCCACGCGGCCAATGTCATCGCCGCCGAGCTTGGTGCCGGCGAAACCGATGGCTGGGAATACGAGGTCGTACGGACAGGGCGCTACTACAAGGTCCGCATCACCGACGAGGATGGCGAGTTCGTCGCCTTCCACATCGGAGACAGGCCATGACCTATCGCATATGGTGCGAGAGCAACGGGGTCCGTTTCGGCTACCGTTGCGGCTGGATGCGGGACGACGACAGTTCCACCGGCTACATGGAGTTCCCCACCTTGGAGGCCGCTGCCAGCCACGCTGCCTCCATCGACACCACTCGCAGATCCGACTCAGCCAAGTACACACCCGAGGAGTTCACGCGATGAGAATCACACTCAAGAACCTCAAGGTTGCCGAGTTCGCCTCAGAAGAAACCACCTGTTTCAGCGCCACCGTCTACCTCGACGGCAAACGGGCCATGACCGTCAAGAATGATGGACACGGCGGCAGTCACTTCATGGAGCCGCTCAACGGCGACCGCGACAAGTTTCGCACCGCACAGCGCCAGTTGGACGCCGCCGCCGCCGCTTCTCCCTTGGTTGACCTCGGTTTCGGTGATGGTGGCGCGGACTTTCAGCCGGATGCGGATTGGCTCGTCACCGAGGCGTTGACCGAGGCGCTGCACCTGAAGGATATGAAGCGAATCCTGAAGAAGGTTGTAGGCATCAAGGCCGGCGAAACTGATATGCGAACGTGGAACGTCAAGGCAGACGCGCACGGCATCGCACGGGTCAAACACCACAACCCCGGCGTCAAACTGCTCAACGAGATGCCCGAGACCGACGCCCTTGCCCTCTGGAAAGAGTGGATAGGAGGATGAGAGTCCTTGTGGCCTGTGAATACAGTGGCGTTGTGAGGGACGCCTTCTGGAAGGCAGGGCATGACGCGGTCTCTTGCGACTTGCTCCCTACCGACTCGCCGGGGCCTCATATACAGGGCAACGTCCTCGACCTGTTGGGGGACGGGTTCGACCTTATGTGTGCCCACCCGCCCTGTACCTACCTTGCCAACTCGGGCTCGAAGTGGCTCTACAAGGGCGGCAAGGGGGACAACGGACGAGACCCCGAGCGGTGGGCGAAGATGGAAGCTGGCGCAGAGTTCTTCCGCGCCCTGCAATCCGCGCCGATCCCCCGAATTTGCGTAGAAAACCCCATCATCCACGGCTACGCCAAGCAGATAGTCGGACAGCAGTCGCAGACCGTGCAGCCATGGCAATTCGGACACGGTGAGGTCAAGGCTACTTGCCTGTGGCTGAAGGGTCTACCCTTACTCACTCCCACCGATATCGTCGAGGGTAGAGAGGCGCGGGTGCATAAACTCGGACCCTCGGCTGATCGATGGAAACTCCGCAGCACGACGTACACCGGCATAGCGTCCGCTATGGCGGCTCAATTCTCTTGAGGGGAGTATTGTAATGTCTCGCTTGTACATCATACCAGACCGTGGCCCATGAGCATTCAGGAGCAGTACGAGGCGGCGGGGACATTTCGGGACCGGCTCCGCGCTGGCCTGTCCACGGGGGATTCGGGTGGATCGGCTCCATCGTCGGCTGACCATGCCCTGCTGGAGGCCGCAGAAGACGCCCTGACGCGGCCCAACATCTCGCCCTGCTTCCGAGCCAGACTCATCCGCGAAGCGGCTCAGATCGAGTCCTGTCGCCATTGCGGGGAAGTCTACTGGCCTACACCCATTGGATTCGGGCGCAGATGTGACTGCCCGGAGAACACGCCATGAGCCAGTGCGAGGACATCAAGGCCCATCTGCAAGCTGGTCACTCGTTGACGGCACTGGAGGCCCTGCAGCGTTTCGGGTGCTTCCGGCTGGCCGCCAGGATCGCTGACCTCAAAAAGGAGGGGCTGCACATCGACACTGTCATGGTCGCAGATGAGGACACTGGCAAGAGCTACGCTCGTTATTCCACCCCTGGACCCCATACCTTCACCCTGGAGTTTTCCCCATGACGACCGTCGCCGCCATTACGCTGGATCGCGCTGAGAGTGAGGTGGTACTGGAAGCCCTGCGCCAGCCGGGTACCACCATCTGGATGTCAGAGGAACAGGCCGCCACCCTGTCGTATCTGGAGAAGAGGCTCGACCACTACCTGCAGGATCTGGAAGAGAGGAAGAAATAACATGCCCCGATCCATCCGTACGACGCTGGCCGAGGTGGAGGTGACGGTCATTGACCGTGGCGTCCATGGCATTCAGGTGATCATGGGCGACAAGATCAAGCGCGACGTGTCTGACATGCTGTCGGATGACGTGATCGAGCAGTTGACCATGGAAATAGCCGAGAGTGCTGATCCGTTGGGGATCGATATCTACAAGCCACTGGAGAATTGACCATTGAAGAGGCTATTCTTTTTCGAGGGCGAAGTGATGATGGAAATGCCCCGCCTTCGCGTAAGAGACTTCAATGCAAGTGCCACTTGCATTGACATGGTTGTGGAGTGCGAGGTGGTCAAGGGGGACGCAGCAACCATGGACGCCCCCGCGCAACCCCATGAAATCGAGGTTTTGTCCATCTACATCGACGGCTTATCGGAAGATGGCGGGGCCTCACTCTCATATCTATGGCACATCAGGCCCACCAAACATGGCTTGAAATGGCTGATGAGCGACAAGGATGTGGCTATCGTGCTGGAAGAGATTTACAACAGAGTTGATGATGGAAGTTGGGGGATCGCAGCATGAAAACCACTGGAGAATTGACCATGACATCCCGACAACATACGATCCGCGACTCGGATCAAAGACCCGTATGCAGCGAGTGCAAAACCACCATGACCTGCTCGAAAAACGAGGTGCGAGTGGACTGTGGTCATGGATACGTCAAGAGCGGCGATGAGTACACCTGCTCCGAATGCAATATCAGAGTCATCGTCGGATTCGGCAGTACATGGCAGCCCGAGGAGGTAGCAGCATGATGACATTGAACGTCACCGTCAAGGCGGCGGTGGAGTATGAGCTGGACGCGTTCCGGCCAGGATGCTCCACAGAGCCTCCAGACCCTGCCCTGTGCGAGATCTACGGGGTCTGGGTGACATTGCCCTGCGGCCGGCGTCTGTTCAACCTGGGGCCGTTTCTGGACGCAGGGGAGCTGGATGACCTCAAGCAGCAGATCGTGATGGAAGCGGAAGAGGGCTGGGCGGCCGATGAGGCTGACTACGCTGCCGACAATGCCAGGGAGGGCTGGGAGGTCGAGGTCGGTGGCGGCGGGGAGGTGCGGTGATGGCCAGAACCCTGCGAGATGAATTCGCCATGGCTGCCCTGACGGGGTTGGTAGCGGGGGAGATCGCTCTTCCCACCGAGTGTAAGCCAGACGCCCATAAAGACTGGGCAAAGGGTGCCTACAAGATCGCCAATGCCATGATGAAAGAGCGCCTGAAACACTCGACCGCTAAAGAAAGGGGCGTGTTTTCCAGTGACTGACATCGAACGAGCGCAGCAGGAGGAGGACGAATACGCGGCCTTCTGCTCTGAAACAGCCAAGCTCAACAACCGAATCCTGTCTGCCAGGCAGAAGATGGGCCTGTCGCAATCACAGATGGCCAGGGTCATGGGCGTGACCACGCGGACCATCAAGAAATGGGAGGGGCCACGGCCAGAGCTGGACAGCATCTGGCCACCCGAGCCGGCCTGTCGTCATGCGACGTTACTGGCCGGGATCGATGCCATGAAGAAAAGACTTGCCCTTGACCAGTAGGCCGGTGTAGATTCCAAGTGCGTCAGGGTTCCTCCCCCTGGCGTCTCCGTAGTGGTTGTGGGTTAGAGAAGGGCTGGCGTTTATCCGCGCCGGCCCTTTTCGTTTGACTTCTCCGGTAAGCCACCGTATCATGGGGGCACCTAACGAATACTTGCAGAATCGAGCGATCATGTATTATCTTCAACGACATAGGGAGAACCCGTGCTACCGCGCCTTGCTGCCGGTAGATTTTCGGGGTTCGTTTGCCTCCACTGTCGCCTCCGGTCGCTCGGCTCTGCAGCAGTGGGGGCATTTTTATGTCCCCAACGACAGCAGGCCGAACTAACCGCGAGGGCATACAGCCCAAGCGGCTGGCCCCACAACGGATCGCTAAGACCCTTCCAAGTTCAGGACGAGCGGAACCTGAACCACTGCAGCGGAGCAGTATCCAGTCCGTGGGCGAGGTCTTTACCCGGACCTCAACGGAACCGTCAGCCCTTAATGGCGGGGATGCTGCAAGGGGAATTGTGGGGTAGTGTTACGAGTTTCGGGTCGGCAGGCTACCGGCTGGGAAGGGGGGGGTGATGGGCCTATGTACTATTGGCCTGTACAAGTTATCCACATAGTTATCCACATAGGTGTACAAATTAATACCAGTGAACAAATTAACCCTGACCAAATAACCACTGAACAAACTGACACTGAAAAAAATACATACAAATACCCCAATAAATATGCAACAGAAAGCAAATTAATCCTTGACCACTATATAAATATGTATTTTATTTAGTAGTAGTAGATGGAGACTCTCATTCTCCATCGTAAACCTTTTGGAGGGAAGGTTTCTGATGACCACGTTCATCTCCAACGACGGTGGGAGAGCCGCCGCTGGCTTTCGAGGCCAGACAGGGGACTGCGTCACCCGCTCCATCGCCATCGCCACTGAGACCCCGTACCTGGAGGTCTACAACGACCTGAAGACCTTGGCAGGCGAGTCGCCCCGAAAGGGAGTGTCCAAAAAGATCTACAAGCCCTACTTGGAGGACAAATTGGGGTGGATCTGGACCCCGACGATGGAGATCGGGACAGGGTGCCAGGTCCACCTCCGACCCGACGAACTCCCCACCGGACGCTTGGTGGCAAGACTCAGCCGACACCTGACGGCGGTGATCGACGGCATCGTCCACGACACCCACAACCCGAGCCGAGACGGAACTCGATGCGTCTACGGATACTGGACCTCAACCGGACTCAGATGAGCGAATACGTCAGTGGGAGGTCTTGTGGTGCTTGAGGCGAACGTGACACCTCAAGCATAGATGTCAATCTGGATTCCCCGTTGATCCAGTTCCAGCAGTCGCGTGGTGAGCGATGGCGCGGGCCAGATGCTGAGTGAGGCTGGGTCAGCTTTGTAGTCCAGGTGCGTCCGTTCCAACTTGTCGGCCATAGCTCTAAGGGCTTGTCCAATCTCGGCTTGATTGGACAGCTTGTTGGTAGAATATATCTGTGGTGTATACCACGCATTCGGCTGTGCCAAAGTCAGTCTGCTCATGGCAACTTGATGGCCAGTACGGCGATGAGGTACTCCAGGTCACGTTCGGTGAAGACTCGGCCGATGCAGTTCCTGGCGTAGGTCAGAGCCTTCTTGCGGTCGGCCCGGTTGGCGGTACGGCCGGCGGTCTGGTTGAACGGGTTGTCCTTGCCTTCCGGTTCATTGCTGGCCAGCAGGTGCCGGATCTGTGACCAGGACAGGCTCTTGTCAGTTCGATGATGATCGAGGAAGCCGTCGAAGCCACCGTACTCTTCAGCGGCGGTGGCGAATCGGATGCAATGGTACAGATCCCTCACTCCCACCTGTAAATCGTTGGCCAGGTGTTGTACTACAGAGGGTTCCCCTGCGGCATTGCGGTTAGAGCGCCGGTAGGAGCCTGAGTCGAGTATGGCCCTGCCCACATCATGTTTGGCCCTGGCCAGGATCTCTCTGGCTGCATACGACGCCTCGACTCGTATCGCCGCCAGCTCCTGCAGCAGATACTCGTACTCTTCCATGGGTGTCAGGCTGGACTGATGTACTACCGGGAGATCGGTCAATGGAGCCTCCAGATAAATAGGCCGGTGAATGGAATAGCCTTCCACCCACCGGCCTGGGGAAGTGAAAACAGAAGAAGAGGGGGGACTCCTGTCTTCACCCGCTCATGCTGATCATCTCTTCCCCACCACATTTCCAGCAGCACTCGTCCTCTGGTTCCCCTACAGAACCACAGCGACGGCAATGAGGGGCCGTCCTGCTGTCCAGACGGTTACGGGGGGGCACATGGACGGAGATTGTCCGCATCGGCCTACAGGGCCGTACAGGAGCCTTCAGGGGCTTTGTTGCGATCATCATCAGACCTCATCCTCGCCTCGCACCAGTATATCGTTCGGCTCACACTGCAACGCCGCACAGAGTCGGCTGAGAGTGCGATGGTTCCAGCCGGCCCCGTCAAACAGGCGGCAAAGATGGAAGTAGCCGATGTCCGTATGCCTGGCCAGTTCCTGCTGGTTGGGGATCTGCACCGGCACCATCAACTTCCTCACCTGCGCCCGATCAATTACCCAACTCTTCACCTTTTTCTTTGCCATATGTAAAAACATACCATAATTGTCTTGACAGTGCAAACAGCCATGTATAAATTTACATATCCCATTACTCGGAGGAGAGTCCATGGTCGCAGATCGCACATATCCCACCATCGAATTTGCCAACGGCAAGATCCCGCAGCGGATGGCCAATCTCATGCCCCGCTGGCGACGGCGTCGAGGGGCGATGAATGTCCCCGGACCCGAGGGCGTGACGTATGTACATGCCTTCGCCATGAAGCATTCTCCCAACTGGCTGGTGTTCTGGCCGGGAGAATGGGCCATCGTCTCAGATGAGCAGTTCATCCGCGCCTACGCCCCGTCCAATCAGGAGTCGAGAGACAACCTCGTCTCCATCTCCAACCGACGGCCGCTGCTGATGATGCTGCATAGCGATTTCACCGGATGAGATTCTCTGAAGCCAGGGCCTGGGCGGCATCTGAGGCGGTGCCGAACAAGCCCCCCACCCATTGCGACCTGGGCGACCTCAAGCACTGGCGCAAGGTGTACCGGAAGGAATGGGGACTTGATGTGGAACCGGAACCAGAAGAATATGAGACATCAACGAGCCGCTCAGATGTCCTGCGTGGCAATCTGTCTGCTGATCCTCGCCGGACTATGGATCGTTGGCTACAACCTAATAACCGTGGAGAAACCCTCTAAGGATGTTGCCGAGCCGAGATATGGATGAGTGGGTTCCCATACCCACCATCGGAAACCGGATACATTCCATGTACCAGACATCTTCGTACCGGAAAGGTATCCACTCCGACTATCTCAATCCCGACCGTGCCAGCCGCCGCCCAGAACCTGACCACGCTGCCGTCAGCGCAGAACTACGGCGCTTCGGGTTTCTCCCGCCTGAACCAGAACCAGCATCCGATGCCTGTCTGGCCAAGAATACCACTCACCAAAAAGGAAAATCGACATGGCTATCTCCCTGAACCGGGATGGTGACCGCGCCCTGGTGGAGTTCGACTACTCCAACGCCACCAAGAACCGCAGCAAAAAGGGCGACGGGTTCTACTACACCTTCGCCATCAACGGTGGCGACAAGCTGCATGTCAATCGCCATGGATTCATGGCCATCGATCACGCCTGGTGCGGTAAGAACGGCACCATGAAGATCGAGCGCGTCGGCGTCGATCAATACGTCTGCGAGTCCCAGTCCGGCGGTGCCGACTACCCGCTGGAACTGAAGCAGTGGAACCAGAACACCAAAGGCTTCGATGACGTACAGGGCTGGCAGATGGGCCAGGACCCCGAGAACCCCGGTCAGAGCGCCCCTGCGGCCGAACAGCCCCCGCCGACAGGGCAACAGCAGTCACAACCGCAGAACAACCAGCCGGCCCAGCAGCAGGCCCCTGCGGCCGCCACCGACTGGAACGATCTGGCCGGCACCATGGGTCATGCGCTGATGATCGCGGTGGGTATCTGGGAGCATGAAGGTCCGCAGGCCGCTACAGGAGATGTGGCCGGGGCCATCGAACGCATGGCCGTGTCCCTCTATATCGATGCGAGGAAGATGGGGCTGGTGGCACCCGTGGAGCAGGCAGCGCAGGACGGCCCTATGAAAGAGGCCGTTCAGCAGGTGGTGCAGGGAATTGACGGCCAGGTGGACGAGCAGCAGGCTGCTCTCAATGCTGCCGCAGCTGAAGATGATCTCCCTTTTAGCTAACCTTGCGCTCCCAGTGAGTGTCTGATACATTCCGTTTTACTCATGGAGGTGTCAGATGAGCGGCAAGGTGTGTTTCAAGTGAAAGATTGAGAAGGACTTGACTGAGTTTTACAAACACGGGCAGATGGCCGACGGGCATCTGGGGAAATGCAAGGAATGTACCAAGCAGGATGTCCGTCGCCGTCGCCGGGACAACCCATCCGTCCAAGAGTATGATCGGCGTCGGTTTCACGACAACCCCGAGCGCCGAGCCGCAACCACCACTGCAGCCAGACGGCGCATGAAAGAGTGCCCCGAGAAGTATCGCGCCCACTACGCAGTGTCCAATGCAGTGCGCGACGGCCGCCTCGACAGGCCAAATAGGTGTTCTCGCTGTAACGAGAAGGGGCGCATCGAGGGCCACCATGAAGACTATTCAAAGCCATTGGAGGTGATATGGCTATGCACCCTGTGCCACCGACGGTATACGTGATCTGATGCAGAGACTCGTAATCCTCGGCTCGTTCCCCGGCCTCAACAACATTGTCGAAACGGCCAAGAGGCACTGGGCCGGCTACTCTACAGAAAAGAAGAAGAAGACCACCTCGGTGGCCATTATGGCCAGAGCTGCCAAGCTGAAGACGGTCACTGGCAAGTGTATCGTGCGCTGCCTGTGGTTTGAGAAGGACAAGCGCCGTGATCCAGACAACATCCGCGTCGGCATCAAGTATATTCTCGATGGCCTGGTCGAGGCCGGCGTCCTGCCCACCGATGGCTGGAAGTGCATTACCGCCCTGGAAGATCGCTTCCATGTCGATAAGGAACGTCCCCGAGTAGAAATAGAAATCATCGAGGAGCCATGACCTATACCGAGCAGACCTGGCCGTCAGACCGATGGCCCAACTTCTCCTTCAACGAAGCCAGATGCAGCCATACCGGCCTCTGCAACATCGACAACGGCTTCATGGATCAACTGCAGGAACTGCGTCGGCGCTATGACCGCCCCATCACCGTGACCTCGCTCTACAGGGATGTCACCCACCCTGTTGAGGCAGCCAAGGAGCAACCTGGTGCCCATACCACCGGCAAGGCCGTCGATGTCGCCGTGTCCCATGCCGACGCCCATGCCCTGCTGCGCCATGCGCTCAATATGGGCGTGTTCCTGGGGATCGGCGTCAAGCAAAAGGGCCGGGGACGATTTCTGCACCTCGACGTACTACGCAATGACGATGTGTCCTACATCCCCCGGCCGAGACTCTGGAGCTATTAGCTCACCCTGTTCCGCTTCCTGCGAAGCCTCCGCAGCACAGACGCCCTGCGCCGGGATCTTCTCCGGCCCAGAGTTGTCTGTATCCAGTTTCTGATTCTGCGTAGTCGATGCCACCTGCGTTCACCGCCACTACTCCCCGTGAGCGCCCCCTGCATGGGCTTTGGCCGCGTCCACAAGCGCCTGGCAGACGATGTAGATAATCATAGGAAGCCCCTGATACTCCGTACCTACCGAGGCCCCTTCAGCCAGAATTGCTGCGCCGACCTTCTTGCTTACAACAGACTTCAGACGTTCAATAGCGAAACTACCCAAGTGTCCCATTTTTATCATCCTCTGTTTCGGTTACCACCTCAAGTTCCGGCGAACTGTCCTTCAGTGCCTGCAAAATCTCCAGCTTGCCCGCAATGCGCTGTACCACCGGGTCTGCCTTGGCGATCTCATTTAGACGAACGTGCTGTTCTTGCAGCAAGGCTTCAATCTGCTCCTCTGCGTTAATCACTTAATGTCCTTTCGTAGCGGTGAAGATAATGGCTCCAATACTTTGTACTCTTTTACGTGTCGCCGTATAATATAGTCTGCCAATTCGCCGTTCGACATGACCTTTTTAAGCCTGGCGAGAGCCTTCACTTTGGAGCTGTTGGCAGCATTGTGGCGTGTCGTGGTCATTTGGGCTGCCGGCCACCGAGCCAGACAAAAAAGGCCGAGATCATCGCCATGATGCCAGCGTCTACGCCGTCGAGATGGAGGAAATCGTACAGATAGGGGGCGTTGGGTTTCATTACCTCCCAGAGCCAGTCCAGCACCTCCTTCGTACCCGACGCCGCGACACCCAGCCCCGCAGCCCCACCAACGCCGGATTTCGCTGGCTGGGTGGTGCGCTTTGCGTCATACGGGAGCGTGGCCTCGCGGTGCTTCTTCTCGGCCAGCGACAGTTTGGCCTTGAGCCTGCCAGTCTCCTGGCGCAGGGATCGGATCTCCCGATCCATATCGCCCCGTAAATGTTCGGCCTCGGCCTGCGACTTGGCCTCGTTTGAGCGCAGCGATTTCCTTCGGTATGCCACTCTCGACACGCACCATTACTCAAACTGAGGTGGGATCAATCGCCCTCTGGGCTGCATCCCGAGCTGCGCGATTTTTATAATCTGCACCATCTGCGGCCACTGCGGCATCGTATTCATCGGCCCGCCTTGCGACCTTCGCCGCCAGACATGCCTCCGCATTGAGGGCGTGATGTCCGTCAGATCCATCTCGACTACATACGTGAGTCCACCAAGCGGCTGGGTCCACAACGACATGGGCCAGTACTGCCGTTTCTCGGGCCGTCAGTGAGCGTGGCATTATAGTATTGCTCCATCAAAACTATTTGAGAGATACGTGTTTTGCAGGTCCACTGTTTTAGATCCTCCAGAAACCTGGAAGGTCACATGAGCAGTGTCACCCGCATCCAGATAAGCGATCACGGTGTAATTCTGGCGAAAGACCCCATTACTCTCAACATTATTATAAGTGTTATCGATAGTGGAAAAGCTCGCATCTGTTGTAACGATGCGGGTTTGATTCGATAAATGATTTGAAGCTACACCAGTTGCGGATATTCTCAGGTTAAATAAGTAATACCCCTCCACAGGCGCAGTGAAGTCGTTCGAGGCGAAGTTGCTGCCTATGTCAAATACTTCTGTTCCATATATCACCTTATACGTCGTGGCATCACCTGTAACATTTGCCGTTCCTGCCGAGTGGTAAGCGCTAAATTTACAGTTGGTGACAGTTGCGGGGGATTCCCATGCTACAGCCGCGCCAGCGCCAGCAGAAGTTAGCACCTGACCATCGGTTCCATAATTCGCCCCGCCGATCCCGATTTCCCCCTGACTGGTCATACGGAATTTTTCAGTAGCCGGTTCTGCATGGCCGGTATAGAAGATTAGATCAGTGGCATTTACGTTAGCAGCAAAAGTGCCTTGCGCTACAGCCTGTATTGAGGCGGCAATCGCAATAGCATCAGTGCCCCCGTCTTCATGGGGAGCCTGAAAATCGATCTTCCCCAATACGTCATTTGCATTTATGTCTGTCAGGGAGGTAGCCAGCAACAATTTACCCGTGCTGGTAGTTGCGTCAGCCGATGCGCCCATAATCCGCAACTGATCTTCGCTCTCGTCCCACTCCATGTAAGCACCGGCAGCATTGCCAAAGAACTTGACATCGTAACCGTCAGTATTCGCGCCTACAGTAACAGTGCCGTCAATATCAACTGCGTCCAGATTGGTTGTGCCATCAACATCAATGTCGCCAGCCAGGTCTATGTGGCCCGGTATCGTTACAACAGATGCACTTCCCGCACCAACTGTTACATCCACTTCACCGTCTGTGGTAGAGCCAGTTAAGGCTAATCCTACAGTATTATTACCGTCATTTTCAGCCACATATAATTTAATCGCACCGCACTCGTCGCCGTTGCTGGCATCAGCTACAACACCCTCGATACGGGCGAACTCGATATTGTCCTGGTTGTCGTCGTCGCCGTAGAAGGTAATCGTACCGCAAACATCATTATCTGCCCCTGCGGCACCCTTGTCATTGACAAACTTCAGATACGCGCTCGTCGCACCGTTATGGGTGTTTTGCAGCGTAAGAACAGGCTCGTTGGCCGATGATGAGGCTGCCAGGATGTCGGCTGAAGCAGTGATCGTTGAGGCTGACAACGCCAGCACCTCTGCCGTCTCAACAGTAAAAGCCATGTCGGTGCCATGGGTGTAGACAATCGACCCTGCGTCGTTGTCATTTACATCTCCAAAATAGATAGAATTTGTCGTAGAGGCCCCTGAAAGAAACGACATCCCAGGATTGGCAGTGCCCTCAATGACAAAGTCGTTGCCACTGGCATGGGCCGTTACCGATCCGGCGCTGGCCACATGGACATGCAGCTTGCCGTCGCCACCACCGGCTGCGATCCCTGATCCGGTAACCAGTGAGCCGAACAGATAGTCGTCGGTCTGGTTCAGGTTGTCGTTGTTGAGGGTATTGTCGTTGACGCCTGTGAGTATTCCATTGAACTCGGCATTCAAATCCGCTGCCGTCAATGTCTCGTTGGCGTTCCAGGTCTTCGTTCTGCTGATATTAGGCATGGCTTAAACCTTACCGTGCTGCGGGAGTCGTATCAATACCGCCGATTGTTTTCATAAATGTACTGGCTCTGGGAGACCGTGCTAAGTCTCCTTCTTCAAACTCAACACCAGTGTTGATCTGGAGTCGTTCAAACAACTGGCCGATAGTCCATCCCTTTTTGATAGCCTCTCTCGCCAAGGAACCCTGTGAAGCCTCATTGGCTCTTTTAGCAGACTGCCAAAACTCCTGCAGAGCCTCTTTCTTTCTGGTGAGGTTCTCACCAGCTTCTCCAAAGGCTTCTTTGGCCTGCTGCCAGCGTCCCTTGCCTTGAGATGCGACACTTTGCGCCCCTTTGTGGATGCCTGTTGCAGGGTCGAGCGCCTGGAGCATGAACTCGTTAACCCCGCGAGGGGAGAACAGGGTCGCTGCGGGAATGCTCCACAAAGCCCCAAGGCTTTTCATGGCGAGGATTCCTCCCACTGCCCGTCCAGCCTGAGACAACTCGCTTTTGACAACGAGTCCTTGTCCTGTAATGTCACGCGCCTCTGATCCAATCACGCCTGGAATCAAAGATGGTTCGCCGCTTCGCCTTTGGAGGTCTTCCAGTGCCGCAAATGGCAATTCTGAACTACCCTCAGAGAAGGCCATTTTGAGATTGCTGTATATCTGTGACGGCCTGACGTTTCGCACCTCTCCCGTCTCTGTCAGATTGCCTGCAGTAAGGCCAAGTTCCGCTTCCCAATTCCACAAAATGCCAGACGCCTCTTCATACTGCCTCATCGTCTGGCGGTAGCCTGGGACTTCATCCAACTTGCCGGCAACCACATCCCGCAATCCTCTGAGAGCAACCCTCGCTTCCCCTTGGATGTCTGAAGTGGTCACCTGCAAGGCGTCATCAATCTGACGGCGAAACATGACCAAGTCCTCGACGGTAACAGCCTCTGGGGCGTTGAGCAGCCTCAAGTAAGCCTCTTCAACAAGACCTCGTCCTCCACCCTGTGAGGCAATAGATGTGGTTGTGCCTGGCTTATCACCAAAGTCAGGAAAAACCAGTCGGGCCTCGCCCGTAGGTACCCTGCGCCGGGTCTGCTTCTCTCCACCCGGAAACACGCCCGACGGCAGCAGATCACGGTGTTCTGGAATAGCTTCAATATGTACATCCGTAATATCGAGTCGCTCTGCGTCTTCCACAGGCACATTCATCTTGCGAAGTTCTGCCCTCGCCTGTCGGCGCATGGACAGATCAATTTCAATCGGGTCTTTCAGAGGTAGTTGTCCAAAAGCCTCTGCAAAGGTCTTTCCCATCCCATCCTTGAACCTATCAACGGCGGCCAAGGCTCTGCGAACGATGGTCATCTCCGCTTCTGCAGCTGGCATGTCTCTGAACTCGCGCTGAATCTTCGGACCAGACTCTAAAGAAATTGCCTGGGACTTTTTGCCAGGAGCGCCCTCTGCCCGAACCAAAATGTCTTGAGGTGCCCCCTTCTTTATCATTTGTCGAATGAATCGAGGCCCCTTACCTGTGGTAAATCCCAGGAGGCTCGCCAACAGATCTACCCCCAAGGACTCGTTGCCAGACCGCAGAGCCTCTGCGAAGTCTTTGGCGCTCCTAAAGACATTGATTCCTTTTCCTTTGCCCCACTGTGCAGCAGAAGAAGCCTTGTCGGCCGCTTCCCCTGCCAAACGAGAGGAAGCACCGCCAAATCTCCTGGCATCCTCACCGCCGACGCCTCGCACCGCTGTGAAGGGAAGTTCTGCGGCGTCAACAACATTACGCACATCCTTCAGGGTCTTTAAGAATTTCCCTGTTCTTCCAACGGTGCTTGCCGTCTTCACTCCAGCACCACCAGGCACCGCCATCAATGCATTCGACAGAGCCAATGCCGGCCGGTTCTGGATGCCTTCCGGGCTGACTGAACGCTTCAACTCTCGACCAAACTCCCTGGTCCCCTCATGGGTTTCCTCGCTGAGAGGAATCAAAGAAAGCGCCCGCATCAAGTTGGTCTGCTGACCAGCCGGGGCAGACTCCTGGATTTGCTGCATGGCAGAGAGGCCCGTCTTGCCCAGCGCCAAACCAGTATCAACGGGGTGCTTGATCAATTCTCCAAGGCCCTCGATGGACTCCCCGCCGGTGGTGGCAAAGTCAGGAAAGAACTTTCCGGCCGCAGTAGACACATCGATATCAGAGTATTTCTCTGGAGCAAGACGAAAATACCTGGAGTATTTGGGATTACGCAAAGCGCGTTCACCAACATCTTCAGGATCTCTCCCCTTCAGACTGGGAACTTGGCTGATAATTGACTGGCCAAGCTCTTCAATGGTTCTGTAGGTGCCACCAGTAATCCTAGCCATTATAAATCCTCGTCGTATTCGACGCCCTCAGAGTAGACTTTTGCCCCTCCAAGGATCAAATCTGCCATGCCTTCTATATCGAGACCATCCAAAGAACTCTCCAGTCCTGGGAGTTTGTTGTATACCTCCAACGCGCCAACAATTTCCCCCTTAACAACACCAAGTTGTCTTTGGTGCAATCTCTCAGCCACTTCCATCATGCCATCAATCATATCATCAGCAAGGAAACCGCCACTTCCAATGCGACGAATCTGAGACTCGACCTGGTCAAACCAACTCTGTGCCTCTCGCAGCAGCGTGACATCCCCCTCCCTTACTGTAGCAGGGTCAATCATTCGCTGGAACTGGTTCACAATCGCAGCATGGAAGGCTCCCCTATGGGCCTTGGGGTTGTCCAAGTAGTCCTCATAGACCCCGCGCAACCTATTATAGGAACCACCAATACCTTGAGGGCCACTGTAGGACTTTATGCCAGGAAGAGATATGATCGCCTTGAAAATGGACTGTCCTTCGCGGAAACGCTGCTTCTTCTGTGTTTCTGCGAATGCCTCCTCTGATAGGTTAAGGCGCTTCTCAGCCATATCTTGGTCAAACTCTTCTTTGGTTTCCTTAAAGTCCCGATTCCAGTTTTCCTTCTCTTTGGCTCTTTCAATTTCTAGATGGTCTGTCCGAGCCTTCCACCAGATGGCCTTCGCTGCCATTCGGTCAGACTTCATTGTTGCTACGCCAGCAACGCCAAAGACATCCTGCAGAGCGTCTACGTCCACTCCAGTGCCCCTGAAAAAATCCTTTGGAGATTGTATAACAGGGTTTGCTTTGTCTCCCTGAATTGCCACCTCTTGCAGGCTGGTTTTATACGAACTCGTAAGCCGATCAATTTCTTCTTGCTCAAATCTGCTTTGCGCCCTGGTCTCCCTGGCCTCTGCCAAGACTTCTTTGGTTGTACCAGTGCGACCAGCCTCATGGCCCTTTAGCATACGGCCCAACAGGTCGGGATTCGCATCCAACATTGGCCCAAGGTCAGGATCTTTCCTCAATTCCTCAGTGGCCTGTTCCCGCGTCATGCCCTGTTTGAAATAGTCAATTCCCTGCTGGGTGAACAACTCATTGGGGGGTCTGCCGGTGGTTCTCTCGGCTCGACGAAGCGAAGCCAAGGCACGTATGCCCTCCGATTCCGCACCCGCTTCGTCAAACTCCAGTTGCCGTGCCTTGAGCTGATTGGCGAACTCACTTTGTTCAGCAGCCTGCTTGTCAGCCTGAAATTTCAAGCCGGCACCTGCCACCTGACCAGGCACTGCGGCCAATTGGGTAAGTAGAGTTGGACGCGCCTCTTCCTGCAGCCCACGCGCCCCTGCACGGCCCTTGGACAAGGCGTTGATCACATTGGCCGTGGCCTGTGAGGACCGATTGCGCTTCTCGGTACGGGACTGATCCCTCAACCCGAGCAATCCACTGCCTGCCTTTGACAGCGCCTGCAGGACACTCAACTTGAGATCAGGCGGTTGTACTACAGGAGCTTCTACAGCAGGTCGCTGTCCCATTGCGGAGAGGGCCTGCAGTAAAGCAGACCTTCCATTGCCGGCAGGTTGAGTCGCCTCTACGGGCGGTCCCTCTACGGGAGTGGTTTCTTCCACAAGATCAGACGACGAGAAGTCCGGCTCTACTGCAAGGGAATCGTCCACCTCCTCGCCAAAGGTGGGCATAGTAATATCCAACTCGTCAGTCGAAGGCTGGATGGGCGTATCAAAATCAGACGATACGGCAGGAGCATCGAGCGTTCCGATGCCATACTCTCTTTTCGCCTGCTCAAACGCAGCCAGAGGCTCCATGCCCTCTGCGACGAGTTCATCGGCACGGGCAGCGGCCTCTGGATTCTGTTTACGCAGTTCGTAGACGGTGTTGATAAACGCCATTGTTACCCTCGTAATCTGCTGAACAGCGGATCAAGGAGGCCCCCTTCTCCCCTGCTGGTAGCACTGCGGGGAGTCCTGGCACCAGAAGGCAAAGGAGTATTTCTTTTCCACGTCTGTCGTATTGCCATGGGAATACTCGGATCATTAGCCTGTTGCAAGGTGACCGGTCGGCCATCGGGCCATGTGAATGCTGTTGCTCCTGTTGCTCCCGCTGAAGGGCCAGCAGGTGCTACCGCTCTTGAAGCAGCACTCGGCCTTCGTGCTGCACCCGGAACGCCAGACCCAGCGGCACCGAACCGGCCACCACCCGTCAGCGCCTGGCTGGCATCAGGTAGATTGGCACGTTTGGTTGACTGATCCTCACCAAGTCCGGTTAGCTTGTTTTGCATCCATGTCTTCACCAGAGGATCAGCCATAACAGAAGCAATATGGCTCTCTATCCCCGGTTGCTGTCCTCGCCGCACGGTCTGGCCACCTTGTGTCTGCGGGTCAAGGCCCTGAAGGACATCCTGAAGACCTGCCCTCTTTGTTGCAAAATTTTCCTGTCTGCGTTGTGCAAGGTGGCCAGCACCGGCCTTAACGCCCTGATTAATTAGTGTCAGTAATGCTGTTGCTGTAGCTGGGTCCATGATTATCTCCTGTAATCTGTATTATTAGAGCCTGTTTCAGGGCAAGGAATCTCAATCCAATCTTAATCCACCCAGAGATTCGCTCTTCTAAGCATCTCTTCCAATGCTCCTTGCATCTCAGGAGGAAGCAGAGGCATCAGCGACCGAACCAGTGCGGCCTGATCCCTGTCATCCGTTGTAAGCGGATCGAAACTTTTCTGCAGCATGGCAACAATGGTGGCCAGTAGTGCCTGATCCTGATCCTGACCAGGAAGAGTACGCTGGCCATCCAGATACCCCAGTTCCCCTGCCCGTGCTATCTCCCTGCGCTCCAGCAGGCCGGCGATGTCGGTGCCGGCTCCAATGGCTCCGGTGAAGCGTTCATCAGCCCTCTCAGCAGCCTGGCCCAACGCCGCCAGTTCCGCACGGCTCTGGTCGTCGGCTCGGAGATTGGCCAGATCGATAGTCTGACCACCACGCAGGACGCCAAACCTCTGCAGCAGCTCCCGATCCTCCCGTTCGCGCAGGCGATCTTGCTCTTCCTGATCTGCGAGAATCGAGGCAGTGATCGGATCAGATCGCAGAATACCAGCAGCTTGTGCCTGTGCCCTTCTGGTGGCCTCTGCGTCGAGATCGCCTTCAAATCCCTCGGCTACGAGTTGAGACCGAATCTGCGGGATAAGTTCTGCAGTCATCTCCTGGATCTGTGAGCGAACATCGGTAAACCCAGGCCGAATGGCACCAAGCAGCTCCTCAAATACGCCACCCGAGCCGGAAGGCTGTAGGCCGTCGGAACTATCCAGTCGAGCCAGAATGTCTGCCAGCGAGTCCTCAAGGCCGGAGATGTCTGTGACTCCACCACCCCTGCCCACACCCTCTGAGCCAAGAAGTTCTTTGATCTTCGCTATCTCTGGAGTAAGGTATTCTGTCAGACCCTTGATCTGCCCCCCAAGACCGGGCGGTTCACCGCCCAAGAGGCCCAAAATCTCCTCCAATCCCGGTATTTTGAAACTGTCACCAGCCTGCTCCAGCAAGTCCTGTAGGCCCTCAAAATCACCAGCCTGAATGCCAGCCAGTAGATCGTTCAGCGGACCCGCTAAAATACCCGCATCAGAGAGTTGACTTTCCAGGCCGCCGATATTCAGTTCGTCCAGTTTTCCTTGGAGGCCGGGGATGCGATCACGCTCGAAGACTCCGAACTGATCCTCAAGACCTCCAAGGCCGAGTTCATCCAGCCTTCCCTGAAGGCCGGGGATATCCTGGCGCTCGAAATCTCCGAACTGCGTCCCAAGTCCTCGGATATTGAGGTCATCCAGCCTTCCCTGAAGGCCGGGGATATCCTGGCGCTCGAAATCTCCGAACTGCGTCCCAAGTCCTCGGATATTGAGGTCATCCAGTTTTCCCTGAAGGCCGGGGATATCCTCGCGCTCGAAGTCTCCGAACTGTGTCTCAAGACCTCCGAGGCCGAGTTCATCCAACAAGCCTTCAAGGTTTTTGAAGGTGCCTCCTTCTCCCAAGAATGATCCAATCTTTCCTTCTAAGCCTCCAAGCCCCAGTCTTTCCAAGTCGTCACTAAGATCTGTTACGGCCCCTTGCCGCAAAGTTCCAACGTCCCTGCCAAGATCTTCGAGTTGACCTCCCCCGAGAGTAAACAGCTCGTTGAGCAGTCGGGCCTGATCTAATGGACCGGCCAGATCAGGCGGTGCAGGCAATCCACCCAGCAGCGTATCCAGTCTTTCGCCCTGACCGAGCGCCTCTCCCAAACGTCCACCAGTTGGATCATAGTAGTCAAAAGAGCCGCCGATGAGATCGTCCAGTACGCCCTGCGACCTCTGCAGGTTCGTGAATAACGCGTCGGGCACAGGAGATGTGCCCAGTTCCCCAAGATCGCTTGTGATGCCGCCCAGTTGCTCTTCCAAAGTGCCTGCTGTTTCAACAAATCCCGCAGGAAATTGCATACGTGGGCCACTCAGTCGAGTTTCTAATCCACGCAGACGCGTACCCTGTTTAGTAATGGCTGCGGCGAGATTCCCAAGTCCGAGGCCGCGGAGTTTCTCCTCTAGGCCGCCTTCGCCAAAAATGTCCCGATTGATGGCATCGAGGCCGAAGTCAGCACCGGTCAGAGGATCAATAGCGCCACGAATATCCGTGCCGATAGTCTCGGCAAGGTCAGGGATATTCAGACCTGTGAGAATGTCTGCACCCAGGCCACCGAGTTCGCCGAGAATTTGTGTGCCAATATCCCCTGGCAAATCTTGAAAAAAGTCAAGAAGATTAGCTCTCAGATTCTCTTCAGGACTTAGTCCTGGTCTTGACGTTGGAAAACCTAAACTGAATGCAGGGCTACCGAATATCACTTCAATGTGGCGCTGAGCATTTTTTTCCCGATCCTGCAGCGCCATAAAGAACTTGGCCCGGAACTGATTCATCTGTGCCTCGGAAGGATAAGGCACATTCCTATCAGGGTAGTCGGCACGGTCGATGGAGCCATCACCGTTGACATCCTCGCCCTGACTGGCCAACCACGCGTCCAACTTCTGTCCTTGAACGATCATCTGCGCTACAGGATCAGCGCCCAAGCTCTGGAAGACTTCGCCGGGGCCAGAACCATATCGGGCACTATATTCTGCGGTGCGGAAATGCTGGTTAGTAAATTCTGTCAGGTCTGGATCTGAGAAGTTGGGATTATAGCTCGGCGTCCCCCACCCCGTCACTGGGCTTTTCCACTCCCCAGGATCATCTATTTCAAATTCAGTGCCATCATCAGCAGCAGTAGTAGTGGTAGTGGTAGTGGGAGCATCAGGGTCCAATTCAGGAGAACGAGGCAAGGCGGTTTGAACGTCACCGTCAGTCACAACTGTTTCCGGCAAGGCATCTGTGGTCTGACCGTTCGCAGCGGTAGACGTAAAGAGAGAGAAGCCCTCGCCAGGGGCTGCCTTCTGAACATTCCTTTCGCTGGTAGAGCCGATCTGCAAGCCGTTTTGGAAAATGCCCCGAGTTCCGGGGGCCTGATAGTAGGAACCAGGTTGAGAAGCGCCGGGAATGATGTTGCCAATAGAAATATTTGGATCAAATCCCAAATCCCCAAATCCACGCAACTGGTTACCGGTAAGCCTCTGGTTACCAGACCATTGAATGTCAGAAGGATCTTTGAAAAGAAAGAAGGGACTAATAGGGGCCATCTCTAAACTCCTGCCTTAACCCTGCGCTTCTTGCCAATGTCTTTATATACCGGATGTGTACGTCGGATGCGAAAGAATTCATCTCTGGAATTGTTGGTGAACTTCAAGCTGGAGTGAGGATCGTACTCGCTCATATCCAGATCCTGCGCCAGCATCCGCACTGTGCCCAGCTCATTTTCGTCGGTCTTGCTTGAATTGAGAATGAATCCACCGCCAGAAACATTCAGCGTCCTGGTGGTACCGGATATGCCTGACGATTCCTGGTTGACAGTGACGTTATAGTCGCCAGTGGCATCAAAATACGTACGCGAGTACAACCATCTGACCCGCTCGGCCGATCCAGACGGCGCTGGTGCCCCAGTGCGGAAATAGGCCCGAATGGCAATGCCGTCAGAGGTGTCGTCGTCGTCGTTGTAGGTATTTGCAGGCGCATGGTCTTCCAGTTTGCCGCCGATATCGCCTGACGAGTCCAGTGTCCCGGCATGAGGCGTCTGATCAATCAAGGCCGCACAGTTACGGTCGAAGTACGCTCCAGATCCGCTGTAAGGGCCGAACCAGCAGTCATGGCGATCCGAGTAGACAATGATCTGGTTCATCTCTGTCTGACCGGTGCCATAGGGCACCCAGAACCAGGCTTCTGCCTCGGCCGGATAGTACAGCGAAAAGCTCTCTTCCAGACGTGAGGAGTTGATATGGGGCCAGTATCCCAGATCAAGCGCGAAGGATTTCTTCTCTACGTCATCCCCGCCATCCCACTGGTAGATGCCGTCCTCGCGGACCATCAACTGGCGATCTCCAGGCAGCACTACCACCGCCCTGCCATGAAGCGCGGCCCGAGAGGTGCGCTGCTGCTGCTGGTAGGGGATCTGCGAGTTGCCCGTGGGCACCATGGTGAAGATGCCGCCACTGGTATGCACCGACAGGGCGTTGCGCGTTGACACCAGGGCCGTAATCGGATGACCGAACTGGTAGAACGAGGTCGCCCCCACCGTATCGATATCGGCAGTGTCACTGAACCACAGCCGGTCATAGTCGGTGCCCGTACTGCCCCACCATACCCGGTTGTCCCAGTGCGCCACATGATCCGCTCGGGTGAAGCGCGAGTCTACATCCACCACCGCAGCATTGCCGCTGCCAGTCCACTTGAAGGGGACATCATAGCCGTTGGTGGCAAAGATAGTGCCGGTGCCCTCGTCCACTGCCCACTCGAAAGTATAGTCATCATGCGCGGTGACAGTGACGCTGCCGGTGATAGGTGACCAGCCAGATGCATATTTGTAGATGGCCGTGCCAGCAACAATGACCACATACGGACTGTCCGGCGGCACGGTGAACTGGGCGCACATGGTCAGTGTCGGGTCCAGTGAGATATTGGCCGCCGACTTGTACGATGCCGTACCGAGGCGCTTCTCTACGGCACCAGCGGCCTGTATTCTCATATTCTCCATGGTGGCAATCTCCTCGACTGCCACATCCTCTTCAGGCCGCGAGTACCACACGCCGCCCGTCCATGGACCGTACTGAATATCGCCGGCACGTATCGCCATCAGCTTGCTGCCGAAAGACTACCATCAGCCGGCACGTAATTAAACCGGCCTGAGAGATCTCCTACTTCTGCCTTGCGCCAGACCCGATTGCCGTAGATCGTGCGGTTGGTTTCCTTACCGTTGTCAATCGCCTCGTTGTACTCAAAGCGATTCTCCCCGGCGGCCTCGGAGTCGCCCTTCTCCTGCAGATACATCTCGGTCGCACCAAAGATCACCGCCGGCTGCAGGATCTCCGGCAACCACCTGTCCAGTTCCGTAGAGTCGTTGCCTGAAGTCCAGTCAACAATGAAGCCCCGATAGCGGTAGCGGATGACATCGCCCGGAGTGCTGTGATAGGGCCACATACGCACCCGGATCTTACCCGACAGGGCATCCACCCCATCGGCCGCCCATATCCTGGCATTTGTCTCATTGTTTCTGTCAGGATCTTCTGCGTCGATCATGTCAAGACCGGCACCAGAGATGGTGCGGCTGTTGGTTTCATCGACAAACGAATGCGGCACCAGCACATCTGCGTCGAGGGCGTAGGTCTGGGTGACGGCAATAGATACGTAGGTGGCTGAAGCACCACTGCCAGTAAATGTCAAGGCTCCAGAAGATGTGAATGTCCCAGACTGTGCTGATACAGTGACGCTGGTAGCGTAGTTGGTGGCATCATAGTCGGCATCTACAGTAGCTGTGGCCCCACTACCACCATTGTCACTTATGGCGTCCCCGGCCAATATGGTGCCCGTGATGCCAGATACGGTGATCGTCTTGGTGGTCTTGAACGTGGTGGTCTTATGCAGCCACCACCACTTGCCACCAATCTCTCCTGACACCCGCTTCGCTGCCATATTGAGATACAGCCGAGCCTGATCCTTGTACGTCGTATTGGTGGTCAACAGGCCGACGCGGTTCAGTGTCATGGTAATGGCTTGTGCAAGCGTCATACTGCCTCAGATCAGATTTGCCCAGGAACCGTTCTCATAGCCCTGGAACTTGTTGTCTGTCTCGTTGTACACCACCATGCCATTGACTGCTGTGAGCGCATTGCGCTCGGTGGTGGTCAGCGACGTACACTGCAGGAACCCTGTAGGCGAGTCCACCTTCAGTGAATTGCATTCGACATGACCGAAAACGCCCAGTTCACCGAAGGACACAGCCTGGTTCTGTTGCCCTGCAACAACAGGGTCAGACTGGTTCTGCCGCTTGCGCGGCTCAGTCAGGGCGGGTTCACGGATCTGGGTCATTCAACGGCCAGATCAGCCAGGGCCTCTGGATCGATGGTCATGTTCGGTGCTGCCGGTGTTGACACCGGATCAACGCCGGTCTGCATCTGATCCACATCACGGCCCGTAATAGTCGTCATGGCACCAGTAGAGTTCTGATTGGCACGCCAGCTTTCAGACACTTTTTCCTTGGCCGCTTCGTAGCCAAGAGCCATAGCCATGGCTTCTGACGGTTCTGGCGTCCAGTCATCCGGGTGCAGAGCCTCACCGACAGTGAAGGCGATGCGCTTGGCATCAGCGTTATTCTGCGGGGTACTCTTGCGCGTGATTGTGCCCGAAGCGCCCAGTGCCTGGCGCAACTGTGACTTCACATGATCAGGAGCATCCTTCAGCACTGCAACCAACGCGTCAAGATCCAACTTCTGCTCTGCTGCCATTTCAGTTCTCCCTGTATCGTTCTAATTAAATTGGCACAGGAAGGGGGCCGAAGCCCCCTTCCTATGGTTTATTCAAGCGACAAATGCGCGACGACGTACTCGTTATCATCGCCAGTTGAACCCACATAATGCCCAACTACTTGATATCCATCATGTGCATCCAGCTTGGCTTCAACAAGACCATCGTGAGAATCGCTCATCACCAGCTCCATTCCGTAATGCGGAGCTGCGGTAGTACCAGCATCAAATTGAAGCGCACCAATGCCTCGCGTTTGCATCCAGAAATAATATCCACTGGTGATCGCTATTGGATTAGAACCAACAACCCAGGAATCCGTCGCTGCGCCTGAACTGGTGCCATCTGCCGTAAGAACAGCACCATAAGGATTCCCAACGATCATAACACCTGTCGCCGCCACGGGGGCCGTGACAAGCGCATCATACAAATGAAAGGTAATCTTGTCAGAACTTGCCGTGGAATGGCTTTTGATGCGAAAACATTGACCCGCACCTGTGCCATCAGTAAAAACGATGTAACCCCCGGCATAAAAACTTGCAGTAGTGGAAAACTGCGATCCGCTTCCTGTCAAAGAGAAGTAATCGTTTCCCGCAGTGGCGCTCACAGTGGTGGTCGAATCAAGTTCGGCCAGCAAGCCATCACTATAATCGCTGGAACAGGCATTCCCAATCGTAATCGCTCCTGCGCTCTTTGTATATCGGAATTTGCGTCCATCATCAAATTCCAAAGAAGCACCTAATGGTGCATTCTGTGTGGAGGACTCTGCATAAATGCCCTGCGAAAAATTGCCTCCAACGCTACCGCCCAAACTCGCCGCACCATTATTGGTGTGGCCTGCTCCAAAACTCCAACTCATTGCTCTTGCACCTTTCCCCTATGGTCAGGGTGTGAACCCCCATTGGCTTGGGGGCAAGGGTTTATGCCAGGTCGTACAAGAGACCCTGACGACGACGATTGTTGGTGACCAACTGGCCACCAAATACCACGAACGCAGCACGGGCAAGCTGGTTGCTCGGACGCTGGAACGGGGTCTTCGAGAAGTTGCGGCCAGCCTGCACCTTCAACTTCAGATACTTGGTGTTGAGGAAATACATACTGTCAGTGACACAATCCCGATCAGCAATCAGCGGTGCGCCACGGAACGTGACATCACCAGTGACACCAAGATCTGCCTTCCCCGCGCCAGTAAAGCGGGTATGGCCTGTGCCTTCAAACACGGCCTCGTAGTTCCCGTAATGGGTATGCGAAGCAACGAGAAGGGTGGGTTTGTCATTGCCCTCAGAAACCGCATTCCACATCTGGCCCATGGCCAGAATGCCGGTATACTGATCACCGATCTTGGTCAGGAAATTGGTATACGTGGCCAGCATTTCACCCGTACCAGCGGTGAAATCGCCGCGCTTGTTGTCCCACCACGTATTGGAGGTCTGCGAAATGCCACCCAGCGTTGTGCCGGTTGACTCTGCACAAATGTCCTGCAGGCCAATCATTGACTTGCCGGACTGGGCATTGTGGATCGAAGCATTGATCGTATCAAACGACTTGGTCATGGCCTGCTTGGCCTTGGCCGTAATCAGTTTGACCGATCCAGACTTACGAGACTCGTCGTCTTCAGTGTCAGAAATAACCACCGGGACGGCGTTGTAGCGGAACTGGTAGAACGCGGCCGTGATGCCGTCGTTCGCGTTGGTGGACAATACGTCGTAACCGTCGAACCACTCGGACGATCCAAGACCGTACATCAGATCTTCCTGGATCTCCTTGCCACCGGTTTCAACTTCCATGACACCCGAACGCTTGAGACGATCTGTCGTCGGATAGCTGTCGGAGATATTATCCGTCAGCCGCTTCCGATGCGACCGCATCGTCAATGTCCAAGCCGCGTCCCAGGTTTCACTGGTGGTTGCAGCAGCCATAATTGGTACCCCTGTCTATGGGAGCATTCGCTCCCTTTGTTGGCGTTGTAGAGCTACGCCTTCAAACCCAGTGCTGCCAGCTTTGAGGCAAGCTCTGTTTCGGATAAAGCACCCGAGCCATTATCAGCAGCAACAGAGGGAGTAGACGAGGCATTACCAGCAGCGTTGCGCCGGACACGTTTCTGGCCAGCCTGTAATTGAGCAGACTTCTGGCCAGCAATTCCGGTGAGCAACTCGTACGCTTCAGCAGGCGTGTAGTTCTTTCTCGTCGCCGGATTCGGCACAGCGGTCAGGGCGCTGACTTGCGCCTGATACTGGTCAATATCCGGGTACTGCCGACGAGCGTCCTGTGCAGCGGTGTTCTGTGCCTGCGCGGACTGCTGGACAATATGCACAGCAAGCTGGCGAACTGCGCTCGTCAACTGCTCTACCTGTTGTCCCTGCGTTTCCACTCTCTGGCCCACGTCGGTCTTGACGACCTCGCGCATAATATCGAGGGCACCTTGCTCCTCGGGGCCGAGTCGGGCACGAACTCCTGCAAAGGGATCTTCCTCCGGGGAGGCAGCATCCACACGCGCACTCAGATCGTTCTGCTGGTTCTGCAACGTCGCCATCTGCAAGCGTTGCTGCAGCTCCTCGTTCTCCCGCATCTTCTGCGCGGCAGCCTGTGTCTTTTGCGTATGATCTGCAACAAGACGACGGGCCATCGGTCGAAGTTGCTCGGGTAAGGACTCCATTTCCTCTATCGTTGATAGATTCCGTGGGGCATCCTGAGTCGCGTCCTCACCGGGGCTTCTGTCTGTGTCAGCGGCAGCCTCATCTTGCAAGCCGTCAATGGGGGGTGCTTCGCTCGGGGACTCAAGGTCAGCCCCCAGATCGATCACTCCACTGTCAGCAGCAGATTCGGAGATCCCGTCTTCTTCAGGAGAATCCGTTTGGACGACTTCGGTCATCTTATTCTGTCCTTATTCGCCGTGCGGGTCACTGACCCAACTTGGCGATGTGGAGGAAGGTCCGGGATCAGTTTTCTGATAGCACCTGGAGCCGCCCGTAGTATCAGACGATTCCTGGACATCCAGTTCCCTCATCAGGCTCTGTTTGTGACCATAACTCTCGACCACAACGCCCAACCCCGGCTCGAACTTCCCATACATGGACGAATGCGTCGTATGGATAAAGTTCTGTTTGGGGTGGGCGAAGATCCTGTTGGCCTCGCTGCCGCACTCAACGCACGGCCGGCAAGGCGTGACCTCGCTCCTTAATGAAAAGTAAACATCAACTTCCACGAAACCGCAAGTAGAACATTTGTAATCCTCCATTCGAGGCATATCAGATACCCTTCGTTATGCGGGACAGGAGCCGCAGGCTCACATCCTTCTGATGGTCACATCGATAGTCCCTGTCAACCATCACCTTGTATCCCGCCTCGGCAACGCGCTCACAGAAGTGAAAGTCCTCTCCCTTGCCGTCACGCATCTCAAATCGAGGCTCTTGAATCGCCTCGACCAGCTCTTTTTGCAGCACCATACAGCCACAGCCCACGGCATCGACGTTGAACAGGCGCTCTTTGGGCCATCGACGCTGGGGGATCGGCGCGTAGTTCTTGTCTGGCATTCTGAACCAGGTGTCCCACACCAGTCCCTCCATCGTCAGATGCTGGTAGATGCCGTTGAGACAGGGAAATTCGTCGGCATGATCCAGCAAATTCAGGTTCTTCGGCGGTACCGTATCCGCATCGACCATCCACAGGTGAGTGCAGTCGCTTTGCAGAAATTGTTGACATATCTGGTTCCTGTTCTCGACCACGCCCCAGCAGGAGCAGTGGATGTCAATGTCTGCATCCGGCATTTCTCTGGCAAACCACATCAGCCAGCGCGTCAATTCCCTGTCAACGCCGGCAGCGGTGGGAATTCGCAGAAATACCTTCAAATCTCTCTCATTCAGTTCTGGTTCCTGTCAATCACGGCACCGGGCTGTGAGATTCTCTGGGCGTTGCTACGTACGGCCGAGTTGACCGAGCCGACGGTCTGCTGCACCTGGCTCAACGGAGAGCCGGTGCCTCGGCCATCTCCACCGATACTCTCGATATTGCCACTGGGCTGGGTCTGACCGCCACCCCCTCCGGCCTGGGCCTGGAAGGCTTCCTGATGCTCCTGCAGGTGCTGCTGTATGGCTTGCATGATCTGCTGGGCCAGCATCTGGTTGGCCTGGGCCAACTGCTGGAACTTGGGATCTTCCGGCAGTTTCTTATGTACCTCGGCGTGGGTTGTATGCTGCTCACCCGGATGCACCCTGACCTGCTGTCCGCTCATCAGCAGCAGATTCTCGTACTGAGCAGCCCGCTGGGCGTCGATTCGAGCCGCATCCCCGATGAACTTCTCCATATTCGGCACCCGGAAGCTCTGCAGCACATGACGCAGCACTTCGTTCCTGGGCACCTGCGGGAACTGCATCAGCCAGGTTGCCAGCGCGAGGGCATCTTCCTTCTCGATCTCCTCAAACATCGGCTTCATCGACGACGCTTCGACCTCGACGGTGAAACGGGCGGCCATCATATCGCCCCGCACCGCCTCGAACACCGGATCGTTCTCTGACTCTGCGACGTTGACCAGGAAGGCTTTCGGCTCATAGCGCACATCGCTGATGATTCTGGCGTAGTTGTAGGCCAGCTCCTTGTATACCTGGGCCACCTTGCCCTGCATCCAGTCACGGTTCAACTGGCCAAACGAGGCTTCCAGTGCCGCCTGCGTGGCGGTGCGTCTGGGACCGCCGCCGGAGGTCAGCGACGAGACGTTGAGAATCTGCTCCTGGTAGTTGCGGTAGTCCGACTCCAGGCCCAGTTGATCGGCCGGGGGCGTGGCCTGCGTCATCTCCGAGAAGGAGTTGTGTACGTCGTCCACCCAGATGATCTTGCCGTCCTGGGCCTTGTCGATATCGTCACCGATATCCGGGTTGTTGGCCTGCTCTCCCTTGCGTCCCAGGATCGTGCGCGAGTTGCGCTTGATGCCGTCAGCCCGACGGGTCAGCGACTCGACAATGCCAGCCTGGGTATCCTCGGCGTAAGCCATGACCGGCAGGCCGTAGAACTCTTCCGGGGTATTGTCGTAGGTCAGGGACGTATAGGGCGTTCCGTTCATCACCAGAAAGCCGCCTCTGGGGGTGAAGTCGTCAGTAGCGACCATCTCGCCGGTAAGCGGGTCCGGTGCCATGCGGGTTTCCCCGGCAAGGAACGGATGATCGATCTCCAGCACCGGCTTCTTGACGCCCTGTGCGAAGATGTACTGTTTTTTGTGGATGCGGTCATGCACCTCGCGGAACAGCACGTACTCTCCGAGAATACGTGACTCTTCCTGGGCCTTGCGCTCAACGTCTTCGCCCTCCTGATCCGACTCCCAGTCCCCGAGCATGAGATCTTCCCGGTCGTCGGCGGTCAGGGGCTTGATATCGCCCTTGTGCTGCAGGCGCTCGTCGGCTTTTACGAACTCCATCGGCACCAGCATTTTTTCGTAACAGTAGCGTTGGTGGCCGAACACATGGTTGGGCGTGACGATATCGCCAAAGAAGTTGAACGGCGACACGCGCAGGGTGGCGACCATGCCGTTCTGCAACGTGTCGTTGGCCACATACGGCGGCATCAGATCTTCATCGCCTTGAGGGTTGACCACGGTCTTGAGAATGCCACGGTAGGCAAACAGGGCATCGAACACCATCTGCTGGACATGCGCCTTGGCATCGGACAATTCGAGCGCGTTGTTGATGGTCCGCTGCATGATTTCCGCTTGAAAAGCCTTCTGCGGGGCTGATACGCGGAAGAAGATGCGCGGGTTCTGGAAGACAATGGAGGCAATAATCTGTCGGGCCAGCGGATAGAACTGCGAGATCTTGCGGGTCTTGCTGGAATCGAGCGACACCACGTCGTTGAAATCAAGCCGGTACTGTCGATGCAGCCGACGCCAGCGACGGTGATGCTCCTCCATGAACTTTTCTGTATTGATAAACGTGCTTTGCCAGAAATCTATGTTTTCTTGGTTCATGCTCTGCGCCTTTGCTTGGCGACCGGCACCTGGTCGAGGATATTGGTGCCAAAGAACGGGTTGGCATTCTGACTGGGCTGGGCGCGAGATGGCTGATATAAATGCATCACCGCGTAACGCAACTCGTCAGCGGCGTGATCTTCGGTATGCGTATCGAGATCTTCAGGGTTGCTTTTGGAGCGGGGCAGGGAGGGCAGGGTGCGGCAGAGGTTGTCGTTCCAGCCGTCGAAGCAATGCAGCTTGCGCTGGGCCAGCATGTCGTTGATAACGCGCCAGCCGGTGACACGGTCGTTGTTGGCCTTGGTGAGGGAAAGGCCCTGCTGCAAAAATACGTCAGCCGGCGACTGGTTGACCACTTCCGACAGTCTCCGCTTGACCCACATGGAGGGATCGGCAAAGATCTGACGGGGTCGTCGGCCGTTGGTATGCGGGTTGGCCGCGATCATCCGGTCAATCTCATAGGCATGTGTGGAGGCGGTGGAGCCGGCCTGGTAGTATTCACAGAGCCGGTAGACATGGCCGTCGTAATCGATGGTGTAAAGACCAAAGGACGTAGGCGAAGATTCGCCATAGTCGAGGCCCCCGAACAGGGGCCAATGTTCTGGAATTTCAAATGAGGGGATGACGCAATGTCTGGAACTCCAGTTGGTGAAGTAGGCTCCGAGGGAGACAGACCAGTCGCCCTCCAGCCAGGCCCGCACCAGCTCGGGATCGCCAACGGACTGCAGCCTCTTGATATAAAGCGGGTCCGCATCGAGCAGGATCTTGTTGTCGGTGACAAGCGACTTGATCCACATGCGGGGAATGGCCGACTTGTCGTCCTGGATGATCGTTTCCGGTGCGCCGGCATCGATGAAGTATTCCTTGACTGCCTGGTGGCCGACGCCGCCGGGGTTGCCGGTGGCACGGACCCGCAGGTTATCGATCTTGGCCGTTGAGCGCAGGCAAGCCTTGAGTTTGTTGTAGCCCCCGAGGTTGGGCCAGTTGCACAACTCATCGAAGGCGATGTAGGTATACTGGTGCCCCATGTAGTTGTCGGCATCGGCCTCGCTCTCCAGGTGGCGCAGTCGGAGGGTGACGGTGCCGGTGGCATGGGGAATACGGAACTCATGGACTCCTACCTTGTATTCAGTTCCCGGAAAGGCGGGGTAGAGAACCTTCTTGCCCTCTTCCACAACCTCGTCCAGCTCGGGGAACGACCGGCGCAGGATGATGCCGCGCCATACCGATCCGTACTTCTGCACATCCGAGGCGAAATCTCCCATGAGAAAGGAGGTTTTGCCGCCGCCCCGAGCGCCACCAAAGAAAAGTTCCGGCACGAAGGAAGCCCGGATGGCTTTTTCCTGCGGTCCCGGCTGCGGCTGCCACAGAGTCGGGGCAACTGCCTCTTCCAGCTCAACTGTTGACAATCGCCACCAGGCAGTCCTCGATGATCTTGTTCTCTCCTGCCTTGAGCCAGATAATCACTTCCCCGTCAGATCCTACCGAGGGCGTTGCTGCACCGAGGGTATCCAGCGCCTTCTGGGCCAGTTCCTTCTTGGAGGGCTTTGGCGGTTCCGGCGGTACGGATGCCGTTGCTGCCAACACCTTTTTGGCCGGTACGGCCTCTTTTTTCGGGACTTTATTGGTTTCTTTCTTTGCTTTAGCCAATCGGAGCCTCTTTTCGGGTCAGATCCATGGCTTCGTCCTCCTGGACTGAGCGCATGGCGTTTATCAGTCGCTGCCGTTCTTTTTCAGCGGCCTCATCGTCCTTCTGCTCCCAGGATTTGGCCATTTCGGCTCGTTCCCGGAAGCCGTTGGGCAGAACGGGCCGCCCGAACTGGTCAATCGTCCATAGAGGGATGCCATCTTCCGTTTCCTGCGTGGACGGACCCATTTTCCGCATGTTGAGAGTCTCAACGCGGGGCGTTTCGGGTTCTTCGGAGACAACTGGCTCGGTTTCGACCTTGGGCGCTTCTCCGACGGCCTTGTACATCTCCGTATTCTGGGAAATCCACTCTTCGTAGGACGAAGCGCGGGGCGGGAGGTTGACACCGACGGCACCGGAGACATGATGCTCGATGACCTGCTTGTCATCACCCACTTCCTGACGTATAGCCATCAGAACTTTCAGTTTCATGGCCTTGTCACGTTCCTGCAGGTCTTCATAGATGGCTTGCAGGGCTTTGACCCGCTCTTTGCGGTCGGCCAGGGGAACATCATCGAAGTTCGCCCTATATAATCGTACCTGACGATCAAACTCCGAGCGGAAATAGTCCAGTTTGCGCCAGCGGGTAACGGTAACCGGCTGGCAGCCGACAAGCTGGGCCACCTTCTTGGTCATATCCGTCTTGGCATGACGATCCAGCACCAGGTAATGGATGGCCTGCATCTGCTGGTCGGTGCATTTGGATCTGGGGGCTTGTCTGGGCATTGTCAGACTTCTATTTATAGATCGTCCCAGGGCGATCTTTGACGCCCAGGCGCATTCCACATCACTGGTGGTGCTGACCAAGGGCTGCGATCCTCTATGATTGGAAAATCATATCGACCATGTAAACCAGGGTCTTGCCATTGAGAATGTCTGGGCCATTCGAGCCTATACCATTCCCCAAAGTCGCCAGCAGGCCATCGGGTAGTGCCCCAGTTTTGATTTTTCTCATAGGCAGGAAGTTCTTCCCAAACTTCCCATGCTGCTTGAACGTCCGGCTTCCCTTCTCCCCCCAGACCGAAAGCCCGTTCATTAAGCGGATCTTCTACGTAGGTGGGGCCTTGCTGCAGGCCGGAGGAATCAGGAATGCCGCCCCAGTAAGCATCCATCTCACCTGTCGGGCGAGGCTTAAGTTGGGCAAGGTATTCATCCCATTCCTGCTCCCCTTCAGCCTCCTCTTCAAGTCGTAAGCGATTCTGCATTTCCCCCCGTGCCATCAACTCAATAGCTTCTGGAGATCCAAAAAGAAGGGCCTCCTCTCCATATATCTCCCGAAGCAATTCCTTAGTCTCATCACTAAGCGGCAGATCATTAATTGTCTGCCCCTCTTTCTGTTTACGCTGCTGATCTTCCTCCTCATACAACTGCGTCCAAAATTCACTCTGGGGACGTTTTCCTCCGGCCGTCTTTGCTGCTGGCTGCGGCACCACCTCTTCACCCGATAAATCAGCTTCCAGATCCTGCCCCAACTCGATTTCGCCTGCTGGGGCCTGTCCCGGCACGGGACGGTTGGGACGGGCAACATATTGAACCCCACCAACCATGGAGAGTTCTCTAAGTTTCCCGGCAGGAATAATAACTGACATTAGACGTGTTGACGTACTTCTGACTCGACCCCCGAGGGCTTCTATGGCGCTTGCGTCAATGCCCGAAGATAGTCCTCCTTCGGGCGTAATTGTCACAGTAAGATCGCCATCAGTGTCCAGGGAATCATCCCAGAGATTGATATCAACTCCCGACGGCACGTCATCCCTACGTTGTCGAGGCTCCAATGCGCCGGGAAAATCAACCTGCTGAAGATCATCGATATCCTCATACTCATATGGCAGTTCTCCCTCAAGTTCCTGACCCAACTCAGGTTCAGGAGCGGGCCGGGGATCGGGTTCAGGCTGTTGAGATACAGCCCCTTCTTCTGTTGCGTACCGCCTCAAGCGTCCTGTATCATCAAGCGCGTAATAAAACCCCCTTGGCTCTTGCCCCAGTTGTTCCGCAAGATCATCCCTCATTCCCCGCTCAAATTCCTCACCGGGCGCATACGGTCCCACCTGGGTATTCCTGATTGACATCATCGTCTCCGGGTCGAAGTCCTCCGGCCACTCGCCCCATCCATACGGCAACTCCCCTGATGCCCATCGAGCAGGAAGCTCGGCAAGCCAATCTTCATAACCGGCATCACCGAACTGGGGATCGTCCAACTGAAAGTCATCTGGTAACGAGGGATCAGGCCCAACCCCCGGCATCTGAGGCGGGGAACCGATTGGCAACTCAGGCACCTCGGGTTCAGGCTCAACGGGGGCTGGCTGCTTTAAGCTGTTTTCCCACTCCTTATACTCCGGGGTGCCGGGTAGAATGGGGTCAGGAACGGGAGGCGCACCCACTGGCGCACCAATCCCAGGATTATAGAACTGCGCTTCCATATCCTGACCCAGTTCAATTTCGCCTGCTGGCAAGGGATCGGGTTCAGGAAAGGGAGCGGGGACAGGATCTATTACCGGTTCAGGTGCGGGTGCCAGGCCGGCGGTGGCCTCGCGTTCATCCCTGGACATAGACTTATCGACCTCACCCAGGAAATTTCCCATCCCATCCCGATAGACCCAGGAACGGCCATTGTCAAGACGGTTTACCGTGCCGCTCTTTACGCCATCTTCCCAGCCGTATATATCGTCCGGGCCGGCATAACTCCCCACTGCACCCGAGGTGCCCGCTCTGTCTGTAAGTCCTGTATCAGCCGGGAAAGCCCCGGCGGTGTTTGCACCGATAGCGGCAAGGGAGAAATCTGGCGACGTACCCGCTGTCGGCGTGGGCGCAGCAGTTGACCCGGTCATGGACTGCACGACGCGATTGGACATCTCCCGATCCTGGCCGACACCAGCAAGGCTGGACATGACACTGGAACCTTGAGGGGCAGGCGTTACCGTCCGCGGGGGTGCATATTTCGTGGACCGGATTCTCTGAGCATCGTAAGAGTTATACTCGGCCGGATTAAAGTCCGCAGGATCAAGATTCCCCCGCGCAAACCCCATCTGCTGTGCGCCGGTCAGACTTCTTTTACGGGCCATTATGGAATAACCTTCGTAATGAATTCAGTCATCAGGCCATATAAAAAAGAAGGAACTGCCGGCTTGCTCCCCACAAATAACCGGCAATCCCCTCTGTAACAACGAAAGACCAGACAATCGGCCGCTCTCCCCAGAACGTTTTTCCACCGAGGTATAATCCTTCGTTCTGAACGATAGTCACCCCACCAACTTAAGGCAACCCCTTTTCCTCCAGCACCCTGACCCGAGATGCCAGTGAAGGCCGATCAAGACTTTCCTCCATCAACCGGCAAATCCAGGCTGATAAGGAAATACCGTCCGTCCTGGCCTGCTCGGTAGCCAGTTGCTTCAACTCCAGATCGCACAGGATATGAATCTGTTCAGCCATAAAGCCCAATCCTCCTTACTCCCATTCTACATAGTCCTCTACAGTATAGCAACCCGTTCCCAATATCCCTTCCTTTTCCAGATCCAGTTGCATACCTTGCCGGATACAACCATCCCCCCATATCCCAGATTGGAGAACACCATGCCCAAAGTCGGCAGCAGACATTATGCCTATACCAAAAAAGGCCAGGCCCAGGCCAAAGCCGCAGCCAGGAAGTCCGGCCGGAAAGTCACCCGAAGGAAACCCAGAAAGAAATAGCCTATACAGCCCCCCATAGGCCCCATTCTACATAGGCCATACAGAGCAATGGTATTTGGACTGATATATTAACCCTGGCCTTTTAACCTTCGAGATCGGTTTCACCTCCTGGCCAGCTTGAATCAATCGATTCAATCGGCCATTTGGCCAATGGCCATAGGTCAAGCCAATTGGCCATAGGCCATAGGCCATAGGTGCCATTGATGAACCTATGGCCTATGGTGTACCCTATGGCCTATCCTATGGCCAATGGTCTATCGTCTTTATAGGTTCCCTTGTTCCCTATGTTTCCAGTCATTTAAAGGGGGTAGGTTGCGCTTTATTACATATAACCCTATTATATAAGGACACCCACAACCATAGGAGAGACCATGAATCACACCAACTGGACACCACCGCCCGACTGGCACGTACCTGAGGGGTGGATAAACTCGTCATACGGCAACGACACTTGCCCATCTTGGACGGAAGAGAACACGGGACGGATCGTATTTGTCGAGTATCCCGAAGGG
>Ga0315336_1001576_pt1 | contig 42328 bp, 36 predicted proteins | sample ASW5metaG_FD_204512 | JGI IMG/M metagenome (GOLD analysis project Ga0315336, IMG submission 204512) | Ammonia-oxidizing marine archaeal communities from Monterey Bay, California, United States - ASW #5 | ecosystem: Environmental > Aquatic > Marine > Intertidal zone | place: USA: California... | reverse complement strand
GCGCGCGAGTAGTCGATTACCGTCGCTGGTTTGCCACAGCGTTTTCCGTTCTCCGCGAAGTAGCTGGAGGAGGTATAGTCCTGCCAGGTTTGGAAGGACCGCCCATCGATCGCGAACGCGGGGGCGGGGGCGGCCGCGCTTATCTGGGCCGTCGCATCCGGGCTGGACAGTGTCGGGTAGATCAATGCCGCCAATAAGGTGATCGGTGGGACGATTCTCGGCAATTGCATCGCTTACTCCTTGCTTGCCGCGGCGGGGGCCCACGGCGACCACTCCTGTATTAACTGGGCATCACGCTAGGCGATGGCGTAATAGCTCCTCTTTCTGTGTACTGGATCGGGCGCATTCATGTCAATGGAATGATCGCCTGCCTCCCCTTCGCGCTCGATGGGGGGGGCCGGTTTACCGCCTTGATTGACGAACAGGAATCTCATGCGGCCGCGTTCCTCTCAGAAAAAGACATAAGCTCGGACCACAACGTTCTTGCGGCAGGGAGCGTCATCGGGCGCGGTGTGGTCGATGCTGGCAGTGTGGAAAGACCAGCGCGAGACGGAACCGTCGGTGACGGAGTCGTAGCACTTGAGCATCGAGACCTCGGTGGGCCTCTGCTCGGGCATCCAGTACCACTCGTGTTCGCGCCGGTAGGTGAAGCGTGTGGTCTCGCCTACGCGGTCGTCGTAGACACGGTAGTTGTTGATGTAAGGCTGGTCGGCGAAAGAGGGCCAGGCGCAGAGTACGAAGGGGTTCTGGCGCACGGTCTCCATCGGCTTGGCGAGGTTGATCGACATGAACCGCCGTGACATTTTCGCGTCGGCCTCCTCCTCGGTGTAGTGCTGCTCCCGACCGAAGTTGCGCAGGTTCTTCGTGAGCAGCTCGCGGCAGCGCACGCGGCCGCTGTTGTCGTTCAGATCGTTGTGCACCAGGTTGGCGTAGGTGGTGTTCACCCCCGGGTTCTTGTTGTCCTGGTCTTCCTTGGGGTCGCCCTCGTAGTTCCTGTTAAACACGTCGTGGTTGTACACGAGCGCATCCGTCGCGTCGGGGAAGAACTCCAACAGGAGCTTCTCCATCTCCGGATAGTAAACGCGCTCCACCTCCGCCGCGGCGTAGAAGTTTTCGCACTCGGACTCACAGTGAGCCAGCGAGACGCCAAGCTTGTCCATGCACTCGGGGCTGTTGGGTGAGAGACCCGGGTAGTACTCCTCTATGCGTCGCGCGTCGCGCAACACTTGCGGGAAATAGAGGCATCGCCGCACCTGATCCCGTTCATCCTTGCGCAACGCCTTTGCGTCGGCTTCTCGCGCTGGGTCGCGCCAGAGCGCGTTGGACGAGACGATGGAGTAGGACGGCTGCTCGTCAACGGTGTAGCGCAGCGGTAGGGCCAAACCGCCCTCGGGGGCTTCAATGTTGTTGGCCCGAATATACTCCAGGCACTCCGAGTAGCGACGAAACCCGACGCCCCATTGGGTCTCGATGGGCCCGGGGGGAGCGTTGTCGAGCATGTCGATAACCGCCTGGCCTTCGCCCCCGGCAATTTGGGCGAGCGCCGCATCCGTCGCGGCCGCAGTCCCTGCATCCCCATCCCGATCGAACGACATGTACGACAAGCCCCCGTTCGCGGCGAACGGGGGCGGCTGCCCTTCGGTGCGTTGGAGGGGAGGCACATAGACCGACGAAACTGTCTCTGTAATTTCCGTAAACTGATTCGCGGTGGCTTTGAGGTGGTCCATAGCTTGCCCCCGGTTGAGCAGGTGCCATCATGCCACACAGGGATTGTCCTTCCCAGGGCTCGTATTTCCAGGAGCTAACGGTGCTTAGTTAGGGGAGAGATCGTCGGGCGGACCGAGCGCGCGTGTTACTCGAAGAACGCTACGCCGTCCTCATTCATGTTCGTGACGATCGGATGCGCGATGTTCTCGACTACCGAGCCGTCGGGGTATTCCGATTTAAGACCGGCCACAACGCGACCGACCCAGATCAAACGGTACCAGGTTGTCTAATAACTGCGACTGGCCCGCCAAGGACAGGCCTTGCCCCGGCGCCTAGCGTGGTGTTTCTCAACGGGAGCGACAAGCTCAATCATGTTTCGTGCACTCGCCGGTTTGTGTGAACTCTCGCGCCCAGGTCACGTTCTCGCGAACCACTCGTGCCGGGTTGCCGACCGCCACGCAGTTCTCGGGTAAATCGCCGGTGACGACTCCGCAGGTTCCAACCGTGGAGCCGTTGCCGATCGTGCAGCCCTTGAGCACAGTACTTTTGAACCCAAGCCAAACGTGATCACCGACGATGACATCGCCGGCTTCATTGATGCGCTCGCCCGTAGTCAGGTCGATGATCGGGTGCGTATCGCTGACGGTGATGTAGATGTCGGCTGATATCTGGCAATCCTCGCCAATGCGCAGCTGTCGCGGCTCGTGCAACGATGCCTGCAAGGCAACGGCCGTCGTTTGATCGCCTATTGCGAAGGTTCCGTCGTTCGTTTGGAAGTCGATGCGCAAGTGAGCGCGCACCCAGCTACCGATGCGCATCGCGTTGGCATCGCCGACAATCTGAATGGTGGAGTCGTAGAGCTGGACAGGGCCTCCAGAGATGATCGTGTTGCGATCGCCCAAGATGTCGATCACCGGCGCACGTTCGCTGTGGTGCAACAGGAACGGCCGGGTGGGGATGTCGGCAGGGGTCGCCGTCGCAACGCGATCAGCTCCTAGGCGAATGGTATTGCCATCGCCCTCGATAGTGATCTTGGGTGCGCGCGCGTCGATGGCGGGGCCGATCTCAATCTTGTTGTCGTTGCCGTTGATCGTCAGCGAAGCGCCCGCGTCGAAAGCGTTCGCATCGAACCGGCACGAATTGCCGGTTCCCTCGTCTTGAATGTCCATCGTATCGTCCAACCTCTGAGACCTACTTGCTACTTCGCGGGGCCTCTTGATGCACACCGATGGAGTGATGGGGGGGCGTCGACGGCTCGGGGTGGGCTATTCGCCGTCTATGAGATCTGCTGGCCTGACTTTTCGATGTCGAGTTCAGCGAGATTGGAACACTGGGCCTGTAGGTACACAAGGATCCTTGGGTTCGAATCCCGCGTTCGCCGGCTCGCACGCAGTCCAGCGCGCCCGTGCGTGCGGGGTTCTGCCCCCACATGGGTCACTGTACGTCTTCGGGTGCCGCCGTGCCGTTCTCTACAGGACCCACTTGTACGGTCTCGATACGATGAGCCCGTTCGGCCGCATCGGTCGGGCTAACGTTCACCGCGCGCAACGCGACGAGTATGCCGAGTAAGCAGAAAGCAGCGGCGGTGGTGAAGGTAGTTGAGACGCTGACGGCTGTGCCCAATGAGAATGGAGCGCGCGGCCCGCCCTCAAGACCTGCCTTGACACCCGAGCGACGGGGCAGTAATTGTCAGTTCAGGCACCCCGACCGACCGATCGGTCGGGGTGCCTGTATCACTAGATGAGCGTATCCCTAGCCATCCAAGAATCCTCGAGTTCCCGCGACCGCATCCTCGACGTCGCGGAGTGGCTGTTCGCCAGACGCGGATTCAACGGTGTCGGGCTGCGTGAGGTCGCCGACCAAGCAGGCCTCGGGAAGTCTTCCCTGTTCCATCACTTCCAGACCAAGTCGGAACTGTACTGCCAGGTCATACTGCGCACGCTCGAGCGAATCCGCGCACACGTGCAACCTGCGCTCGACTCCGACGGCACGGCGGCCGGCAGGCTCGACCGCGTGGTCGACGCGCTCATCGATGCGCTTGTGGGCGACCCACCGAGCGCGCGGCTATTGCTGCGCAGTATGTTCGAAGATGAGATGTTGCCCGAGAGTGCGCACGAGCTTCCCGAGCACAAGGCGGCCGAGTGCGAAACCGAAAGCATGCTCAGCGACTTCGGCATGCTCATACGCGAAGGCATCGACAGCGGCGTTTTCCGGCGCGTCTCGGTTCCACACACGATACAGTCCTTGATCGGCGCGATAGTGTTTCACTTCGCCTCGGGAGAACTTGGCGAAAAGCTGATCCATAGCGAGCTACTCGCCCCCGAGGCGGTCGCTGCACGCCGCCGTGAAGTCAAAGATTTGCTGCGTCACGGAATGGTGGCCGAAGATTCGGCAACGGCAGGAGAGAAGAAATGAAGAAGCTACTCGAAGACCATCGCAGCCGTTTCGGCGATTTCGAAGTCATCGATTTTGTCGACACCGACGAGATCGAGCGTCTGCGCGCCGAGATTGATATCGACGCGCCGCTCGAAGTGCACTGGGCGTGGGAGTATGGCAGCGAATTCGAAGAGCTTCGCAAGCTCTACGAGAAGGGTAAGGTAAACCAGTGGAACGCCGAGACCGATCTCGACTGGTCGACGCCGGTTGCGAAAGACGACTGGGTACTCACACCGCGCACTTCCATCCTCGCGCAACTGGTGGCTGCATCGGGCCAAGATGAAGCGACGCAAAAGGCTGCGGCGTTCGACGAGCTCGGCTACGCGATATCACAGCTTCTGCACGGTGAGCAGGCAGCGCTGCAGATCTGCGGTCAGCTTACCAACGAGTGCGATACCATGGACGAAAAGTGGTACGCCGCAAGTCAGGTGGCCGACGAAGCGCGTCACATCGAAGTGTTGGCCAAGTTCATGGAGCGAAAGGTCGGTACGATCTATCCCGTCGGCCCAACGCTCAAGGTGCTCCTCGACACATTGCTTACGGCAGACACGTCGCAGAAGAAGACGCTTGGCATGCAATGCCTGTTCGAGGGCTTGGCCGTAGGCATCTTCGACTTCATGCGCCAAGACTCACAGAACCCGCTGTTTACCGACATGCTTACCCGCGTCGAGCGCGACGAGTCGCGCCACGCTGCGTTCGGCGTGCTTAGCATGCGTCGCGTCGTGCGCGATGCCAGTAAGGCCGAGATGGATGAGATGGAAGACTGGACGTTCTCGATCATGGACGGCCTCAACGCGAATCAGAACCTCGACATGTTCCGCGTTATCGGTCCGAAGTACGACCTCGACCCCGAAGAGGTCGTCAGCTTGATCACGTCGTTGCCTAACTTTGCCGAACTGAACAGCCTGCTGTTCATGCACACCGTGATTCCGAACCTACACAATCTCGGACTGATGACCGAACGCACCGAGGACCAGTACCGCGCGGCCGGAATTTGTCACGCGGGGCAGCGCCAAGCACTGCCCGAGGGGCGCATCGACTTTGGTACGGACTTGCAATAGGCGCAGCGTCTCTCTTTTGGGTCAGCCCCGGGGCCTGGACGGCGATGTCGGCCGCGCCAATAGACGAGCAACCCGGCCTGGTCGAAGGCGTGGACTTTCCGACCCTCGCACTCGCGCAAGTAAGTTGGGAAGATGGCGCGCTGCAACTGCGGCTGCATCCGCAAAATGCACAGGTCGAAGGAACATGTACGCAGTTTAGAATTTGCGGGTTACAGGACCCGACTCGCTGGCGCGTCGACGGAGATGCCCAAGCCACGGTGAGTGGCCCAAACATCGTCATCGACACAACAGTGCGAGATCATCGGCTCGCGTTGCTGCCGGCTTGAGCAAGTCAAGCTACGCCATCTAAAAGGAGAAGGCGCAATGGCAATCGAATATCTCGAAGTGGCCGAGGCCATCGAACGCGGCGGCCTACGACTCGTTTTGACGACCGGCGTTCCGGGACCGTGGGGTGAATCGGCGAAAGGGATCTTAGCGGTCAAAGGCATTGATTACGCCGCTGTACGACAGACCGCCATGACCGTCGATCCGGTTCTCATCGAGTGGACGCGTCAGTCGAGTGCACCGGTGGCGATCTACGATGCGGAACGTCCGCGTAGCGGCTGGGCCGAAATTCTGTTTCTGGCCGAGCGGCTGCAGCCCGAACCCAGTTTGATTCCCGAAGATGCTCGCGAGCGCGCGCTCATGCTCGGGCTGTGCTTTGAGATCTGTGGCGAGCACGGGCTCGGTTGGACGCGCCGTCTCATGCTGTTGGCGGGAATGCCGACGGATGAACCGGAGTCGATGCCGTGGAAGTACGGTCTGTCGGACTCAGGCGCCGTCGAACGCGCCGCCGAGCGAACGACCGACATTCTATCGCTGCTGGAGCGACAACTCGCCGACAGCGGTGGTCCTTATCTCATGGGGAGCAGCCTGCGCGCGGTCGATATCTACTGGGCCTGCTTCTCCAACCTCATCGAACCACTCGCGCCCGAGCTTTCGCCCATGCCGGATTTCATTCGCGACGCCTACGGAAGTTGGAAGGGTGGCTGCGCGTCGAGCCTGATGGCGCTGCGCGATCGTGTGTTCGAAGAGCACCTCGGGTTGCCGCAGGAGTACTGACCGAGTTGACGGGGTAGTCGGGCGAAGTCGGCTCACGCCGGCTGCGTAGACTCTGTATAACGCGCAACGCCCAAGTACTCGAACGCGGCGACTTTCATCGCTGCCGGAATACGTGGCGAGCTGGCCTCCGGGATGGTTTCGGCGACGAGTTCGCATACTTCGAAACCGGCGACTTCGATGAGCTCGGGAATCGGTCGGGTGAGATGACAACCGCCGAACAATGTTTTCCACAACGGCTCCAAGCGATGCTGCCAGCGATGTACGTTTGGATCGGAGTCGGCTCCGTGTTCGAGGAACAGCAACTCTCCACCGGGTTTGAGAACGCGACGCATGCCTTCGAGTGCGGCGATCGGATTCGGAATCGTACACAACGAGAACGTTGTGACCACGGTGTCGGCACTCTTGTCGTCGAGCGGGATTTGCTCGCCGGGTAGATCGAGGAACTCTATGTCGAAGGCGAGCTTCTTTACTCGAGGCGCGGCAAGCCGCCGCATGGTCTCTCCGGGTTCCAGGCCCCAGAGCATCTCGACCTTGTCGGGGTCGTAGAATCGCAGGTTGTGACCGGAGCCCATGCCGATTTCTAGCACACGGCCGCGAGCGCGCGGTACCAACTTCTTCCGCTGCCGCGCCGTGATCGGCAAACCACAGGCGGCGCTTACGATGTGCGGAGCGATACGATCGTTGTAGAAGCCCATGGTGTTGAAGAATAGCGATTGGTTGGAGGTCTGTCAGGTGCGGTGGGGGCTCGTTTCACGCCCGTATGCCCGCCGAGGACCGAGCACTTGACGCTCGGCGATGCCGGCAAAGGCCGGCCCGAAGTTGTGCTTGACTGCCAGATGCCTGGTGCGCACTATGGATAGAGGGCGTTTGTCCCCGTCCAACTAGGGCGATCGCGACTATGGGCTTGTCGAAACTGCGAAAATCCCGGCTAACAACGATGTTATTGGCGATGACCTGGCTGCCATCCCTTATGGTTTGCTGTGTCATGGACCCCCTTGGGGCACCCGCTAGTTCGGATTCGAGCAGCAACGTGCTGGCGGGTCTCTCGCCCGTTTCGACGCAAACTCAGATCCCATCTTCCGACTCCGGGCATCACTGCGATGACCATCCCGGGACGGCGTCACAAGATCCGGGTACAAACGATTCGCAAGATCCCGAGCATGGCTCGCCGGGTTGTCCCTGTTGCGGGATGACCTGCGGCACGAATTTCACGCTCGAGAAGACCGTCAGTGTTGTCCCTCCAGTCGTGATCGTGGCGGCGGCAACGGTCGTCCCCGACCTGCGCCCGCAGGAACGTTCGGCTTCAGCGCCGGCGATCGGCGAGATCCGCGAACACGGTCCACCGCTCTATCTAAGAAACGCATCGTTTCTCATCTGATTCTCCACATTTTGTAAGTCGACCTTGGCGCTACGTAATGCGTCGAGGACGAAGCTGACGTTCGAACTGCTTGTTATCTTTAGCGGTTTGACGCCTGTGCGTGCTGTGGCCCCGGTTGGGCTTGGCTTTAGAGATGTGGCGGGAGAATCCCGATGAGCAAACGAGTGAAGTACTTCCTTTTGCCGATCACTGTGCCGGATGCCACGCGAACAATGGCAGCGGCGATACTACGATCGGTCGCAATCTCTACCCGAAGTCTCCCGACATGCCGGCCTGGGGCGACGGTGATGCGGATCACAACGATGCGCAGGACTCCCACGGTACGTGGGCGCTCGTTCACTTCATCCGGCATCTACCGAGCATCACGGACGATGAACTCGCCGAAATGCGTAGCCTCAATCCGACGAGCCCGGGTCACGCGGCCGCGGCTGAGAGGGAAAGAGACGGCCACGAAAGTGCGCCGCCGGCAAAAAAAGGGCACGGGCATGATCACGATCACCATCACTAAGGAGCATGAAGCAATGCTTCAAACGAAACGAAACCATTCGAAATCGCCGGTGATACGGCGCAGAGCGGTGCTGGTTGCGCTCTTAGTGCCGTGGTTGCTCGCCGCAGCGTGCACGCTCTCGGTTGCGGAGACCGATGAGGCCGTAGGCATTCGGGCAATTGCAGACACGGTCTCCGGGGTGCAACCAAGCATCGCGCGCAACGAAGCAATGCCACCTGTGATCTCGGAGCAAAGCACGCTCGAAGATTGTCTTGCCTACGCCGCGCTTCATAATCCGCGTCTCGAAGCCGCGTACTATCGTTGGCAGGCCGCGCTCGAGAAGATTCCGCAAGCCAGAGCACTTCCAGACCCCTTGGTGACCTACGCGCACTACATCAAATCCGTCGAGACGCGTGTCGGGCCTCAGGAACATCTTGCCGGCCTCAAGCAGACCATTCCGTGGCTCAGCAAACTGGCCAGGCGCGGCGACCTCCAGGCTCGGGCGGCGCAGGCGGAGTATGAACGCTACCAAGGAGCCAAGCTCGACCTCTTCTTTCGAGTGAAGAACGTCTATTACGACCTGTACTATCTACGTTCTGCGATTGAACTTACGCGCGACAACATGGAACTGCTCACACAGTTCGAGCGCATTGCTAGAGCCAAATACCGGGTTGCCGCCGCTTCTCATCCGGATGTGGTCCGTGTCCAGGTAGAGCTCGGACGTCTCGAAGACCGTCTGCGTGCGTTAGAAGATCGCCGCCGCCCGTTGACGGCGCGCATGAACGTGGCGCTCGATCGCACTGCGGGCGATCCGGTACCTTGGCCGGCGACGGTATCATTGCCTCACCTTGTCGTGCCGGAACCTGAGCTGCTTGAGATGGCCAAACGTCAGAACCCAAATCTGCGCGCACTCGACAGCGATGTCGAGCGCGAGCGCGTCGCCGAACGGTTGGCCGACCTGGATTTTCTTCCTGATTTCACCTTCGGCGTTGACTACATCGTTACCGGCGACGCGCTCAACGCCTCCACCGCCGACAGTGGTCAAGACGCGGTCATCGGCCGCGTCTCGTTTACGCTTCCGCTTTGGTACGAGAAGTACTCCGCCGGTCAGCGCGAGGCTGTAAACCGCCGGACGGCAACACTTCGGAAACGGGCCAACGCGACGAACGAACTCGTCGCTCAGATTCAGCAAACGCTTTACGAACTGCGCGACGCCGACCGCAAGGTCGAACTCTTCCGCGATAGTTTGATTCCAAAAGCAGAGGAATCGCTGCGCGCATCGCTGCAAGGATTTGAGGGCGGGAAGGTCAGCTTTCTGGATCTGCTCGATACCGAGCGTGTACTTCTCGAATTCCAACTCTTGGAGCGGCGAGCGGCGTCTCGCCAAGGCCAAGCGTTCGCGCAGCTCGAAATGTTGGTAGGTGACGATATTTCCGCATCTTCGTTGGCCGTCGACGAGGAGGAGGCCACGCCATGAAAGAATCACTAGTGGAACGGCTAATTGCCGCCGTGCGCGCACGGCGCCCAGTGGTCATGGTCGCTTTTCTCATTGCGGCGTTCGCGTTGGGAAACATGGTCGGCGGTGATGATGCCACGCTCCAGGAACCGCACATGCATTCCGAGCCAGAAGCATCCGAGGCCGTAGTCGAAACACGCTGGACGTGCGCGATGCACCCGCAGATCAATCTTCCCGAGAGCGGTCAGTGTCCGCTGTGTGGCATGGCTCTGATTCCCCTTACCGCGGAGCCGTCCGACATGAGTTCGGGCGAACGCGTGCTTTCCATGTCGGAGGCGGCGGCGAAGCTTGCGGATGTCCAAACGGTGCGCGTCGAAAGAAAGGCGCCCAGGGCCGAGATCCCGATGGTCGGTAAGATTGACTACGACGAATCGAAGCTCGCGTACGTTACGGCTTACTTCCCCGGAAGACTCGACCGACTCTTCGTCGACTACACGGGCATAGAGGTGAAGAAGGGCGACCATCTGGTGAAGATCTACAGTCCCGAGCTGCTGGTCGCCCAAGAGGAACTCATCCAGGCGATTCGTACGTCGGAGGCATTGAGTTCTTCGAGCAATCGACTTGTTCGAAGCGTGAGCAGCGATACTGTTAGTGCCGCGCGGGAAAAACTTCGGCTCTGGGGAATGAACCCGGGGCAAATCGAGGAAGTTGAGAAAAACGGCAACGCCGCCGACGACATCACGATCTACTCGCCGATAAGCGGCGTGGCGATTCATAAGAATGCCGTAGAAGGCATGTACGTAGAGACCGGTACGCGCATCTATACGCTCGCCGATTTGTCTCAGCTCTGGGTCAAACTCGACGCCTACGAGTCGGACCTTCCCTGGCTACGCTACGGGCAAGAGGTTGAGTTCACAGCGCAATCGCTTCCCGGAGAGGTCTTTCACGGGCGCATCTCCTTTATAGAGCCCGTACTGACCACCGAAACACGGACGGTGAAAGTACGCGTGAACGTTCCCAACACCGACCGACGTCTAAAGCCCGGCATGTTCGTTCGCGCGGTGGCAAGACCACGCATTGCAAGCAGCGCTAAGGTGATCGATGCGAGTCTTGCGGGGAAATGGATTTGCCCCATGCATCCGGAGATCGTGAAGGACGAACCGAGCACGTGCGACATCTGCGGAATGGATCTCGTGGGTGCCGAGGAATTCGGACTCATCACCGACGAAGCCGCCGCCGAGATGCCGCTGGTCATCCCCGCGACCGCGCCCCTTCTCACCGGTAAACGTGCGGTCGTTTACGTGCGCGTTCCCGGGCAGGAGCGACCGACCTTCGAAGGGCGTGAGGTGGTTCTCGGCCCGCGCGTTGGCGACTACTACATCGTCAAGCAGGGACTGCGTGAAGGCGAGCGCGTGGTTACCAGCGGCGGCTTCAAGATCGACAGCGCTCTGCAGATCGTCGCTAAGCCCAGCATGATGAGCCCCGATGGTGGTGGCGCTTCGATGGAGGGTCATCAACATTGATTGACGATCGTTCATTGCTCTCGCGTGTTATTCGCTTTTGCCTCGAACAGAAGCTGGTTGTCGTACTGTTTACGGTCGCGGCGATCACCTGGGGTGTGGCAGTCGCTCCTTTCGACTGGCAACTCGGTGCGTTTCCGAGAGATCCGGTTCCAGTCGATGCGATTCCTGACATCGGAGAGAATCAGCAGATCGTCTTCACCAAATGGCCGGGGCGATCTCCTCAAGACGTCCAGGACCAGATTACGTACCCGCTTACCGTGTCGCTGCTCGGCATCCCGGGTGTGCGAACCATTCGTAGCTTCTCGATGTTCGGGTTCTCGAGTATCTACGTCATCTTCGAAGAAGACATCGAGTTCTACTGGTCTCGCTCTCGTATACTCGAGAAACTCAACAGCCTACCGCCGGATACGATCCCGGCTTCCGTAGCGCCGGCGCTCGGACCCGATGCCACCGCGCTTGGTCAGGTGTTCTGGTACACGCTCGAGGGGCGCGACCCGGACGGCAACCCGACCGGCGGCTGGGATCTCGACGAGCTGCGAAGCGCGCAAGACTGGATCGTTCGCTACGCGCTGCAATCCGCGCGCGGGGTTGCCGAGGTCGCATCGGTGGGCGGGTTCGTCCGCGAATATCAGATCGACGTCGACCCCGATGCAATGCGCGCCTACGGCGTGACGCTCGGTCAGGTGTTTGGCGCCGTGCGCTCGGCGAACGTCGACGTCGGCGCGCGTACCATCGAAGTCAACAAGGTCGAGTACGTGATTCGAGGGCTCGGCTTCATCGATTCGCTCGACGATATCGAGCAGACCGCCATCACGGCGAAGGACAACGTTGCTGTTCGCATCAAGGATGTGGCGCACGTCAGTCTTGGGCCGGCGCTCCGGCGCGGCATTCTCGACAAAGAAGGGGCGGAAGCGGTAGGCGGCGTCGTGGTCGCGCGCTACGGCGCCAACCCGCTCGAGGCGATCCAGAATGTAAAAGCGAAGATTGCTGAGATTGCCCCCGGACTGCCCAGCAAGACGCTCGAAGACGGCACGGTGAGCCGGATTACCGTGGTCCCGTTCTACGACCGCACCGGGCTCATCTACGAAACCCTCGGAACACTCAGCACTGCGATCGGTGAAGAACTTCTGGTCACCATCATCGTCGTAGTCGTCATGGTGATGCACCTGCGCAGCAGCCTGCTCATCGCCGGAATTTTGCCGCTCGCCGTGCTCCTGTGTTTCCTGGGCATGAGACAGTTCGGGGTCGACGCCAACATCGTCGCGCTCTCGGGCATCGCCATCGCGGTCGGAACGATCGTCGATATGGGAATCGTGCTCTGTGAGAACATTCTCAAGGAACTCGACGACGCCGATCCGAGCGAGAACAAACTCGAAGTGATCTACCGCGCGAGCACCGCAGTAGGCGGTGCGGTACTGACGGCCGTTGCGACCACGATCATTGGTTTCCTGCCGGTCTTCACGCTCGAAGCAGCCGAAGGTAAGCTCTTTAGACCGCTGGCCTACACAAAGACCTTTGCGTTGCTGGCCTCCGTTCTCATTGCGCTGACGCTTATCCCCGCTTTGGCGCACATTCTGTTCACTCTTCGTGTGGACTCCGAGCGTCGTAGACGTGCGATCAGTGGTTTGCTCGCGCTGGTCGGGCTGGTTGTCGCCGTACGCTGGAGCGTTTTGCTAGGCCTCGGCGTGTTCGTGCTCGCGGCACTAGACGTGTTCAGGGCGCAGCTTCCCGAGCGCATTCGCGAACTCTCGCCTAAGCTCGTGAACTACTTCGTGGTCGCGGCGGTCGGCGTGATCCTTACGCGTACTTGGGAGCCGCTCGGCCCGGAAAAGGGCCTGATCCTGAATCTCCTCTTCGTCGGCGCTCTGCTTGGCGGCGTCCTCTGGGCCATCGGAGTCTTCCAGCGCGCGTACATGCCCATGCTGCGTTGGTGCCTCGAGAACAAGCGGGCGACTCTCCTCGTTCCTATCGCTGTCGTTTGGTTGGGCGCGACGGCCTGGCTTGGATTCGACCGTACCGTGCCGTTCATGCCGAACTGGCTGCGTTCGTTTACACCGGTGGCCGCGGTTGCAGATCAATTTCCAGGCCTCGGCAAGGAGTTCATGCCCGCGCTCGATGAAGGCTCCTTCCTTTATATGCCGACAACCATGCCGCATGCCTCGATCGGGGAGGTGACCAATGTCATTCGACTGCTCGACATGTCGCTCATCGCCGTGCCGGAGATCGACTCGGTCGTGGGAAAACTGGGGCGTGTGGAGTCGCCCTTGGACCCGGCGCCGCTGTCGATGATAGAGACCGTCGTCAACTACAAATCCGAGTACATAAACGACCGAAACGGAGTCCGACAACGGTTCCGTTTCGATCGCAGTACGGGGGATTTCGTGCGCGACGAAAACGGAGAACTCGTTCCCGACCGCTCCGGCCGCTACTTCCGACAGTGGCGAGACCATATCCGTAGCGCCGACGATATTTGGGATGAAATTGTCAAAGCGACGCGACTTCCGGGCACTACGTCCGCACCGAATCTTCAACCGATCGCCGCTCGTATCGTCATGCTCCAAAGCGGTATGCGCGCTCCCATGGGCATCAAAATCAAGGGCCCCGACCTCGAAACGATAGAGCGCGTAGGACTGGACGTAGAGCGCCTTCTAAAGGAGGTTCCTTCCGTCGAGCCCGCTGCCGTTATTGCCGACCGTATTGTCGGCAAGCCGTACCTCGAGATCGATATCGACCGATCGCGCATCGCGCGCTACGGGATCAGTATTCGAGGGGTCCAAGACGTCATTGAAGTGGCAATCGGCGGGAAGACGGTAACGACCACTATCGAAGGGCGCGAGCGATATCCCGTGCGCGTGCGCTACATGCGCGAGCTGCGCGATCAGATCGAGTCGCTTGACCGTATTCTCGTGCCCGCAATGGACGGCACTCAAATCCCACTTACCGAACTTGCGACGATCAACTACGTGCGCGGGCCGCAGGCGATCAAGAGCGAAGATACGTTTCTGATCGGCTACGTTTTGTTCGACAAGAAGCCCGGCTATGCCGAGGTCGATGTCGTTGAAGAAGCAGACGCCTATCTGAAAGCGAAAATGGAGACGGGTGAGCTGGTGTTGCCGGCAGGGGTGAGTTTCACCTTCGCGGGCAGCTACGAAAACCAAGTACGCAGCGAGAAGAAGCTTCTCGTCGTGCTGCCCGTGGCGCTGTTTGCGATCTTTATGGTTCTGTACTTCCAGTTTCATTCAACGATTACGACGCTCATCGTCTTCAGCACCGTATTTGTCGCGTGGAGTGGAGGCTTCATTCTTCTCTGGCTCTACGGGCAGCCCTGGTTCATGAACTTCGATCTCTTAGGTGTCGGTCTTCGTGATCTCTTCCAAATTCATCCGATCAACCTGAGTGTCGCGGTTTGGGTGGGCTTTCTGGCTCTGTTCGGAATCGCGTCGGACAACGGCGTGATCCTGGTGACCTATCTCGACCAGTCGTTCGAGGGGGAGCGTCCCACCACGGTTGCGAGCGTGCGAACTGCAACGTTGTTGGCTGCTGAGAGACGCATCCGTCCATGCCTTATGACCACCGCGACGACGATCTTGGCGTTGCTGCCGGTGCTTACGTCCACGGGCCGCGGTTCAGACGTGATGGTGCCGATGGCAATTCCGACCTTCGGCGGGATGCTCGTAGTTGTCGTGACGCTTTTCGCCGTTCCGGTTCTCTACTGTCTCGTTCAAGAGGCGCGGTTAACTAATACGGTCTCCGAGTAGCGAATACTTCTCAGAGACCGAGGACAGCAGACCTGATAGAGGTTCCTAGCGTGCGTCTCTCAGCGTGAGGATCAATGTTTCGGCGGCATCGAGTTCGATTCGAACGACCTCGTTCGCCGCGACATCCTCGCGTAGAATGCGTCGCGCACCGCTCCACGGATCCCACAGTGTCAATGCCTCGCCGTCTGAGATGAAGCGGAGCTCAGCAGTCGCGGCCGACCAGGATTCGTTGAAGAGCAACAGAATGTTTCCTGCGCGGCTTCGCCGTTGCGCGACAGAAATCGATAGACGAGTTCCGGTCGCCGGTACGACGAGCGAGCCTGTGACTTTCTCCGAAAGGGTTTTCTCCAGGCGATCAGCGTGTGAGACACGAACGACATATTTAGATAGCCGCTCGACGCCTGCCCGTACTCGTTGGTCTCGATTCTCTGCGTCTCGAAGGCCCGGTGCCCTACGCGGCAGCGCGCCCAGCGCTACAACGGGCACGCCCGCTTTCGCGATCGCCACGATGTTTTCGACCAACTCGGGATCGGCGATCTCGAGGGGATCGAGAAGCAACGCGCGATAGTGTTGGGAGCCGATCGTGAATCCATCCGGCACCGGTTTCGCTGCAGTAAGCATCCGGCGACTAACGCGGTCGTGAACGAGGCCACGTGCGCGCAGCGTTTTGGTGGTCTGGGACTCCCCGGCCAGTGGCTTGATGCGACCGATCTGGAGACTCGCGGTGTCGGGATAGATAGGGTCGGAGCGCAGCCAAGCGACGTCGGCAACCGGCTCTCCATGGCTCATCGCTGTAGACAATCGGGTGAGAAAGCGATTGAAGGCCGGAAGTTCCGCCAAGAACTCGGCATCGATGTGCGACGACATAGGCAGCGGACCGGCGAGGATTCGCCCAAAGCCACCACTAAAGGGGTACCACATTTTGCCGTCCGCGCGTTTGTAAGGATAGGGAACCCCGTGAAACGCCAGGCGGTTGATGCCCGCCGAGTAGGCGCGACCGGCGAGCAGCCGCATTTCTTCTTCGGACAGTCGCGTTCCAAACAAGCGCAGCGTGATGAAGGATTCCGACGACACCCAGCGGCGGCCGGCGACGTGTGCAGCCGACGCGGCGAGTTTTAAGAAATCGTAGCTGCCGCCTCCGAACAGTGCTTCGGACTCCGGCACGTCCGCGCGTGCGTAGGTGTCGAGATAGTTGCTGTAGCCACCGTGGGCCTGAAGACGAAACGTGTAACCATGGTCATGCGCCCAGTCGACGAAGCGACCGATGAATCGCTGCTCGAAGAGCATCGCGCGCACGGCGACATAGTCTTCGCGAATACGCTCGGCACGCTCGGGATCAGCGGTGAGATAGACGGGGCCGCCGTTGCGGCCGAGGAAGTCGACCATCTCACCGTATTTCGATTCACCGCCCTTGCGAAAGAGTAGCGGCAGGTGCGGCGTTAGTGGGTACCCGACGGTTTCGGCGAATGCGTCGAGCAACTCTGCCGAAAATGGTAGCTCGCCCATGAGTTCGAAACTGTCTACGAAGACTTCGCGCACCTGATCTGATGGCAATGGCGCGAGCGCAGGCTCTGCATACCCGGTCAGCAGTGCATCGGCGCCGCGGCGCGATAGATGATCGACGACCAGCGCGTCTGCCTCGGCGCCCGGATACGCTCCCCCCATGACGAAGTGGCCGGTCGCGTTCTCATAGAGCGCAAAGATGCGCCATTTTCCCTCGGGCACATCCCAGGCGAAGCCTTCAGGCGTTTCGGCATCAGTAAGTTCGCGGACGTCAGTCAGAGTCGGAACTCGATCACGCGGCGGTCCCAGTCGCCCGGCCAACAATGCGACGAGTCGCACGTCGGGGTCGGGTGGCCCAAGTACATCGAGGACCAACTCGACGGCCCATCGGTAACTCTGATCCGGCGGGTCGGGCAGCGGGCCTTCAAAGTGGATGGGCCCGACCAGATCGATGGTGCCCATGAGCAACTGGCGCTCCGCGTTGTGTTTCTCTGTTGGAAGACCGCCGGGCCAGCCACTGCCCAGTGTGAAGTCGAAATCCAACCCGGCATCGGCCGCTGCCGCCGCGGCAAGGCGGACGGTTTCTCGAAAGGTCGGCTCACCGACGCTCCTCAAGCGTGTGTCTGCGCGGAGGTCGTCGTCACCGAGACCGAGTAGCAGCGGCTGAACCTCCACCGCCCCGAAACCGGCGTCGCTTATCTGTTGGAGCTGCCGCTTGGCGACTGCCGGCTCCACAGCGCCACCGGGCCACCACCAACGAGTAACAGGGCGGGCTTCGTGAGGTGGGTTTTGCCATAGAGCAAGCGGCAGGACCTTCGCATCGTCGGCCACACCGGCCTGCGGCGTGTGCCCCACGCAGAGGACCGCAAAGATCATCAGCGCCCGGGCGCAACCACGTAGACAGAACCGTAGCCCGTGCCGCGACACGTTTAGTTCTCCAACAGATATCACCGCGGGAAACGATAGCCGATGGTGCGTGCCGGCGACATAGTTCTTAGAAGCATGAGGGTGAGACAGTGAATTGGGGCGCTATCGGCGCGATGGGTGAGCTAGTAGGTGCACTCGGCGTCATCGTATCGTTGGGTTATCTGGGCGTCCAGATTCGTCAGAATGCGCAGTCGGTTCGTGCTGCTAGCTACCAGGCCCAGTTCCGATTCTGGTTGGTGAGCACTTTTTAGGCTGGATCCTGTCCCTCATACCCGTGCTGCCCCCGGGGAATTCCCCTATATAGGCGATCCTCCCGGCGGGGGCGGGCTCAAGTCAAAAACGATGATCGGGTATGTGCGGCCTGGAGTTTAGCTCCTTATAAGGGGTGGCACGGTGAGCCGAGGTGGGTTGAGCGAACACCCCAATACGGACCCTGGTCGAGGACTATCCGCGAATAGCTAGGGGGATTGACAAGGTCGGTGCAAACGCGCACAAGATGATGTTCGCGAATTTAGTAGCTTCCGTGTATTCATTCCCTTTAGAACTGTCTCACCCAGGACTCGAAACCCTGCGGCCCACAAAGGTCCGTGGATTCGAATCCCACCCTCTCTGCCGATATCGAGAGCTCCTACTCAGCTCCCGGGTCTGATGATGGGAGTCGCTCCTGTACCATGGCCTGGCTTGTAAAAAGCTGAGCCTCCCCGGAAAGGCCGGGAAATTAAGAAAGTAAGAGTAGGAGTCACCCGATATTCGGGGCTCAGATGGAGAAACATGTCCAAGAAAATTTACGTAGGTAACTTGTCCTTTCAGACGACCGAAGCGGGTCTACACGACTGCTTTGCACAACACGGCGACGTAGAGTCGGCGGTCATCGTAATGGATCGTGAGACGGGTCGTTCGCGCGGCTTCGGCTTCGTCGAAATGGATACGGCAGCGGCTGACGCAGCCATCGAGGCGCTCGACGGTGTCGATCTCGACGGTCGCAATCTCAAAGTGAACGAGGCCAAGCCTCGCGAAGACCGCGGCGGCGGCGGCGGCGGCGGTCGCGGACGCGATCGCTGGTAGAAGTTTGATTCGAGGGTCTGCCCAAGCGGCAGGCCCTCGATCGTTACACTAAGCGCTCGGTCGGCCAGTCTGGGTCGGCCCGCTCCTGCATACTGTCGGGTCTGCGAGCGTTCGCGCAAATTCTCAGTAGCGCGGTCGTTCGGAAGTTCTCAACCATAACCCTCGCCCTGGTCACAGCTCCTTGAGTGCGTTAACGTCGCGCGCATATGGACCTGTTCTTTTCCATCCTCGTTTGGATCGGCCTCTTGGGTTTCGCGTACATCTTCTGCACGCACCTCGGCGAGTACTCCACAACTGAGGACAGACTGTTTCCCGAAGGTCCTTTCTTCGTCGTACTCGAAAAACTCGCGGTCTTCTGGTCGCTCGTGGGGCTGGTCTGGCTCGCGGGAAGCATCATCTGGATGATCGTTCTCGCTTACACCTCCGGTGTTCTGGCTGAGGTCTTCGGGTTCTGATTCGGCTTTGGCTTTGGAGGGGACGAACATGACCGAATCGCAAAGACTGCAAAGAGGCGTACTGCTGCTACTGGCCTATTGCGCGATCTTTTTCGTTCCCTATTACACGGCGTTGTTCTACCAAGTCGCCCAGCGCTGGGGGCGGTAAAAGGGATGGATTCGGCGATGCAAGACAAGCGAGTCGATCGCTATTTGCTCGGTGGAGCCTTCTTGATGGGGCTCGCGTTGCCCAGTCCCATCGGTCTCGCGATGGTCCTTTACGGACTCGTCCTCGAAAACCAGGAACGAAAGGCGGGCCGTATTAAGCGCCCCGCGGTCATCACTGTGCTGGCGATTTACGGAATCGTGAACGGTCTCGTGAATCTGTTCTCGGCGCACGGGATGCTCTTCGCATCGAGCAACCCGTTGTTCATGCCGCTGGTGAAAGTCTACGGCCTCTACATCGACGAGCGCTATTGGGCCTATGGTTACGATACGGCCTGGTGGGGTGGGCCGGCCGACAAGTACGAAGCGACCTGGAACGTGACCAACGGCTTTCTCCTCTTTCCGATTTATACGGTAGCCCACTACGGGCTGTATCGAATGAAACGTTGGGGCCTGCAATGGACCATCATCTTCTCGTGGCTCTTCGCGTACGGATGCATGCACTACGCGATCAACCACACGCTGCACGGTAACGAGAATCAGTGGACCGCGATTTTGCCGATCTGGGGATGGGCGGTGGTCAACTATCCCTACAACATCACCCCGTTCATCGCGCTCTTCATTCTTCACGTCGCCAATCGCAATATGTTCAGCCCGCAGTCTGAGCCGTAGTGATAGTTTGGGTGGCGCGCCTGTGGGACTCCGCGTAGCTGTCGGCCCTCGAGCTGAATGCGGTCGGCGAGCTCATCGGCAATGGGCTAGGTGATGAGGATCTCTCCAGGTGATGGCTCGCTGGCTCGCGTTTGGCCGGCTGTTGGTTTTTAGAATTAGAGGCGTTGCTTTACGAGCGACCAGGACTCTCGTGCTCGCTGGCTCGCGTTTGGCCGGCTGTTGGTTTTTAGAATTAGAGGCGTTGCTTTACGAGCGACCAGGACTCTCGTGCTCGCTGGCTCGCACTCAGGGAAGTTGGGCAAGGCACTGCTTCATGTCGAAGTAGTCGGTCCATCGGCGGATGATCGGTCCGTCGAGTTCGAACGCGCCCATCACGGGGAACTCGGCGAGCCGGTCCTCGAGCTGATAGCGATCGGTGCGCTCCGTTAGAACGATACCGTTTTCGGACTCTGCGATGTGGTGGACTACGTAGTCCACCGAGACGACGATCTCGTGCAGAGGGCCCAGCACACTCCACACCCCTTCGGCCCCCTTCACGACACCCATTGGGATGTTGTGGAAGACCGATTCATCGTCGAAGAAGGCAAGAATACCTGCCTTCTCGTTCACGTGCATTGCTTTGATAAACTGTAGGACGGTGTCGATATTGCTCATGACGTTCCCTTTCTATCACCCTCGAGCCTGCTGGTCGCGAGACGGCGGATCCACCAAGCAGCGGAGCCGATGATCGGATATACTCTTTAGGAGCCGCCGAGCAGGTTTTGGACAGTATGGCGCCCCCACAATCCGATAAATCTCTCCTCGAACGCGAGCTTCTCAGCGAGTTCGACCGAGACGTTCTGCGCAGAACGACGCAGTCGCGGTCCGACTTCCTGCGCGCATCCCGCGTCGCCCGCAAGAACGGCATGACCTACATCGTCTTCGGTATTCTTACGCTCGTACTCTCGTACGGCAATGATCTTGCGGGACTCGGACTCGGTGCCGCGCTCGTCGGCCTGGGGCTGAACGCACGGACTTGGGGCCAGCGCCTCGCGATTGCCGAGCCCAGTGCACCTTCGCGGCTTGCACTGGGTGAGATCGGATTGCTCGCGGCCGTTGTAATCTACTCGGTCGCGAAGATGACGATCATGAAAACGCCGATGTCGGAACTCTCGATGCTCATGAGCACCGTCCCGGGCAATATAGACGTCGATGCGCTCGCCGATTCGGTCACGGACGTCGTGTATCTGGTCGTCATGCTCGTCGCATTTCTCTATCAAGGCGGGCTGGCCCTCTACTACCGCGCGCGCCGATCGGCAGTGCGACACTACCTCGAAGACACTCCCGAGTGGGCGCGCGAGATCGTAGCGATCGTCGCCGTCTGAGCGGCGTAGCCTACGCAATCTACAAGATCCCTTCTTGCGCGATACCATGCGAGCGACTTCGGTGTCGCGTTCGAAGCGACTCCACCCCAAGCTCCAGGCGATATTCGGCTCATTGTGTGGCTACAGCATATCCGTAATGTGTCGTAATCGGCTAGCTCACGGCGTCGGTCATTCAATTCGTGCGACGTACACGGTGTTGAGATCCTCGAGATCTAAAAGTGCGTTGTAGAATTCGATCTCATGTGTTTCCGATTCAGCGAACGCTTCGCCCAGCGTGCCCATAAAATTGTCGTCCGGCGGATCGGCCGACCAGAGCGCGAACACGCCGCCGGGATGAATGTGAGCGATCAGGCGCCGCAATCCTTCGGGCGAATAGAACCCGCCATTGTCTGGGTGCAGCAGCGCGGTGGGGGAGTGGTCGATGTCGACCAGGACTGCGTTATACTTCTTCTCCGGCTCATCGGCGTCGAGTGGCTCCGCCTCGGCGCGCATGAGAGCGAAGAAGTCGCCTTCAACGAACTTGCACCTCGGGTCGCGTGTGAGTTCGTCGGCCAGCGGTACCAATCCCTTCGCGTGCCATTCGATCACTTCCGGCAGATGTTCGATGACGACCACCGATGCGACGCGCGGATCATCGAGTGCGGCTTTGGCGGTGTGGCCGAGCCCGAGCCCGCCCACGACGACGTCGAGAGGACCGTCACCGAGATCCGACAGTCCGATTTCCGTGAGCGCGATCTCAGAGACGTTCACTACGCTCGACATCAAGAACTGTCCGTCGAGCGATACCTCATAGACCTCGGCGCCACCCAAGGTCGGCGAGAGCCGTCGCCGCAGCGAGAGTTCACCGAGCTTGGTCTCATGGAAGGCGAGTTCTTCGAATATCTTGCTCAATGCGTGGTCCAGGCTGTTGCTGCGGATGCCGCAGTCGACGTACCCGATATGGTCGCACACCGTGTGCGTAATCAATTGGCCGGCGGGGACCTGGTGAGAGTTGCCCTCGGCGGTTAGGATACCGTCTCGATAGAGCATTCCTCGATGCGATGGTCGACCAACTCGGCTTCATTCGAGATCTGGCACGCGCAGGAAAGGTCGTGCAGTCGCGCGTCATTGCGCGTGGGAAGTAGGGGCCGGGGGCCGATAATGCCGACGATCGAAAAACTGACGTTCAAGACGAAGCCGGAATACATGGACTGGGCCGGGATCGAAGCCATGTGGCGCGAAGCCGAGGGGATCGATCAGCTCGACGGAGGTTGGTTGTTTGACCATCTCTATCCCATCTACGGCGACAAGAGCGGGCCTTCGTTCGAAGGATGGACGGCGCTTTCCTATTTGGCCGGGATCACGAAGCGGCTGCGCTTGGGATTGTTGGTGAGCGCGATTCCGTACCGGAATCCGGCGTTGCTCGCGAAGATGGTGACGACGTTCGATCACTTCAGCCAAGGTCGTCTCGACCTTGGACTGGGCGCCGGCTGGAACGAAGACGAGGCGAGCGCCTACGGAATGCCGCTGCTGCCGATCGGCAAGCGGCTCAGCCAGTTCGACGAGGCCTGCGCCATCGTGACGTCGCTTCTCACCCAAGAGACGACGACGCTGGAAGGCGAGTACTACCAGGTCAAAGACGCGTACTGCGAACCGAAGCCGTTACAGAAACCACATCCTCCGATCGTCATGGGGGGAGTAGGCGAGAAGCGTTTCTTGAAGATCGCCGCGCGCTACGCCGACGACTGGAATCATCCCGGCGGTTCGCCCGAAGATTTCGCGCACAAACTCTCGGTGCTACATGCCCATTGTGAGACGATCGGGCGCGATCCGGCGGAGATCATGCCGTCGTGCCATGTGTTCGTTGGCGAGAATCCCAACGAGACGGCCGACCAGGCTGCGGCGCTCGCCGAAGTCGGCGCACGCCACATCTGTTTGTACTTCGTAGACAAACAGCACCCTGATCTGCTCGGACCGACGGTCGAGGCCATCGCTCGCGCCTGACGGCCTCGCTAGGAGAATCCGTCGAGCCCCAACGCCGGAGCCATCATCAGTGCATCGCCTGCATCGAGGCGCCTGATGGGGCCGGTGCTGTAGGTGGCCGAGGGGCGCGGCAATGACTTTGCATCCTCGGCGGCGTTTCACTACCCAATCGCCTAAGAGTTTACTTACATAAGGAGAGAATTATGGCTGATGCATTCATCATAGATGCCTGCCGTACCCCACGCGGTATCGGTAAGGTCGGCAGGGGAGCGCTTTCCCACCTACATCCACAACGTCTCGGCGCAACGGTCCTCGAGGCACTTGCCGAGCGCAACGATCTCAACACCGCTGAGGTCGACGACATCATTTGGGGCACGAGTTCGCAGTTTGGTGTCCAAGGCGCTGACCTAGGGCGCATGTCCGCTCTCGATGCCGGCTACGACGTCAAGGCCTCCGGCGTAACGCTGGATCGCTTCTGCGGCTCCGGCATCACGACGGTGAGCCTGGCCGCGGCTCAGGTGATGTCGGGCATGGAAGATCTCGTGATCGCCGGCGGCACCGAGATGATGAGCTTCATCTCGAGCGCGGCCGACCAGACCAAGCCGCCGATGATCGACAGTGGCAATCTCAGCCTGCGCGCCAAGCATCCGCAGTCGCAGCAAGGGGTCTGCGCCGACGTGCTCGCGACCATGGAAGGGATTTCTCGTGAAGCCGTCGACTCGTTGGCGCTCGTCAGCCAAGAACGCGCAGCGAAGGCGATCGAAGAAGGACGCTTCGACAAGGCGCTCGTGCCGGTGCTCAACGAAGACGGGTCGGTTGCTCTCGACCGAGAGGAGTTCCCGCGCCCCGAAACCACGATGGAGCGGCTCTCCAGCCTCAAACCGTCGTTTGAGATGTGGGCCGGAATTCCGGTGGACGAAGAGGGTACGACCTACGCCGACCTCATTCGCCGCAAGTACCCTGATCTAGGCGACATCAACCACGTGCACCATGCCGGCAACTCTTCGGGGGTTGTCGACGGCGCCGGCGCGATTCTGCTGGCATCGAAAGAGTATGCCGAGAAGAACGGCCTCAAGCCGCGGGCGCGCATCGTGGCGACGGCGAACATGGGCGACTGCCCGACCTTGATGTTGAACGCGCCGGTACCGGCGGCCCAGAAGGTTCTGGCGAAAGCCGGCCTGACCACAGACGACATCGATCTCTTTGAGGTGAACGAGGCATTCTCGGTTGTTGCCGAGCGCTTCATTCGCGTCCTCGATCTCGATCGCGAGAAGGTAAATGTGAACGGCGGCGCGATGGCGCTCGGGCACCCGATCGGCGCCACCGGTTCGATCCTGATCGGTACGGTGCTCGACGAATTGGAACGCACCGACAAGAAGCTCGGCCTGATCACGATGTGCGCCGCCGGCGGCATGGCCCCAGCGATTATCATCGAGCGCGTCTAGTCAGTCTGCGCGGGGGTCGCGACGACGACCAGGCGCGCTAGCCCGGACTATAGTAGTCCGGGCTAGGGCAAGCTCGGCGTTCGCGCTACACTGAGCCTGCATCCCCCGTCATGGCCCAGCTCCCGACCGAAATCGTACCCAGCGTTGCGCCGTCCGAGCAGAGCCCTGCGTCGGTTGCACGGGAGTTTCAGCGGCTCGTAGATTCGGGCGTTCCGATTCGCGCGGTGGGGCGGGCGAAGAGCCGGCCGAAGTTGCTGCTTTCGCGTTACGGGTATGTGCCGAAATACAAGATCGAGCTGTTCGATACGCGTTTTTATCTCGCCGGGCCGCGGCAGAATCCCGACCTGCGGTTTTTTATCGTCTACGTCGTTCAGAAGCGCGGGGGCCGCGAAGCGATCCACCCGCGTCTTTTCTACAAAGACCTTTCGCTGATCTGGCGTTCTTCGTCGCACGTCATTCGCACCTCCGACGAACTGTGGATCGGCAAGGGAGATGTGATCGACGTCTCGCGCGGAGGCTTCGAGTACGTCGAATCGATGGAGCAGACGACGGATCTACCGTTGGAGATCCAGGACGCGCTCGAGGTCTGTAACCGAAAAATTCGCCGTGTGCCCGAAGACGAGGAGGCCATGGTACTAATTCTTCGAAATGCGCCGGCCGGTCGCGTGGAACCGTATAGCGATTTCACCGGGCCGCGACGCGCGGCGGCGGCGGACCCACGCAATCTCATCAACGGCGGTCGTCGCGTTGCGCGTTTCAAGCGCAAGAACGACCCCACCTCGCTGGTCTTCGCCAAGGGGTTTGAGCCGGACTTCAAGCGCGGCCTGATCGAGCGCGGCCTTTCGAAGAGTTCGATGTACGGCGGGCAGTTGCATCGCGTGCGTGTGCTGTCGAAGAACAAGCAGGTTCAGTATTTGATGATCGCCGGGCCGCATCAGGCCTGGGTGATTCCGCCGCAGGCGTTGACGACCGAGCTGTCCAGCTACGGCGTGCGTACCGTCGACGTTCTCGCCGACGAAGATCTGTTCGTCCCCGGATTCGAATACCACTACATGGACGACACCGTCGATCCGCCCGAGCTGTTCACTCAGATCCCCAAGGGGTACGCCGGCGCGCCGAACGAATATGACGACTCACGCGCCGACGCCTCAGCGTGGCTCGAGAAATTGTCGGTGATCCGTGCGTTACGACGCAATCTTTGACCTCCCTGTCTTGACTCGAGCGACGCGCGACCGTCCAATGCGGATTCACGCGGCCACACCACACCGACCGAGAGAAACGTATGCTCAGTAAGTTCGACGATTATCCCATCCATCAGACTCCAGAACCCGTAGCGCACGCTGCATCGAGCGATCGCAACGTCTACGACCGCTATTGGTTCAACGGCTACGCCGACGATGGCGCCTTCTATTTCGGCATCGGCTTCGGCTACTACCCGAACCGGGGCATCGTCGATTGCGGCTTCAGTGTGGTGATCGACGGACGCCAGCACGCGTTTCACGGATCGCGTCGCGCGAGTAACGAGCCTACCGACACGACGGTCGGCCCGTTCAAGATCGATGTCATCGAGCCGATGCGCGGCGTGCGCGTCAAACTCGATGAGAACGAGACCGGCATCAGTTGTGATCTTCTGTTCGAGGCACGTACGGCCTGCGTAGAAGAGGGACGTCAGACATTGCGCAACCCGCGGCACATCGTCATGGACGCGACCCGCTTCGCGCAGTTCGGGCGATGGACCGGGCACATCGTGGTAGATGGCCGGCGCGTCGAGATCGATCGTGCGCATGTTCTCGGTACCAAAGACCGCTCTTGGGGAATTCGCACCATCGGCGAACTCGAAGCCGGCGGCGCTCCCACCGGGAAACTACCGCAGTTCTTTTTCCTATGGGCCCCCATCCACTGGGACGATCACTGTACTCATTTCGGCATGTTCGAAGACGGCGAGGGCTATCGCTGGCACCAAGATGCCGCGATCGTTCCGGCCTACGAAACACCCGACGCTATTCCGGGTGTGATCGACGACGACATCCGCCGCTGGAGCCAGGTCGATCAAAAGATCGTGTACGCGCCGGGCACGCGCCGGGCGACGAGCGCCGAGATCGCATTGATATCGAGTAGCGGCGAGCGTCGCGATATCGAGCTGGAACCGCTGCTGTGTTTTAGGATGAAGGGCATCGGCTACATGCATCCCGACTGGACACACGGCTGCTGGAAGGGAGAGCTCGAAATCGGGGGAGAGAGTTGGGCCTGCGACGACGTCGATCCGCTCGGTCTCGACAACATCCACATTCAGCAGGTAGTACGCGCGCGCTGCGATGGCCGAGAAGGCATCGGCGTGCTCGAACAGCTTTGCCTCGGAGCGCACGAACCCTCCGGGTTCAAAGACTTTCTCGATGGCGCATCCTAACGCAGCGGTGTGAAGGCCAACGGGGCGAAATAGGCCTCGGCGAGCGCACCGACGAGCAAGCAACCCAGCCCACATGCCATGAGTGTCGCTACTGCGGGGATGACATCGTGCAGGCACCGGTCGTTGGCTGCGTAGGTTTCCACAGCCTTCGACGCGAACAAGCAGGCCAGCGATACGAGGATATACGAGGCGCTTTCCAGCAGGAGGTGCGGCAGTACGGCGATGTATGCGATCAAAGGAACGCTCGCTGTCGAGAATACGCTGCTTTGAGAACCCGCCGTCGCGAGCGAAGCGAACACGAAGCCCCACACGCATGCGTTCCAAGCGAGCACGAGCATCACGCCGTAGGGACGATACAAGAAAGCTAGGAATGCGATTGCCACGATGACGGCCAGGTTCTGAAGCAGAATGCGGTCGACCGATCCGAAGTCGTGTTCCAGCAGATTGGCGATTTCGACGCCTGCGAGTTGAGAAGTGAACGCGAACACGTTGTGCGCGCCCGTCTCGCCGATCGCGTAACCAACCACGGCGTAGGAAACAAACATTCCCAGAAACAGCACTAGGATTGCAGACGCCGTTATCCTGTTACTCGACCAGCCACCGCGCCGAAACACCCGGATGTTGCGCCGATTCTCTTCGAGGATCAGCGTCAGTCGGTCGCTCAGCGCAACCGCGGCTAGGAACACCGAAATCATTCCGGCGTGTTCGAGGCCGAGCATGACGGGTAGGTACACGGAGATTGCTGCAACCAACGCTGCTTCAGAGAACAAACGCCACGCCCTATCGAACGCTGCAGCAGGGAGTGTTGCAGGGAAGATGGCGCCCAGAAGGGTGCGTTTTGGGTCGAGAAAACTCATAGTGGAGCAAGTTCGTCTTGACAGGGTCGGTCTAGGAACGTGATCATATTATAGCGCCTAAGCGCGAATGGAGTTCCACCAATGCATCGCCGTCGAGTCTTGACGCTCATCGTGAGCGCCGTGCTGATCCTCGTTTTACTCTACTCGGGTGAGGGGCGGCTCACGGGTGCGGGGGCCGGGCGCGGTACCGATTGTAGTGTGGTCCAAGGGCCGGCCGAGGGCCGTATTGTCCCAGTGATCGTGACCTGTGACTGGCCGGTACCCGCTACGAACATCCACAAGCTGATCAGTGATTTCGGGAGCCACGAAGCGTACTTCTCGAACCTATCGGAGAGTTCGGTCATCACGTACGAAGATGGCGTTGCACGGGTGCGTCACGTGCATCACGCGATCGGAATGACCGACCGCGAAGTGGTGGTCGAATGGCACACCGAACGATTCTCCGACGGTGCGCGGTATTCGTGGCGCAAAGTGCCGAACCAGTTGCTGGTCGACCCCGATCGCATCGAGGTCGAAGAGACGCGCGGCTTCTGGGAGGTGCGCGGTGACGACGAGCGCACGAGGGTTAGCTATGAGATGCGCTACCTTCCCGGCGGAGGCCTTCCGCTATTCTTGCTGCGGCTGTTCCAGTCCTCCGGGATGAAATCGGTCCTCGCCGACCTCCGTGACACTGTCGATCGCAGCATCATCGCGAGCCAGCAGGTTGAGGACAGGCCGGCGGGCATGACGGTGAGCGACACCGGCGATTCCGATTCCAACGTGCTGGTCCGGAGGCACCCCCCCCAATGGCCGCGCCGCAATCTATCCCGGGCATTTCGATAAGCTCGACAAATGACGCGACTGTTCTCGAGCGGAACCTCCGATCCGGATGACGAGACCGATGAGGCCACAACACGGATAAACGTCGATCGGCTACCGAGACGCAACCGCCGCTCGGCGGCCCGCGCCCCCCAACCCTGAGTGTTTGTGTGCGGATCTAGGCAGCGCGTGGAGTGTGAGCGTGAGCCAGCGAACGCGAGAGACACCAAGTCTCAAAGATCTACGCTACTTGCCCTACACAAGAGCCAAACGGCGCTGCCGCTTGTGCAGAGCTTCTCTAGTTGGCAGATCTAAGCCGCGCGCGGAGTGTTGAGTGCCGCGGTGTTGTCACGCATGATTTTGCACTTGCGGCCGTCGTCGAAGTGGGCAACCTCTGAGACGTAGTCCAGAGGCTGCGGCATGCCCTCGATGTGGGGCCAGTCCGATCCGAAGATGACCCGGTCTTCGCCCATCATCTCGACCACTTCGGTCACATCGTCTTCCCAGAACGGGTTGATCCACACGTGCTCGCGGAACAGCTCGGCCGGGTCTTCCTTGTAGTAGTTCGTAACACGCAGGCGGTCACGTGATTGGCGTAGCTTGCGATAGAGATCGGGCAGGAACTCGGCGCCGTTCTCGACCGACGCGATGCGCAGGTTCGGAAACCGTTCGAAGAGCCGGCTGTAGGCCATCGTAATGAGAAAATCGTAGGCGGCGCGTTCGATGTTGAAGTGTTTGATGCTCGGTCCGAACGAGTCGAACTCGGCACCGAAGCCGTCTTTGACGTAGCCGTGGGTGGTGTAGCCCGAGTCGCCGGCGTGCGCGACGACTGTGATGCCGGCTTCGTTTATGCGTGACCAGAACGGATCGAACATCGGATCGGTCGGCGGCAACACGTCGCCGCCGACCGTCGATACGGCGGCAGGGCGCATGCATACGACGCGTGCACCGCGGCCGAGCGCCCACTCGAGTTCCGAGCAGGCGAAGTCGACGTCGGTCAGTGTCATGTACGGAGCGGCGAAAATACGGTTCTTGTAGTTGCAGCCCCAATCCTCTTCGAGCCAGCGATTGAACGCACCGTAGAGCGTCGTAACGGCCTTCGGGTCGTGCTTGAGCAACTCTTCGTAGAGAACGCCCAGGGTAGGGAAGAGCCACACCGCGTCGAGGCCTTGCTCGTCGAGCTTGGCGAGGCGTGCATCGCGGTTGATGTACTCGTCGGGCAGCGGTTCGCGATCGACGAACAGACTGTTGACGTCTTTTCCTTCGGGGTTGCCGCGCAGGAAGTCCGAAATGGCACCCGGCTTGGCGATCGGATTCCATGTGGGGTTGGTGACCGCGCGCGCCAACTTGCCTCCGACTACGTGGTGCTTGCGCCCATCGATCTCCGCCCACTGCACGCAGCGGGTGCGCATGTCTTTCGGTACGTGGCGCGTGAAGGCGTCGTTCGATTCGTAGTAATGGTTGTCGGCGTCGAAGGCGTTGTATCCGAGTTCAGTCACGCCTCAATCGTATTCACAGTCGGGTGCTTGCCGCAAATGTTCCCGCTTGGGCTCCTGCCCCCTACCTGCGCGGAATCGCAGCCGATTGGCCGGCTCAGCAGGGTTTCCAGGTATACATGCGGCACTCGATGTTTCCGTTGTAAAGCGTGTGTTCGCCGTCGGGTTTGATCTTGAGCATGTGCGGTAGATCGCGATCGGGGGTTATCACGACCACCGTCGAATCGCGCAGCACGTCGAGCGCGCGACGGAAATATTTCACCCAATCCCGGTCGCGCTCCAATCGTACGCCGTAGGGCGGATTAGTGATGACCCAGGATCCCGGCGGGGCGGGGTCTAGTTCCTTCAGATCGACATGCGCGCATGCGATGTCGACGCCGGCGCGCTTGGCATTTGCACTTGCCGCGACCAGGGCGGCCTTGTCGTTGTCGCTGGCGTAGGTATCCGATTCGACGGCTTCGGCGAAGCGCTCGGCGCGTTGGTTTTCGACGCGCCACGATTCTTTCGCCGTATCGTCGAAGCTGCGCCATCGCTCGAATCCGAATCGTCGCTGCGCGCCCGGTGCGATGCCGGCCGACCACATGGCCGCCTCGATCGCGATCGTTCCCGAGCCGCACATCGGGTCGAGCAGAAACGTACCCGGCTGATACCCCGACAGTCGCAGCATCGCGGCCGCCAAATTCTCGCGAAGCGGTGCTTCAACCACATTGGTGCGGTAGCCGCGCTTGGGCAGCGGTGTGCCGGAATAATCCACATAGATGCGCGCGAGGTTGTGATCGATGTGCACGGTTATGCGGAGGTCGGGATCGGACCGTTCTACGTCGGGGCGGTCGCCTTCGCGATCGCGCAGTTGATCGACGACCGCGTCTTTCGTGCGTTGGGCGACGAAGCCCGAGTGCGTCAGGTCGCCGCTCTTGACCGTCGCCGCGACACCGAGCGTGCGTTCGGCACCGAGCCACTGGGCCCAATCTATCGCCGATACGCCTTCGTACAGTGCGTCGCCATCGGGCGCGTAGAATTCGCCCACCGCGCATAGGATGCGCGATGCAACGCGACTTCGCAGGCAGGCGCGCATCGCGTGGCCTTGATCGCCGCCGAAGTAGACCCCACCGCGCGTGGCGCGGATTTTTGCAACGCGCATGTCGCGCAGTTCGTCGCGCAGTGCCCCTTCGGTGCCTTTGGCGGCGGTCGCGAAGAACGGTCGTTCTTCTATGCTTGGTCGGTCGTCGCTCATGCGTTCTCTATCCGTGCGCCTTTGTGGCCAGCCAAATGTAGTGTCGTCGGCCGCGCCCCTTTTTCGAGCCGAGAACACGCTCGACCTGCACGTCGAAATCGGCCGTCCGCAATCTTCGGGTATAGCCGGGGTCCTCGGAGAACGACCATACCGCGAGAACGCCGCCGGCGCGTAGCGCGCGGCGAGCGGCTTCGATGCCGCCGCGATCGTAAAGCTTCTCGTTGGTGTCGTGCGCAAGCGAATCGGGCCCGTTGTCTACGTCGAGAAGTATGGCGTCGTAGTGGCCGCGTGCCTTTTCGATGACTGAGCCCACGTCGTCCATGAGCAACGTCGTGCGGGGATCGTCGAGAGGGTGGCCGGCCAAGTCCGCGAGCCACTCACGATTCCATTCGGCCACGGCATCGACGAGTTCCGCGACGTCGATACGGGCGCTCGCGGGCGTTGATGCGAGCGCGGCCGCAAGCGTAAACCCCATGCCCAGACCGCCGATGAGAACGCGACCCGCCTCGCTCGTGGTCATGTGCGCACAGCCGAACTCGGCCAACGCACGAGAGGATGAGGCATCTTCGCTCGACATGAGGTCATAACCGCCGGCGCGAATGAGAAATTCATCACCGCGGCGTCGCAGTTCGAGCAACGTAGCGTCGGGCGCATGGGCCGTCGCGATGTCTTGCCAGGGCTGCACGGTGTCGTAGGTATCCCAAGCGCGGCTAGGGAACTAACGGCGCTCGGGTGGGGTGTACCAGATCGGGGAGGACCAGGCGCGCTCGCGGATGATCTTGCGCGTGTCTTCGTCGCAGCACGCGGCGAGACGGCCCGCTGGGCCGAACAGGCCGTTGCAATCTACATCGGCGGCTAGACAAGCGTGCCAGGTCCACCGGCAGGTCGGGTTTTCCACGACCCGTGCGTAGTAGAACGCTGCTACGTTCGGATCGAAATCCGGATCGGACCATACGGTGCAGAGTTGGTCGTGACCCTGACCACTGGGTTCGCAAGTCGCGAGGTCGACACCGGCGTCGGGGCTCTCGGCCCCCGCTACATCATAGACCTTCTCAAAGGCCCCGCCGTCTTCGTCGACCCATCCTTTGATGATCTGGAGTCGCTCTAGCAGGGTGCCGTCTATCGGATCGCGCGTGGCAAACAGCGCGAATGTCGGCGCCGCCTGAGCCGTCGGTGCTGCGGAGAGATCACCGCCCATTGCAACGCCGCCGTTGTAACCGATGCGCGCGAACTCGGGCGACGCGCACATGTTTTCGTCGTAGGCCCAGCCGCCGAACAACCGCACGACGATGCGCGGCCCGCTGGTGCCGAAGGTTTCGCGGCGGCGCATCGCTGCGAAGATCGAGTCGCGGGCGTTCTCTTCGGCCCACACGCCGGCGAGGCCGCCGGGATTCCAAACCGGGTGATCCGGCATCGGCGAGATCTCGAGCCGCGCGCTTACGGTGCCGGCGGCGTGGCCGACGAAGCCTTTCTCGGCGATGTATCCAGGCGTGCCGAGGTGCGTGTCGGTCGATCCGATGATGCCGAACTTATAGGGGTTGACGCCGAGGCGTTCGCGCAAGGCCAGGCCTTCGATGAGTGCTTCGCGCACGAAGACGCCGGGCGGAGGAGGCATGCGGTGCAACGGACTTGCGTGGCCGGCGACGTCGCCGAACGATACCGTCTCGAAATTGCACAACTCGTCACGGCCGCCTAGGCGGCATTCCGAATCGCCTTTGTGTTGCGTGATCTCGATCAACGGTTCCATCGTCGCACGCAGCTCGGCGAGACCGCGATCGAGGGTGCTTCCGTTGGGATGTTCCACCCAGAACATATCGCCGCGACTCAAGTTCGAGTTGTGCGGGATGGTGAGCACGTCGCAATTGCCCTCGGCCTCGATGCAGTCATCGCGCAGCGCCTTCCAGAGGCGCACCTCGTCGTGCTCGTCGTCGATCGCGTTGTTCGGTATCGCCGTGACTTCGGCATTTCGAAAAACGACGTTTCGATGGTTCATGCCGGTGCGAATGCTGCTCCATTCGTAGCCGACGAAGGTGGTTAGGCGGCACTGCGCGCTGCGATCGTAGAACTCCTCGGCTGCTTCCTGCGTCACGGTCCACAGGCCGCGCGCGGTCTCGGCGCAAAGCCGGCCGTCGTCGCCGCAGATGTTGGGTGAATGACCGGTGCGTTTGGTCCACTGGCTGTTGAGAACGGCGTATCCGATAGCGGGCCACTGTCGCACCAGCGCACACGAGAGCGAAGAGTACGACGGACTATCCGGTGTGCGGCACAGTTGGGTCTCTCCCGTCATTTCGGAATGGTCGCTCACCATGGCGAAGTCCAGCGGTGCCTTTAGTTGGATCGTGCGCAGCGGGTTGTCGTCGCCGTCGTAGGGCTGTACGCCGACGGCTTCGCCGCGCGCGAACCGATAGGCGTCGCGCGGTGTGTTGCGCGTACCTTGTCCCCAGGCATCGAAAGAGAGCGTCGTGTGTACGTGGAGATCACCGAACAGAGGTTGGCGCAGCGCTTGATAGTTATCGCACGGCTCACGCTGCTCTGTACGTTCGAAGGCGAATGCCGGGTTCGGCGGTATCGCGGACGCTGCGATTGCAGCGACCACAGTGATCGCTGTCAGGAAGAACCGCGCGCCGAGGGGTCGTTTCACTGGAACAACCCAATCCAGTTTGCGTGTGCGGACACATCGTCGGCCGGTGTCGTGTAGATAGGGAAGGCCATCGCGATCGCGAAACCTACGGCGAACAGGGCCACTACCGCTTGTGTGCGTCGTTGTTCGGGAATCCATCGGGCCGCGAGCGCCGCGACCGATAACAGAACTGCGGCGAAAAGGAGTGTGTGCGCCGCCAATATGAACGTCATCGGCCACGCCACCGCCGATCCGTCGATCAACACACTGTAGGTCGCCGTAATGATCGTGAGCATGGCGTAACGCACGACGGGGACGGCACCCTCGTACATGAAGAGGTAGGGCAGGGGCAGCAGCAAAACGCCGCCCAGCCAAAGGAGCCATTTGGTTCTCTTTTCAGACATGCTTAACGGCATGACCGACTGTGTATCGGTCATTGGCCGTACCGGCGTCAGCGCACCCCGAAAACGACGTGCACCGCCATCTCGATGGCGATCTCTCCCGCTGAGATCGGTGTGGCGGCTGCCGACGATTCGGCCGACGCCATTCCGCGAGCGAGAACGGGGCGAGGCCGCTCGGCGACTGCTAACTCGGTGGTCGCGTTCAAAAGTTCACCGACCTCGACACCCAACGATTCGGCGATGGCTTCAACCCGCGCGCGTGCGCGCTTGCCCGCCTCGATGACCGCGCGCCGTCTCACGGCGTCATCGTCTCTCAACGAGAACGTGATCGAGGATACCGAAGTGGCACCTGCCGCCACGGCAGCGTCGATCAGCCGGCCGGCAGTGTCGAGGCGAGAGCTGGTAGCGGAAACCGAATTCGTCGCAATGTAGCCCACCAGCTGTTGGCGCTGTTCGGGCTTATGGTATTCGTATCTTGCGCGCAGAGAGTAACCTGACGTCACCACTTCGCCGTCTTGTGCGACGAGCTTGTTTAGTGCGTTGCTTACTTTCGTTGCTGCACGCGCGTTGGCGTCGGCGGCCTGGGCGGCCGTTTTCGTTCGTGTCTCGACAGCTACAACGACGCGCACCGTGTCGGGAGCGGCACGGACCGTTGCACGTCCAACCGCCTCCAGCGTTCGTGATTGCTTGCGCGGACCAGCCGCATCGCCGTGGAGCGGCAACAGGGCTACCAGCGCCACCAGCACCACGAGGGTCAGCGCCGTGGTCGTAGTTCTTGTCGTGCTTTTCGCCATGAGAATCCTCCGCGATTCGTCGCCCTTGTTACAATTGGGAGGCCGACAGTAACGGAGACGGCGATGTGGAAACAACTGTACTCATGCCCACAGTCGCCGCAACATCAACAGCGTCGCGGTCGCAGCGGGGCCGAAGGTGGCCGGACCGTGCTATCTACAGCGCGTTCGGCAGCACCGGCTGTCGCGTCGTAGGACTGGTTGAATCGTCACCGGACCAGATAACGGATGAGCTCAACGACTGCGACTTCAAGTCTTCGGGCAAGAAGCTCTCTTGCAAGATCGTGCCAGACCCATGGGCGCTAGCCGGCCGAGGGGCCGGGCGAGACGAACTGCACGCTGCTCAGCAGACGCGAGAGTGCTTCGAGGACCCGAGCGTCGTCTATGCGCCGGGTACTGGGTTCCAAAAACCTAGCTAGAAGGGGGCCGCAGTTGGCTGTGGGCCCGCTTCCGACCGACGACACCGTCTACCGGCCTGTCCGTTCGCCAGCACCCCCGGGTGGCGCCCTACCTGGGGCGACTGCACCGCAGTCGCGATGGCTCTTCGCAGCAGGCGCCGCCGACGGCTCACGGAAGTTCCCGCGTTTTATCAAGGTGTTGTGGCGTTCAGTCCGTCTGTGGGGGGGGGGAGTGGCAAAATTAATGCAGAAGATTATTGGCAGGTCGCGGGTCCCTTGATACCAAGGATTGTAGCGACGGGTCTCTAGGCTCCCGCGTTTCTCCTGCTACGGACGAAAGGAAATAGGCCGATGATCGATCACCTTAGGAACTCTCTGACTCTCTGCGCAGCGTTCGCGCTCGTTTTCGTTTCAGTAGGAATCGTCGGCGCGCAACCCGAGCAAGATTGGGTGCGCACCGAGACGCGCGAAGACTGTCTCGACTACACGGCCGTGCGAAGGGCCTACTTCGGCGAGACTCACGTGCATACCCGGCGTTCGTTCGACGCCGGCCTGTTTCAGGTCATTACCGAGCCGCGCGACGCCTACGCGTTCGCTACCGGCGCGGTGCAGGGGTTGCCGCCCTACGATGCGATGGACAATCCGTTCCGTACCTATCAGATCAATCGACCGTTGGATTTTACGATGGTAGCCGATCACGCCGAGGGGTTCGGCGAAGTCTTTATCTGCGCCGATGATTCTTATGCAGGCTACTACAGCGACCAGTGCACCGACGCGCGTGCCTTTATTGCCTTACCACCGGCCGGGCCGGACGGTGGGACTCCCGCGATCTTCTTGGAAACTATTGCGCCGTTCGCCGGACCTGATCCCGAGCGAAACCCGGATATATGCGGCGCGACCAACGCAGACTGTTTGGCTGCCGCGACGTTAGTCTGGGTCGACACTCAGGACGCCGCCGAAGAGTTCTATGATCGCAGCGATACGTGTACGTTTAGCACCTTCATCGGCTATGAATTCTCGTCGAACCAATTTGGCGACAATCTGCACCGCAACGTCCTATTCCGTAACGACAACGTACCGGCCATTCCGTTCACGGCCTTCGAAAGTCAGAATCCCGAAGACCTGTGGGACACTCTCGACACCGAGTGCATAGATGCCGGTACCGGTTGCGATGTGATCACGATCGCGCACAACAGCAACATGAGTAAGGGCCGCATGTACGCGACCACCCTGTATGACGACATCAGCCCGATGACGCAGGCCTACGCCGAGCAACGCGCGCGTTTGGAGCCTCTGGCCGAGATGTTTCAAATCAAGGGCAATTCCGAGTGCAAGTTCGGAGCAGGCAGCAACGACGAAGAGTGCAAATTCGACTCGATGGGACGCTCACAACTGTTCAGCTCCTACAACCCAAATCAGGTTTTCGCGCCGCTGTCGTTCGTGCGTGAGGCGCTCAAGGAAGGGTTTGTGCTGAAGGAAGCAATTGGCGTGAACCCGTTCGAAATCGGCTTCATCGGCGGCACCGATGGGCATTCCAGTCTACCCGGTGCCGTCAACGAAGAAGACTACGCGGTACACGGATCCATCGGCGGGACGACCATGCAGACCGAGTGGGCATTGCAGAACGTCGGCGCAGGGTCTGGTATCGATTCCAATCCCGGCGGCCTCGCGGTCGTGTACGCCGAAGAGAATTCGCGCGACGCGCTGTTCTCTGCCATGCGGCGCCGCGAGACCTATGCCACCAGTGGTCCACGTATAAACGTGCGCATGTTCGGCGGTCGTATGCCGAAGGATCTCTGCGACGACCCCGGCTTGATCACCGAAGGGTACAACCGTGGTGTGCCCATGGGCGGCGAGATCGGTACCGTGAAGGGGTCGAAGAGTCCGTCGTTTGTGGTTACGGCGACGAAAGACCCGGGCGGTGGCGGCGATCCGAGTGTGCAACTGCAGCGTATCGAGATCATCAAAGCGTGGGTTGACAGCGATGGCGTGCGCCGAGAACTTGTCTCTCACGTCGCTGGCGACAAGAAAAAGCAGAGCGATGCGAGCGTCGATACGTCGACCTGTACGCCTACCGGCACCGGCTACGACAGTCTTTGTTCGGTGTGGTCGGATCCCAAGTTCGACGCTACCGAAGACGCCAGTTACTACGCGCGCGTGATCGAGAACCCCAGCTGTCGTTGGCACCAATACACCTGCAACGCGGCTGCCATCGACTGCAGCGACATACTGTCGGTTCCCACCGAGTATCTGCCTTGTTGCAACGAGGGCGATGCCTGGGATGCCACCAAGCAGGAGCGCGCGTGGAGTTCACCGATTTTCTACATCCCCGAGAACACCGGAATGAAGAAGGCGCAGGTCAAGTACGGCAAGAACGGCGGCGACGACACACTGAAGATTCTAGCCACCGTCGGTCGGCTCGACGCCGACTTCGACATATCGGTCAACGATCTGACGTTGGTCCTGCGTGATGACGACGAGATCTTCAACGTGACCATTCCGGCCGGCACGTTTGTGCCGGTGGGGAACGGCTCGAAGTTCAAATACAAAGATAAGACCGGCTCGCTCGGCGGCGTCAGAACAGCGCTGTTCAAGACGAGCACCAAGAAGGCCAACCAACTAAAGATTAACACGATTGCCATGGACTTATCGGCCGCCGACCAAAGCAACCACAAGGTCGAATTCGAAGTATCGATCGGTTCCTACCAGTCGCTCGACGAAACCCAATGGGTCTACGACGGCAAGAGGTTGTCTGTACCGAAGTGACGCGCGCGCCGTCCGTTAGTTTTGTGGCTGAAGGTACGTCGAACCCCTCACGTGCGCCGATTGTTACCCGGTGTTTCCCGTCAGCCGAATTGGGCCCAGTTGAGCCGTTGCTCGAAGGGATGATCGCCCAGCGTAAGGGGAGGTTCTATACGCTTTGGCATAGCAATACGCCCGCTCCGGTGACCGGCGGATACCTGGCCTACGATCCGCTCGCGCCGCCGTCTCAGAACTGGAAGTAGATGAACTCGCCGCCGGCGCCGCTGACGACGATGGCAAGTCCCACGATTGCACCGAATAGTGCGCCTTCGATTGCCGTGCCCCAGGTGCTGCCCAGTGCCGTCCTTACGGTCGATAGGTGCAGGCGAATTGCGCGTTCGCAGACCTGCAACGTGCAGCATAGCGCGACGATTCCGAGCTGTAGTAGGGGCCACGAAGCGTGCGCGTAGTCGCCCCGGGCAAGCACGGTGAGAATGGTCAGCGCATCGTCGAAGCCGTTGGCGCGGAAGAAGATCCACAACAGACAGACAGCATGGAAGGTCAGGACGATGCGCGGAAGATCACCGAGGCCGGGCTCGCCGGTCGGTGCGCGGCGCCCGCCCGAGACGAGCCGGTGTAGCGCCAGCCAGGCACCGTGCAGTCCACCCCAGATTACGAAGTTCCAAGCAGCGCCGTGCCACAGTCCGCCCAGTAGCATCGTGATGAATAGGTTTAGGTCGGTTCGTGCGCGACCGCGCCGGTTGCCCCCTAGGGGGATGTAGAGATAGTCGCGCAGCCACCCTGAGAGCGTCATGTGCCAGCGGCGCCAGAACTCCACAGGATTGCGCGACAAGTAGGGCTCGGCGAAGTTCAGGGGGAGCTCGAAGCCCAGCAGGCAGGCTATTCCCCGAGCCATGTCGGTGTAGCCGGAGAAGTCGAAATAGATCTGAAACGCGAAGGCGTAGACGGCAATCAGATGCGCGGGGGCCGATGCTACCCCGGGCATTCCGAAGACCTGATCGACGAACGGTGCGAGCAGGAAGTCGGCGAGCAACGACTTCTTAGCCAGGCCGGCTGCGATCAGCCACCAGCCACGCCGCGTGCGGTCGGGGGTAATTGCACCCCCGGTGGCGAGCTGAGGCAGCAGTTGCGAGCCACGTAGGATGGGACCGGCAATGAGCTGCGGGAAGAACGCGATGAACAACGTGTAGCGTGCGAAACTCGCTGGAGGCTCGACATCGCCACGGTAGACGTCGATCGTGAGTCCGAGCAGCTGGAACGAGAAGAAAGAGATCCCGAGCGGCAGTACGATGTCGAGATGTGGTGGGCTCCATGCGAGCAGCGCCTCGGCCAATGGTGTGACGCTGGACGTCAGAAAAACCGCGTACTTGAAACATGCCAGCACGCTGAGCGTGAACGCGACGGCAAGCGCCAGGAACAATCGCGGTCGTACGCTGCGGACCATCGCTCGTAGTAGCAGATAGTTCACCGCTACATCGCCGAGCAGTAACAAGAGGTAGATCGGTATCCAGAGCGCGTAGAATACGAGACTGCTCCACAACAGCACGCTGGGACGCAGGCGCGGACTCACGCTCCTCGTGATCGTGAGCACGAGCGCGGCGAACAGCGCGAACTGTAGAGTGTTGAAGAGCACTCAGCCGGACCTCAGGAGATGACTCACGAGCGGAGCGAGTTCCTCGGCGATGCGTGCACCCCCGTCTACGTCAGGGCCCTGGGCGTAGTGTCCAAAGGAGTCCCTGAAGCCGGCGTCCGGGAGCAGATCGTGGAGGTCGATGAACGCACCTCCGTTCGTGACGACGATTTGTTCCAACGAGCCGACGGACTGTTCCAATCCCGACTTGTTCATGATGCCGAGCGTCGCGAGATGTTCGACGTTCAGTGGGCTCAGGTACACGAGCACTGGGATGTCGTAGCGACGTCGGAAAGTGGCGACCGTTGCCGCTGTTATGCGCAGTACCGGGTGGGCGGGGCCGACACCGTCGAGTACAGCGCCGTAGCTGCGCAGTGCCCCTGCGATAGACATGCGCTTGGCGTTGCCGGGCATGAGCCGGCGACGCGCGAATGCTGCATTGAAAGTCTTCTTGAATCCGAGCGGCTCGTCGCGTGCAGTAGCGCTCTGCAATAGGTCTGTAGCTTCCCAGTACGCTGCGCCGAGGCGCGACTGTTCACGCGAGGCAAGTAACCAGCCGTCGTAGCCGAAGACGCGCTTGATGCCCGCGTAAAGGAGAATCCGGTCGAGCGTCAGGCCGATGCGCTCGATTGGGAGCGACAGCGTTTCGGGCCAACGCCCTGGACTGAGCCAGGCCGAGAGTTCCGGCAGCGGTCGCGTGGTGGACCAGTCGCGCGACAGCCACGCGGCGTTAAATGAAAGTACGACGAGGTTGGGGTCTGCATCGGCGATTAGTTCGGCGAGGAAATAGAAGTCGAACGGGTTTCGCCCGGGCGAAGCACCATTGGCTACTTTGACCGGATGCGCGGTCGCGTTGAGCTTGCCTACTGAGTCCTGCAACCAATTAGGTACCTGCCGGCGTCGCCCAAAATCCGCCAGCATCGAATCGCCAACCATCGCTACTCGGTATTCGGCCGAACCGGCCCGTCGCTGCGATATCGACTTCAACTGTGCCCTGAGGGTTTCGACGGCCTGCAGGCCGACGCGTGTATGCTCGATCTCGTAGGTGTCGAGCGTCCCGATGGTCAATCGTATGACGCCGATGAGGGCAAGACAGAAAGAAGAGATAGCAATGAAGCGTTTCATGGGATGATCAGCGCGCCGGTCGTGGATCGAGTCTCATGTCGATCGACCCCCACGGCGAAAATACCAGTATAGCGCATCGTGCGAACATCGTTCTTCGATGCGTTCGAGAGTTTGTTGGACTTGCGCTCGGGCTCAGGATCTGGGCGTTCATCGACTCGTTCATAGAGTCCGTTGCGCTCAGCCGCTGGCGCTGCTGCGGGCCAAGGGGTGCCATGACTGACGCCGAAACCGAACTCGAGGCCCGCCTCAAGCCTTTCATCGGCCGCACGATCGGTCCGCCCATCATTGCCCGTGATCCGATCAGCGAACCCGCGATACGCCAGTTCTGCGATGTGATCGGTGACACCAATCCGCTGCACCGCGATGAGAGCACCGCCGGTGTCGTTGCGCCGCTCGCGATGATGCAATCGTGGGTACTCGATGGACCGCCGCTCGAAGGCGTCGAGAAACCGCCCACCGAACAGGATCGCCTCTACGATCTGCTTTCTCAGTACGGCTACACAGGCGCGCTGGGTACGAGCAGCGAGGAACACTACGAGCGCTACTTGCGTGTGGGCGACATCGTCTCATCGCAGACGGTCATCGAAGATGTCTCAGGGCCAAAGTCGACGGGGCTAGGTGAAGGATGGTTCATTACGACCCGCACGACGTTTAAGGATCAACGCGACGGCGTCGTCGGCTGGATCGTGTTTCGCGTCTTGAAGTTCGCGCCGAAGAAGCGCGAGGCGAAGTCGGACGCCGATAAGTCTCGGCCGACATCGCCAAAGCCTTCGCGCGCCAAACCGCCGATGGCGCACGACAACGCATGGTGGTGGCAAGCTGTCGAGCAAGGACGGCTGCCGATTCAGCGCTGCACGGACTGCAAGAAGCTGCGCCACCCGCCGCGCCCCATGTGCGATGTCTGCGGCTCTCTCGAATTCGACAGCCTCGACGCGAGCGGTCGCGGCAGTGTGCATTCATTTACCGTCGTCGAGCATCCCCAGTTTCCAGGCTACGACTACCCGATACTCGCGGTTCTCATAGACCTCGAAGAGGGCGAGCGCATCGTATCGAACCTGGTTGGCTGCGACCCCGATGACTGCCGTATCGGCATGTCGGTCGAGGTAGTGTTTGAAACCGACAGCGACGGATTCGTTCTGCCGCTGTTTCGTCCGACCGAGGCCCGAACGTGAAAACTTTAGACGTCGCGGTGGGCGGCGCGCTGCCCGACCTGGATGTTGCGATCACAACGACCACCGTCGTCGGTGGCGCGATCGCTTCGCGTGACTACACGCCGTTTCATCACGACAAAGCCGCCGCCGCCAAGCTCGGCTTACCGGACGTCTGTCTCAACATTCTGACGACCAACGGTTTTGTATGTCGTT